>MPMC02012523.1_pt1 | contig 144672 bp, 127 predicted proteins | sample 1617281 | NCBI WGS metagenome assembly MPMC02 (sample SAMN05944809, study PRJNA350692) | marine metagenome | biome: marine; feature: ODZ; material: water; isolation source: 100 m water sample filtered on 30 um supor filter | place: Pacific Ocean | collected 2012-04-09 | depth 100m m | reverse complement strand
TCCCTTCCCCCGGGGTAGACTCGCAGGATTCACCGTGCTCCAGGCTGCCCAAACCCGCTGGTTGTGATCGACCGCCTCCTCCGCGCCGTCGGCCAGGCGGCCAAAAAACCATCCGTAACCTCCCATCGGCCAGAAGCCATCGGTCGAAGGAAAGAGGGTAGCCGGGGAGGTGACCGGTGCTCCCTGGCGCCAGTCAGCCATGCGCACCCCCACGATCCAGGGCCCCATGGTAGCGAGAAGAGTGAGCACGATCACGAGCTGTCCGGGACGCCGCCGACCGATCGCGGACCAGACCTCACGTCCACGCTCGAAAAAGATGGTCAGGAGGATAGCGAGGGCCGGGAGGAACAGATGGCGCGGAGTATAGAGCACGCACCCGTAGAAGATGAGAGGCAGCAGGACGGCAGCGGCCACGAGACAGCGGTGGAGCGATCGTCCACCCGCAAGGGTGGCGGCAAAGACAAGCAGGAGAAGGAGAAGGGCCCCGAGGCCTCCCCCAATGAAAGCGACGAAGGTGGGCAGGACAAAGAAAGGAGCGGGCAGGACCGCGAAACCGTCACTGAGCAGCAATCCCAGGACAATGGCAAAAACGGTGCCCATCAGCATGGCTTGCACCCGCCGGTCGTGCAGAAGCGCCCCCAGGGAGTCCTCGCGAACCGTGAAGAGAGCCAGCAGAGGCATGAGCAGGAGGGCATCCTGGCGCGCCGCGGTGGCGGCCCACGCAAGGAGGCCCACCAGGAAGACCCTCACCACCGAGGGTTGAGCCGCGCCTTCCCCGTCACCCCCCCGCTCCGGAGGGGGACGCAGCATCACCACGAGGACGAGGAGAAAGGACGCCGAAATCATGTTGGGCGAGAGGAACATTCCCGAAAAAGCCAATACGGGAGTGAAAAGCGCGCCGTAGAGGACGGCGACCTGCACCCCGGACCATCTTCGCTGCGAACCCACCACCGAGAGCAGGGCAAGAGCAAAGAGGGTGACCGCCAGCAGGTTTCCCTCCCGCACGATGGCCATGGAATCATCGGCGGACGGACTGCGCAGCTTGAGCCACGCCGTCGTCACCCAATAGGAGAAGTATTGCTTGTCGTAGTTGTAGCTGTCGTTGCCCGAGAGGGCCTGGTCGCCAACCGCCAGCTGCACCGCGCCCTCGAGCAGCGAGGCCTGGTCACTCTCCCGCATGACGGGACCAACTGCCCAGATTTCCAGGCAGATCCAGACCACGGTCACGAGAGAAGCCGCAAGGCGCATCTTTCCGGAACGCGTCATTCCGATTCAGGGGCGATGGGATTGAGCACGGCGAAGTATTGGAGCTTCCTGCCGAAGATAGCATTCACCACGGGCGGGTAAAGATCGAGAGAAGTTCGCTCTGCCTGCACGGAGAGGGCACACTCCCTGAAGAGGTCGTGCCAGCCACTCACGGTGGGGTAGCGGAAAAGACAGCGCACACCATAGCCGGCATTGGCGGCCCAGTCGAGGAGGGAGATCCGCGGCCAGGCCAGGAAGGATCCGGTCTTGTGGTCCTTGACGATAACACGCCTGCGCGCCACTCGCCCGGCCTCCTGCAACAGGCGCCCGGGATTCTCTTCGTGATGGAGAACGTCAGCCAGCAAGACGTTGTCGATGGAATCTTCCTCGTAGGGAATGGTCTCGCCGTCGTAGGGATCGACCGGGATGACGCAACCCTCCCGCACATTGGTTTCCAGACCGCGGACCTCCAACCCGTATTCGCTGGTAAGCGCAGCACCGAGAGTTCCCGCGCCACAGCCAATATCAAGGAGTGACTCGCCCCGCGGCAGGCACCCCCCGAGGGTCTCGAGCAGGACTTCCAGGCGCCGCTCGTAAACCGGCGCGTGCAACGTGCGCATAAGGGCCTTCATTCGGCCTCGGTCGCTCCCAGCGATTTCTGGAACATGGGAGCATATTGCTTGATGAAGGAAAAGGCGCGCGACCGAGCCTCTTCGTCAGCGTTCGCGATTTCCTCAGGAGTCTTATTCCCCTCAAGGTCGACATGGACCAACACGCTGGGATACCCCCAGCGGTTGTTGACGTTCCTGAACATGTTATCCAGGACAGTATAGAGGATGCGCTCGAAGTCAGAAGGGGTCGATCGCTTGGCTCCGATCCACCAGTAGATGTAGTGGGCACGCGCGTTGCGGATGGTGCCATCCTCTTCGCTCACCTTGCGCAGAAGGGTGAAGTCCATGACTTTCATATCCTGACCGGCGACGGAAAGGGTGGCTGTTTCCTTGTTCGCGATCCGCCATCCCTGCGCGCGCAGGCAGACATGGGGGCGGTGGAGACTCCGGCGATCGTTCCCACCCAGAATAAGACTGATCGAGATTCCCTCCTCGCTGGCCTCAACCTCATTCGACGCCGTCGAATCCTTCGGGATATAGAGCATCTTCAGGATCCCAGTATCCTCAGGCAGCCATTTTTTTTCCTCCTTGGAGATTGGCCGCTCGTAACCCAGGTAACCGGGAACCTCATCCCTGCCTGGTAGCTTCAGGATCATTCCCGATTCCGAATTCTCCGCTGCATTCGGAAAGATCGTGCAGAACCCGATCGTGGTGGAGACCAGCAGCAGCACTACCAGACTCCGGACAACGGCTTGTCTGATGGTGATCATTCCGATGGGGAATCCTCCGGTTTCTCGTCGGCCGTCACCTCTTCCTCCATCCCCACCACCCGGGAGCGGACACGCTTTCTCTTCAACGATTTGAATCCGCCATTGAGCACCTCCACGAGAACCAGCATGCAGAGGAGAGCCACGATGAAGACCGCGATACCGGCCCCGGTGTGGAAGGCGGAGGGATGGTCATCCGGGCCGATGGCGAAATCCTTGGAGACCCAGATGGTGCCATAGTAGAGAAGGAGCATCCGGACGAAGTTGCCGAAGATCGCGAAGGGCACGGCGGAAACGGCCAGAAGCAGGCGGTGCCAGCTTTTTTTCAGAGAGAGATAACCGTAGAGGAGGCTCACCATCCCGAGGGCAAAGAGGGAACGCAACCCGGAGCATGCCACCGCAATTCCCAGCGAGAAGCGTTCGCCGGCGGGTATTGCTCCCGAAGGTGGAGAATAAAGGGAAGTCCCCGAGCGGATGACATCAACTCCCGTGGCCTTGAGATAGACCTCCGTCAGCTTGGTCATGAGGAGTTGCAGGGGGCTGGCAATCGGTTCGATGAGAAAGATCAGCGGCCAGGTCAGCCCGAAGAGAATCCACAGCCAGAAGGCCCGCCTGAAGAATTCGATGCCGAGGAACCACAGGATGAGCCCGGCCACAAGAATCTGGCCCGCGAAGTAGCCCACGTACTTCTCATTGGCCTTGTAGCCGCCGAAGTAGATGAAGCACCCGAAGGCGAGCACGACGAGGCCGAGGTAACTGGGTTTGATGGTGATCCCCGCGAAGCGTTTGCGCGTGAACCAGAGCAGGAGGACCACGGCGGGAGGCACAAAGTAGCCAAAGGCCCACTCCGCCTTCTCCATGCGATATCCCTGCCGCATGTTGCTCCACAGGGTGGAGCGCTCGAACATATAGCCGGTGGAATAGCCGAACCCGAAGTAGAGGTACCCCATCACCAGCACCACGCAGCTCACCATGATGGCCATGGGGAGGCGGTTCTCGCCGTTGGAAAAACTTGGGCTGCTACTCATGGCAGGAGGCACCTAAACAAGACCGATTGCATGCAGGTGGCAAGGATTCAGTCTGCCCCGGTGGAGATCGGGAATCACCTGTAATGAAACAGCTCCAGCACCTCCGAGAGGGCCTCATCAAGCTGCTCGACAGTCTCCGAATTCAGTTTTTTACGGTGATTTCCCGGTTTCACCGATCGTTTATGAGAAAGGACATTCTCTGATGAAACCTCGAAATCCGCCTCTTTTACGATCCGGTCGACAAGCGACCGGTTCCCGTCCATTCCCGTGTGCTCAACCACCTTTCGAATGAATTCCGGGAAGGCGGTCACCATCTCCTCGTAAGGCAGGAAGAGCACGCCGGGTTTCCCCACCAGCTGACGGTGAAAGTCAAGAAAGTCGCGCCGGTATTCCTCCGCGTGCGCGAGGACCCACTGGTCGACATCGGTTGCCAGTGCCTCGCGACGAGCCCGGAGGTTCCCATGGTTGTTCAGCGTATGCGACTCCCGGATCGAAAAGTAGTGCGACACCAGGCAGTCCCGCGGATCACGCAGAAGCAGGACTGAACGGTAATTCTCGTGAGCAGGAATGGGATAGGCTCGTCGCAGGGTTCCATAGTAGCAGCCTTCAGGATGAAAGGCCGTCTCCAGCGTCTCCCTGTCAAACAGGCTGACTCCCTTCCCGGGGGCCACCTTGACGAAGTAGCTGCAATAGTCGAGATGCTGAAGGCCGTTGGCCAGCGCAAGCTCCCGTATGGCCCGCGACAGGAACATCGAACCGCAGCGGTAGTAACTGTAGAACATCACACTGGGCAGGCCGCTCGGGGTGATCTCGCCCCGCAGCCCACGCTGTTCGTTCTTCCAGAGCAGGGAGTTGTAGGCCTGCGACAGATTCACGTAGGTTCCCGGAAATCGCTTCATGACCCAGAGGCGGGCTCGACGCGACATGCTGATCGACTTGCTCATGACTGCCTGGTGGATCGGGTCCGCACTTCCGCAGCGGCTTCCCGGTAAATTCCGGTGAGGAGTTCCAGGTTTTTTTTCCGGCTGTAATGATCACGGTATTCTGCCAGAGCGCGCTCACCCATGCGCCGCCGTTCATGGGACGGAAGCTCGAAGAACTCCCTCACTCCGGTTGCAATCTCCCCGGCATCCCCGCGGTTGACCAGAAATCCGGTCTCTCCCTCCCTGACGAGATCCCCGGGCGCCGTTCCCCGTGAAGAAAGCACCGCAGTGCCCATGGCATAGGCTTCCAGCACCGTGCGTCCGAAGGTCTCATACCACTGCGTCGGCAGGAGCAGGAGCTCAGACCGGCCGATCGCCCGGCAGGCCTCCTCCACCGGGAGGCGACCGGAAAAACTGATCATGGGCGTGGCATGGGCTTTTTCCCGGAGCTTCGCTTCAAGGGGACCGGAGCCCACGATCTCCAGCGGAATCTCAAGCCCATGGCGAACCCAGGCCTCCACCATGAGTTCGACGCCCTTGTCTGCCGACAACCGTCCCACGTAAATGGCCCGCCGCTCCCGCTTTTCCGCTCCTCCCTCGGGGAGGAGGGGCACCACATTCGGTTTCAGGCAAATACGTTCCTCCGGGAACCCCCCCTCTACGAATTTCAGGCGCACCAGTTCCGATGCCACAATGAATCTGTCCACTTCCCGGAGATAGGTAGACCGCATGTGGTGCCAGGCATTCATGGCAACCAGCACAGCGGACCCGGGAAAACTTCCCCGATAACACCTGTGCCGCACACCCGCCCAGCCCACTCCGCGCCCCAGGCACTTTTCACAGATTTCGCCCTCCCGCATGAGCAGTCCGCTGGCACAGAGCGGTCGATAGTTACGCAGGGTCTGGACCACGGCCACTCCCGCAGCCCGACCAGCCCCGTAGACCGCCGGAGAAACCAGGGGAAAGGAATTCTGCACGTGCATGACGTCAAAGTTTCCCTTTTTGAGGAGTGCCGATACTTCACGCCGACTGCGCCCTGACCAGATCGTGTCCGCCGCCGTCCGGAGCCGGCCCCGGGACGCGATTTCCTCGTTGTCGCGAACGTAGGTCTCCACTTCATGTCCCCCGGCCCTCAGCAATTCGGTCTCGGCCGCAAATGACTCATCTTCCCCACCCCTGACGAGGTAGTGATTGTGAACCATGAGAACCCGCAGGGGGTGCTCGTCTTCAACCAAGGAGTTCACGGTAACAGTCCAGATGGCCTTTCATGGTTCGTTCCCAACTGTAGGCCCTGCTGTGCTTCAGTCCCCTTTCAACGAGCTCATCGGACCGGGAGAGGGCCTCGAGAATAGCGGCCGCCCCTCCGGCGGGATCAGTCGGATCAAAATAGAGCGCGGCATCCTTCCCGACCTCGGGCAGGCTTGTCGCATCGCTGCACACCACGGGTGTTCCGGCAGACATCGCCTCAATCACCGGCAGGCCGAAACCCTCATATAGCGAGGGAAAGAAGAACACGGCCGCGTGCTGATAGGCCGGAACCAGAATCTCATCGGAGACACGCCCCAGTTCAATCAGCCGCTCCGAACCACATCGCCGGCAAAATTCCTCCCGCAACTCGTCGGGAAGAGCCGCGCCCGCACGAACGAGAACCAGTTCGGGTTCCCGGGCGAAGACTTCCGCAAAGACCTCGGGGAAGATCTGCAGGTTCTTGCGGGCGAACGCGCTGCTTACACTGAAGACGTAGGGTCGCCCGGCGAGGTGGTCGAGGGCGGGAGGAAAATCTGCAGGGGTCCGGAAGACCTCCTGGTCGATTCCATTCTGCACCACGCGGATCCGTTCCCGCGGGATTCCGGTCAGGTCTACCACCTCGCCTGCAGTGAACTCAGAAACCGAGGTGAGGAGATCAAAATTTGTGAGCCGGGACGCCTGTTTGCGAACACGGGCCACCTGCGCCTCGCTCAGTTCCCCCGGGAAACGAAGCGGAATGAGGTCATGAACCGTTGCCATGGTACGGGGAGAGCCTTGCAAATGCGGAAGCAGGTGCCCCAATCCCTGCGAGAGGCCATGGACCAGATCGTACCGGCCTGCCCGGCTCACTCTCCACCGGTAAAAAAACCACTTGTCGAAGCCCCTCACAATCCGGGAGGGAGAACCCGCCATCAGCCCCTCGTATGCTACCAACGGCGAAATGCTGAATTCTTCGAGACCCTCCACTCCTGCTCTGCGAACCACGTCATGGAGGACTCCGAAATACCGCTGCATGCTCACGCTCCCGAAAGACGGGGGCGTCGGAATCCAAAGGATCGAGGACATTCGATAGAAACTGGACAGGCAGACTGGAATTCTGCACTCCGCACCGACCCGATGGGCACGGGGCCTACTGGGTGGCCTGACGGACGCCTCCCAGCACAGGAGGCTCCTCCGCTTCCGGTTCGGCGATGATGGCGATTTCCTCCCGGCTTTGCCGCTCGCGGGTGAGACCCGCAGCCATCACGCCCAGGAACACTCCGAAAAAGAAGGGATTGGGGTAGGCCTCCAGGGAGAGGACCCCGAGAATGGATGCTCCAAGAACAGAAAAGGCAAGTGAGGCCACCAGCCTCAGGAGGAAGACATCGAAAGACTTGCCCTTGGACATCCTGATCAGCCGCCGATGCAGGAAAAACACGCTCGGCACCAGGATGGCGAATATGGTGCCGACGGGGACATAGCCATTCTGCATGATTAAGCGCACCAGCAGGGCGTGTGCCCTGTAGCCACCCTCTCCCTGCGCAATTTCCGCCCCAAAAGGAGTCCAGTTGTTCCCGTCCGCCAGCATGTTGAAGTCCATCAAACGCACGTGGAAGGTCCGCACGCGCAGGAGGTCCTCCTTTGCACCGGATGTTCCGAACAGATCGTAAAGCCAGTTCTGCCACGCAGCCAACTCATAGGCAATATCTTCACCGCTCACCACCAGGACCACAATGATGGTCGCGGCAACCCCGTAAGTGGCGATTGTCAGAAGTCCGCTGCGCAGAACCACTAACCCAAACATGACGCCCGGAATGATAAGCAGCGGTCCGCGCTTGAGCGAGAGAACCGCCGTGGTGGCAAACAACGCGAAGAGCAGAAGCATGACCACAGGGGGAAAGATCCGGTATTCCCTCGGCATCTGTCCGCGGAAGAACCACGGCGAGAGGCAGATGGCCGCGCAAATCGCCATCGATGTGGAAAGCGGCCCCTGCGCCGAGAAAGGACCGAAAATCCCCTCCCCCCAGAGGAGGTATTTCAGGTTGATGGAGAAGCCCGACTCCATGTACTGGTGCTCAAAATCAAAGAGCCCGAACCAAAAGTGCCACAGGGCATGGAGGGCGGCCGGGATCATGATGATAAGCGCAAACCGGAAGAACTTCTGCACGTCCACCACCCCCGGAAGAGCGAGCGGAAGGACGAAGATCAGCCCGTAATAAGCCGAGGTGTTGGCCAGAGGCTTGAGCGCCGCCATCCCAAAGCCCCCCTTGACCAATGCGATCATCGCAGTCGTCGTCACCAGGAGGGAGGCGATGACGAAGAGGATCGTATCGCGTTTCGTCATCTGGCGGACCCGCAGGGCGAAACAGGCGAGATAGTGGGTCACCATCCCGAGCAGCATGACCGGTGGCACCGCCAGGATGAAATAGACGTCCCGGAAATCCATATGCAGCACGTTGGCGGTCACGAGGAACTTCTTGGGAATGTCGAGAAAGGTCGCAAATATGAGCAACACGTACATCGCGGCCCGGGGAGCCACGCACCCCAGGATCAGGGCTGGAATCCAGATGAAACGGTAGGTCGCTCCAAGCACGTTTCCGGTTCCGGTGAGGATCGTCATCACCACGAAGAGGCCAAGGGCCATCATGGAGATCATCAGAACGATCGGTCCTATTCGAATAGTTCCCATGAAGAAGTTTTCAATTGATCATGATCCCTGCGACTGGTCTTCAGGTTTCCGTTCGTAGCCTTCCCCTTCCCCGGACAAGTGGCGGAGGGCCATCCTCCTTCGCCATCCGGAACGAGTCAATCCCCGAGAGATCGGTGCGCCAGCCGTCCGAAAATCGCTTCTGCAGCCTTGCGACGAGACTCGGAAGCTGACCTCAGGTAGGCACATTCCATTTCGCGTTTTTCCGCCGCCCGGCGTTGTCGTTCATCCTCGCTCTGGCGCAGACGGGGCTCGAATTCCGCCATCCGTTCCGCGGGAAGACTCGTTCCGAAGGAGGTGCCGAATTTCTGGTTCAAGGCCGCCACAACAGTCGGGAATTCACTCGTGGTCGTGCCAAAATCGCTCAGCACCATACGGTCAAGATGCGGTTCCACCGCCTCATAGAACATCACGTACCAACGCAGGGCGGACTCGAAGGAAACGAAGGGCCACCGCCGGACCATCGAGTTCACCGAATCGATGGGACGGCGCAGAGTGAGGAGAACCGGCACCCCGAGGCGGGTGGCGCGGATCGTCTCGGCCGGGCTATGGTAGTGATTGCCAACGGGAACCCTCTCCTCCTGCATGGCTCGGAACGCCCGGGTCGCAAAGGAATTCGCCGAGCCTGGAAAGCCATCAATCACGAGGGCCAGTCCGCGGTGCACCCGGCCTTCTTCCGGCACGGACTCACTGCGAGCCCGAAACCTCCGCGTGCGGGACCAGCTGAAGGGAGCCATCAGCGGCCAGAGCGATTCGCGGCAACTGATCTGGAAGCGCAGTTCAAGGGACGCGGCCCGCAGTCGCAATTTGAGACTCATGATGCAGACAGGAAGGAACCGGCGCGGTCGACAGGGACGAACAGGTAGTTGGTGAGCGCGATGTCACTGTGTACTTCGATCTCCTCAAGACGCTCACGGCTCCCATCAAGGTGGAGACGAATGATGCCATAACCCAGGTCGTGCAGGATCCCCGTCAGGGCGTCCTGACGCTCCTTGCGGAAGTTTCCCTGTTCGGTCGTGGCATCGTAGATGGGCAGCAGCTCTGTGATGATGAGGGGCTGGTGCTTTCTGAGAACGGGCCTCATGGCCCGGAAGACATCCAGTTCCCCGCCCTCCACGTCGACCTTGAGAACTCCCACCTTGTGTTCCAGCAACTCCCCGGGCAGGACTTCGGCTCCCAGGATAGGGACCTTGATCCGTCGTTTGTAGTCGGACTCGGAACGGAACCCGGCCACGATGCTGCCCTCCCCGCCCGTCAGCGAATTCAGGCGCAGATCCATCGCTCCGGTTGTCTCCCCAATCCCGAAGGGGAAGATGGTGCATCCTTCCAGCGCGTTCAGCTTAACCAGGTTCATGGTGTAGAACACGCAGTAGGGATTCGGCTCGAATCCGATGTAATCCCAATCCGCCCGGATTGATTTCACGGCCAGCAGCGTCTGCCCGAGGTTGACCCCGACATCAACGAAGCACCCTTCGGACTCACTCTCAATCTGAATGAGATTCTGCAGCATCCACGGCTCGTGGTGACGCCGCATGGCCCCGCCCAGTCCACCCAGCATGGGGATGCGGAAACGCCTCCCGTTGAGCGTCTTCCCCAGGGTGAAATTAAGCCGGCGCGCCAGCCCGCGTTTCAGTTTTCGTGCCAGTTTTCGTACCATTATCCTGGTTCTTCTTGGATTCAGGTCACCCGCCGGGCCCGGACCGCCCTCAGCGCCTCCACCACCTCCCGTGCGCGGGACTCCCAGGTGTGGTTCTCTCTCGCCACTCCAACGCGAGCGCGCGCCCGGGCCAGCTCAGCCGGATCATCCGCCAGACGCTGCAAGAGCCCACGAAACTCATCGGGTGTGTCAATGACCCATCCCAGTTTCTCCCGCTCGACAAGATCTGCCACCACCCGCAATCCCGCCGAAACCACCAGGGGCACTCCAAACGAGATCGCCTCAAAGATCTTCACCGGCATGGCGAAGGCGAGGTACTCGGAATCGTCGCGCACCGCGAGAGCAAGGTTCGCCCTCTGATAGAGTGGGGCGAGGGTCTCTCCGTGCGCATGTGAGAGGGTGACGTTCCGGCGTTCCTCGAAACGGTAGAGATGACCGTGGTGCTCCAGGGCTCGTTCACGGGTAACCACCTCAAGTTTCGCGCAGGATACGGTTTCCACCGCTTCAATATAGGGACGAAGATCGTAGTGCGGCGGAGCGATGTTCCCGACATAGAGCAGGTTCAGGCACCCGCCCTCTCCCACGGAGTCCCGCTCGACGCCGGGATCGGGGTCCCGTTGCTCGCCACCGGGCGGCAGGGTCCTCATCTCGGTATTCGAAAAAGGGAAAGGCACATATTGACCCATGTTCCTGTGCGGCAGAAAGAGGACATCGAGAGACTTCTCATAGTGGCGCAGTTCCCGCCGCGCAAAAGCGGGTGTCAGACGCTTCTTCACGAACGATTTCAGGTTGATGGCTCTGGTCTCTTCGAGCATCCAGTAGATGTCGCGGTAGAATAATCCGGTGGGCACTCCCCGCCGATGCAGGTCCCGGATCAGGTGATAGTCGAAGTTCATGCGCCAGGGCCGCCGCCGTGCCCACGTCAGGCCTGGAGGAACATTAACCGACTCTGAATAGAACACGGTGTCACTCTCCAGGGCCCTGTCCAGCGCGTCCGCCTTCCCCACCCGGGCCATCCCCCTTCCGCTGATCTCGATGACCTCCTCGCCGAGAGATCTGAAGGCTTCCAGCATTCGAAGTGGACGCAAGGTGGACCCCACCGCTGCTTCCGGATCGAGTTTCCCGGGATAATGATAAATGATCATTCAGATTGAAAGGGCCGCCACGATCCGGCCCGCCGCATTCCCGTCCCCGTAGAGGGGCTCCCATGAAGGGGGGGGCTCGGACTCTGCCACCAGGTTGGCCAACGATTCCACCTCGTCACCCAGAACCACATTCCAGCCGGCCTCCACTGTTTCCACCCACTCGGTTTCCGTCCGGAGGGTCAGGCAGGGGGTTTTTCCCCAGTAGGCTTCCTTCTGCAATCCGCCTGAATCGGTGAGAACCAACCGGGCCTGATCCAGGAGCAGAACCATCTCCAGATAGCCGACCGGGTCTATTGTGACAATGTGGTCGCCCAACGACAATTCCTCCCGCAAAAGAGCCTTCCGCGTGCGGGGATGAACCGGGAACACCACCTGGATATTCAGGCTGTTGAGCTGTCCCACCAGAGCCCGGAACCGCACGGGATCATCGGTGTTCTCAGCCCGGTGAAGCGTCAGGAGAGCGAACTCATCCGCCAGCCTGTCCGGATTGGCAGCCTTCCAGAACTCTGCCGAGCGCCCGGCCACCACCTCCTGCGCCAGCTTGTTGGTATCTGCCATCACGTCTCCCACCATCTCCACCCCCGCCGTGATTCCTTCCCGCCGCAGGTTCTCCACCGCCAGTTCACTGGAGCAGAAAAGACGGTTGGAGATGTGATCTGTTAGCACCCGGTTGATCTCTTCCGGCATGCGACGGTTCCACGAACGCAGGCCGGACTCAACATGGCAGACAGGAATGTGCAGCTTGGCGGCCGCCAGGGCCCCTGCCAGGGTGGAATTGGTATCCCCATACACCAGCACCCAGTCCGGCCGGTCCTCCGACAGGATCTTCTCGATTCCCTCCAGCATCCGCCCCGTCATCGCCCCATGAGTGCCGCCTCCCAGTCCCAGGCTGTGCCGTGGAGGAGGAATCTCCAGCTCCTGGAAGAAAACCTCGGACATTTCAAAGTCATAGTGCTGACCCGTATGCAGCAGCACTTGCTCGATCCCCGCCGCTGCGAAGGCCCGACTGACGGGTGCGGCCTTGATGAACTGGGGGCGCGCCCCGATGACGGTAAGACATTTCATGGCTCGAAATCAGATTCTGCTCTGCCGTTCATCCCTGCCCTAGGAGGCCATGCCATCGCCACGCCCCCCCAGCCGATGCCGGACAGTGTCCCAGTATCCCTTCAGGTCTTTTCGATAGAGGAGGAAGAATGGCGGACCAAGGAACACCAGGAACATGGCGGTGGTCGTCATGGCGACCACCAGGGCGTTTTCGAAGGGCAGCAACTGCTGCAACGCCGTTGCGGCAACCCCGGCCACTATCATCATGAGGATCATCAGACCAACCTGGCGATAGGGCATCAGTTGAAACCATTTTACCTCAAGCAACCGGCTGCAGTATCCGAGGCAGTAGGGAATGACGTAACCCCAGAATACTATCACCGTTCCCCAGGCTGCTCCTTCGATCCCGAAGTAGTAAATCAGGGGGTAACTCACCAGGGTGTTCAGGACCAGGGTCCCGATCGCGCGCTTCAGGATCAGGTCCGTGCGACCCGCTGCCTGGAAGATCGCTCCAAAAAATATCAGGCGGGCCGGAAGCAGGAGCAGGTAGATGCGCAGGGGCCGGGAACTCTCGATATACTCGCTGGAATAGAGCACGGCCATCAGTTCCGGCGCAATCACGAAGAGGACTCCTCCGATAGGCAGCAGAACCACCGAAACCTTGCGGGCAGCTTTGCGCCACAGTTCGAGAGCCTCGCCCTTCTGGTTGTTCTTGTAAAAGGCCACCAGTTCGGGAAGCACCACCGCGGTGGCAGGCACCGTGATCATCCGGATGAACGGAATCTCCATCGCCCCGTTGACGAAAACCGCGAATTCCCGGGGACTGCAGAGTGCCGAGACGAGAACCTGGTCGATCCCCATCGCGAGTTTCTCCAGCATGAGGGCGAGCCCGATGGGCACCGCGTACTTCAGCTGCGATGACATCCCTCTGAGGGTCGGCCGCGACACCTCGCTGCGTGGCACCGCGCGCAACATGAGGTAGATTCCCGAAGCAAACACAATCCCTCCCGAGACGGTCATCGCACCCACCGCTCCGAGTGGTCCGGCCGCACACAGCCACACCACCCCGAGGACCAGGAACAACCGGGAGAGACGGGTGGCCACCGTATGCAGGAAAAGCCATTGGACCTTTTCCTGGACCACCAGCACTGCGCTCACTGCCGTGGTGGGGAGGAAGAGGACGGGGTAGAGCGCGAAAACCAGCAGGGTCTCTTCGAGCTCCGGATTGGAGAACTGCTCGGCGATGAAGACATTGCCCCCGAGGACCAGAAACAGCGAAAAACTTCCTCCCAGAGCTCCCAGCAGAATCAGGTTCTCCAACAACACCGCGCGGATCCGGCTCGTCTCGCCCGGCAGGAAATAGAACAGCGCCGCCGGAAGGCCCAGCGCGAGAAGAGGTCCGGAAAACTGGTAGACCAGGAGAGTCTGCCGGTAGGTCGCATAATCGACCTTGTCGAAGACCCGGGAGAGCACGGCCGCAATCACCAGGGTCACCACCGCTGTCGCTGCGTTGCTCGAGGCAAAAATCAATGCCTTGAATGTCCGTGACCTGGTCACCATTCAGCTTGCCGGCCATCGGTCCAATCCAACCATCTCTGAAGTTTCAACTGACATCGGGGGGCAAATCCTCTCCATCCTGACAAACAGGACTTCCGAGGCGCCGCGGCAGTCATGGGCCGGGATCAGCCTCCCCGAGGCTCCCGACAAGGAGAACCCTCCCGGCCGCTATGACCCGTAAGCCTCGATTTCCACCACGTGGAAATTGCGGTTCTCGGTATTACTGAGTCCGTGCACCCTGATAAACTGGAGTTTCGTGTCTTCCAGTCCGATCTCCTGCCATCCACCACGGGCTCTTGGATTTGAGCGGACCTGGTTCCATGAAGCTCCATCCTCCGAGACGAAAACCCGGTAGCCATATCTCCGGTTGTCGAGATCGTAGAGGAAGAGACGAATCCTGTTAATGGTATGAACCGCCCCCAGATCCACCATGAAGCTGCACGGATTTGTGGCATAGGCGTATCCCTTGTGCCGATCGTGCTTTGTCTTGCCATCGATCATCAGATCCGCCTCCTTGCCGCCCGACGCCTTGGCTCCCCTTGAAGCCAGAGCAAGGTCCTGCAGATCCTCATCGACTGGTTGACCAGGCTCGGGGGTAATGACCAGGGCTTTCACCTCCGGAAGATCCCCGACCCGCTTTTCTTCCTCCTCGATGACCAGAGCGTCCTTGATTTCACCCGCTCGCGTCAGCCGCCGTTTCTCGGTATCAAGGGCCTTCAGATACAGTTCCACGGTTGTCTTCAGTTTTTTACTGCGGGCAGAACGGATCTCCGTCAATCCCCTCTCCCATTTCTCGCGAACCCGTTTGAAACGAAAGTCCGCATCGGCCGGAAGATCCTTGGACTCCTCCCCGTCTTCAATCATCTCGATCTCTGCCAGAACCTGGGTGGCGCCCTTGAGATTCTCGGCTCTCCCCAACTCCCCCTTGAGCTTCTTCAGCACTTCAAGGTAGTTGAGTCGCAGGTCCCGGGCGGCTTTTCCATGTTCGTCCAGTTCGGCATTCATCCGCCTCTCAAACGAAGCCCGGTACTTTTCGACGGTCTCCGCAACATCCGCCAGCACCGGCACGGTCATGCTGAAAGCCAGGACAACAGCCAGAAGACGATCACGGAAAATTCTTTTCATACTGGTGAGTGAAGGCCCTCTAGTTTCGTTGCGAACGATGCCCTCATCAAGCGGTAATTGCCTCCTTAATCCGGATGGTCACAAACCCTCGTCCACTGTTCCCCGGTGGGGAGCAGACAGCTTTTCCTGTCCCGCAGCCAATACCGATTGCGGGCCACCAGACCGTAGCACCAATCCCGCAGGACGCAAGGCACCCAAAGCCCGAGGGCGGTCGGGTTGCCCCTCTCGGGGCGCCCGCGTCCCGACGCGCAACGCGGCTGTGCTGCGCTTGAAGAGGTGTTCGTCCTCGAGCAGGCACATGGTGTCCAGGTCGGATTCGCCCACGTCGCGATCGCGTAACAGCCGGCGGCCTGCCTTTGACTGGATCGAAGCAACGTGGAAGAGACCCTGGCGATCCCGCTTCAGGATGAACTGCATGGTGGCCGAGCAGAAGCTGCCCTCTCCCTCGGAGAGAATCACCATCATGGATTTGCCGGTTCAATCCGCTCCCAGGAACTCTGCCAGGGTCGTTACCACATGATCCTGCATCTCCCGTGTAAGCTCGGGATAAATCGGCAGGCTCAGCGCTTCTGTTGCCAGCAGGTGGGCTCTTTCGTTCCCCGTCCGGCTCCTCTCCGGAAGATTGGCAAAGCACTCCTGCTGATCCATCGTAAGGGGATAATAGATCTCAGATCCTATCCCGTGGGTGCCCAGATGCTCCCTGAGGGCGTCGCGCCGGCCCTCCCCGCGCACCCGCAGGGTAAACTGATTCCAGATATGCTCGTTGTGCTCGCAGCAGGTGGGCAGGACAACCCGGGCCTCCCCCGGGGATTCTTCCCGGCCGTCGGCGCAGCAGCAGCGCGCCGGGGCCGCCACCACCCCTTGGAGGGCGGACAACTTCCCGGTGTAGTAGGCGGCATTCTCCTGCCGGGCCCTGGTGTAATCGCCGTAACGGCGCAGCTTGACCCTGAGGAGGGCGGCCTGCAGCGGATCGAGGCGGAAATTCCCCCCCACTTCGCGGTGAAAGTATTTCGGCTTGGACCCATGCATGCGCAGGATGCGGGCCCGCTCCGCGAGATCGTCATCGTTGCAGACCACCATCCCGCCGTCACCGAACCCGCCCAGGTTCTTGGAGGGGAAAAAGCTGTAGGTCCCGAAGTCCCCCATCGCGCCACAGCCGCGTCCCCTGTAGCGCGCCCCGATGGCCTGCGCTCCGTCCTCGATGACGTGGAGGTCGTGTTCCCGGGCGAGGGCCATGACGGCATCCATTTCCGCGGATTGGCCGAAGAGGTGGACCGGGATGACGGCCCTGGTGCGCGGCGTCACCTTGCGGGCCGCATCGTCGAGGTCCAGGTTGAAGCACCCGGGACAGGCATCCACGAAGACCGGGGTTGCCCCCGTCCGGGAAATGCACCCGGCCGTCGCGAAGAAGGTGAAGGTGGGACAGAGCACTTCGTCACCCGGACCGATCCCAAGCGCCATGAGAGCCACCAGGATGGCGTCCGTCCCGGAGGTCACTCCGATCCCGTGCCGGGCCCCCACGAATTCGGCCACCTCTGCTTCCAGGGCTTCCACCTCGGGGCCCATGATGAAACGGCCCGAGTGGAGCACCCGGGTGAAGGCCGCGGTCAGTTCTTCTTCCAGGGGAAGATTCTGCGCGTTGACATCGAGGAGAGGGACTTTCATGAATCGGTCAGTTTGAATAATTGGGGATTTGAGACTGATCCTGTGATTGAGTTGAAACTGGGCTGGTGAAATCTTCGCCGCAATTTGACGGTCATCCCGCGCATCCTCCCGCCGATCATCAGCGGGCTTTCAGCTCTCCTTGAACTCATCGTAATTCTTCTCCCCTTGAGCAAGCTCTGGGGGGAGAGATGCTTCTTCGTCCAGGTCCAGGCAGCGCAACACCCCGTCTGATTCCCGGTAGCGATAGCCGCTCTCCGGGCAGACCATCACGCCCTCCGCGTCCGGCCTGGCAAGACGATGACCGTGTCGCGACATCCAGCCCTGCACCCGTCCCGGCACACCCATCACGAATCCGTAATCCGGAATATCACGGGAGACCACCGCTCCAGCTGCGACGAAGGCGTAGCGCCCGATCGTGATGCCGCAGACGATGGTGGCATTTGCTCCCACCGTCGCCCCGCGCTTGAGAACAGTCTCTTCGTAAAGCCCCTTCCGCTTCACCTGCGAACGCGGATTGGTGACATTGGTGAGGACGCACGAAGGCCCGAGGAAAACGTCGTCTTCCACCACCGTGCCCGTGTAAATCGAGACGTTGTTCTGGACCTTCACGTTGGAACCGATGATTACCCCGTCCGCGACCATCGTGTTCTGACCGAAGGAACAGTGCTCGCCGATGCGGGCTCCCGCGCAAATGTGTGCGAAGTGCCAGATGCGGCTCCCTGCCCCGATCATGGCGCCTTCGTCGATGACCGCGGTCGGATGTGCCGAGTACTCACTCATTCCCTTCAATGCATCAGGATGCGTTCCAGCACCGTTACCACCGCCAGGCCGTTTCGTCCGTCCGAGATCGGCGCCTTCCGGGTCCTGATGCAGTCAATGAAATGTTCAAGTTCGATCCGCAGGGGCGCTTCACTACCCTCAAAGACCAGCTCACTTCCCTCGTCAACGCTTTCGAGGTCGGCATTGATCCGCTTGCGGTGCAGGGTGACGGTGGCCGCGTTTTCATCGTAGACCAGCATTCCCTTCTCGCCGATGATGGTGAGTTGCCGGCGGTTGGTTGGCCAGAGCCAGGAGTTGTGCAGGTGAGCCTTGATCCCATCGAGGAATTCCAGATGCACGTAGACATCATCCTCCACCTTCTCCTGGAGTCCGCAATGGCCCGAGGCGAAGACGTGGCGCGGTTGACTGCCGACCAGGTAGAGGAGCACCGCGATATCATGCACTCCGAGGCTCCAGGTGACATTCTCAATGTAGCGGGCCCTCCCCAGCTTCTTTCGCTCCTGGTGGAGATGGTAGATCTTCCCCAGCTTCCCCTCGTCAAGGAACCGCTTGATGAACTGAATCGGCGGCTGATAGAGCAGGAGATGACCCACCATCAGGATGCGCTCGTGTGTCTCCGCCAGATTCACCAACTCCTCGGCTTCGCCCGCGGTGAGCGTCATCGGCTTCTCGACGAAGACGTCCTTCCCCGCCCGCAGGCTGGCGGCTGCCAGTTCGAAGTGGGTCGGCACCGGCGTCGCGATCGCGACCGCATTGCAGTCTCCTGCGATGAGGTCGCGGCCGCTTGAAGATATTTCCACGGAGGGAGCGATGTCCCGGACCGCCTGCCGGTTGGCTTCGACTGGATCTGCAACCTCACTCAGGACCCCCAGCTCCAGAAAATTTCTCACCAGGTTTTTCCCCCAGCTTCCGGCTCCAATGACTCCTACTTTCATGGTTCTTTTCCTGCCTGGCAGCGCCCTCAGCTTCCCAGCACGTCATGCATGCGCACCACGCCCTGCAGTCGCCCTTCTTCATCGGTCACGGGAACCGCATACACCTTGCGCTGGGGATTTTCCATGACATCGAGCACGTCGGCCAACCGCTCCTCCGCCCTGATCGTCACCGGGGTGGTGGTCATCATGGCATCAGCCCGGGTTTCATAGCGCTTCCCCATGACCGCCCGTCGCACATCCCCGTCCGTGATGACACCCAGGATTCTGTCTTCGGCGTCCAGAACACACACCAGGCCCAGGGGAAACCTGGTGAGGGCCGTCACGATCTCATCCAGACTCGCACTTTCCCCAAGAACGGCCACGTCGGGTCGGGGTTGCATGACGTCCCCGGCGCTCAACAGGAGGCGGCGGCCGAGGACCCCCCCGGGATGGAGAACCGCGAATTCCTCCTCTCCGAAACCGCGCTCCGCCTGCAGGGTGGCGGCCAGAGTGTCCCCCGCCACCAGCGCGAGGGCGGTGCTGCACATGGGCGCCAGGTTGAGGGAATCCCCCTCTTCCCCGATCTCGATCGGAATGACAAGATCCAGATGGCGAGCCAGGGAACTGTCGGGCTTGCCCAGCAGGCCAATGGTCTGCACTCCGATGGCCCGCAGGCTGGGCATCATGCGCAGGAGTTCCTCCGTCTCCCCGCTGTTTGAAACAAGAAGCACCACATCGCCCCCGCACACCACGCCCATGTCCCCGTGCAGGGCCTCGGCTGCATTGAGGAACACCGCGGGGGTCCCGGTGGAGGCGAGGGTTGCCGCGGTCTTGTGTCCGATGATGCCCGATTTGCCCACCCCGGTGACGACAACCTTGCCCTCGCTTTGGAGGATGAGGTCGGCTGCCTGGCGCACCCTTTCCCCGGCGGCGCCCCGGAAGCGCTCGAGGGCATCGGCCACCGCATTGATCAGCTTGTGAAACGGCTCGTTCTTCATGGGATCACTCTGCTTTTCAGGTCTTCCTTCCTGCCCCCTGCCTAGGCCTTCACCACCTGACCCTCGCGTGGCGTCAGGCCGGCCCGGGCAATGGCGTTGCGGGTGTCGATCACGAGGTCGGCAGATTCAAGGAGTCCCGCCAGGTCAAAGACCCGGTGATTGGTGGCAAGCAGGACGCAGTCGAAGCCCGCGATGTTTTCCGGCGTCCACTCCACCGACCTGGCACCCGTCCAGCGTGCATGCTCACGAGTCGGGCCGATTTCCGGGATGTGCGGGTCGTAGTAGTCAACCTCCGCCCCCAGACCGGCCAATTCGTCCATCAGGGTGAAGGTCGGCGATTCCCGCATGTCGTCAACGTTCTCCTTGTATGCCAGGCCCATGAGGAGAATCCGGCTCCCCTTCACCGACTTGGAACGCTGGTTGAGGGCCTCCATCGTGCGCTGCACCACCCAGTGCGGCATACTGCGATTAATCTCTCCCGCCAGTTCGATGAAGCGGGTGTGCACGCCATACTCCCGCGCCTTCCAGGTCAGGTAATAGGGATCGATGGGGATGCAGTGCCCGCCCAGGCCTGGTCCGGGGTAGAACGGCTTGAACCCGAAAGGCTTGGTTGCAGCCGCCTCAATCACTTCCCAGATGTCAATGCCCATCCGCTCGGCGGCCACTTTCAATTCGTTCACCAGCCCGATGTTCACCGCCCGGTAAATGTTCTCCAGCAGCTTGGTGAACTCGGCCACCTGGGTGGAACGCACCGGGACCACCTCCGAAACCACGGCCTGATAGAGGGCCTGCCCCACCCGGGCACAGTCCCCGGTGGTCCCCCCGACCACCTTGGGAATGCTGGTGGCCGAGAAGTCGGGATTGCCGGGATCCTCCCGCTCCGGGGAGTAGACCAGGAAGATGTCCGTGCCAACTGCCAGCCCCCGGTCCTCGATGAGGGGGCGCAGTTCCTCGTCCGTGGTCCCGGGGTAGGTTGTGCTTTCCAGGCTCACCACCTGCCCGGGTCGCAAATGCGGCACGAGACTCTCCATGGTGCTGAGGACAAAGCTGAGGTCGGGCTCAAAATGTTCATCAAGGGGCGTGGGCACGCACATGATGAGGGCGTCCGGGCGACTGGCCTCCGAAAAATCCGTGGTGACTTCCAGGTTTCCGCTCTCGACGGCCTCCGCAATGGACCCGCCCGGAATGTGCTCGATGTAACTCTCCCCCGCCCTGATGGCCTCAACCTTCTTCCGGTCGATGTCGATTCCCATCACCCGGAAGCCCCGGCCCACAAAGCCGAGAATCAGGGGGAGCCCGACGTAACCCAGGCCCACCACCCCGATCACGGCGGAACCATTCTCTATCTTCTCCAGGGTCTGGTCTGCCAGTTTCATATCTTCTTTGACTACAGGATCATCCCGGCTCCCACCGTCTCGTTGGTGCCGGGATCAATCAGGATGAATGATCCGGTCTGCCGGTTGCGACGATAGGCATCATGCAGGAGAGGGACCGCCGTGCGCAGCCTGATGCGCCCGATCTCGTTCAATTGGAACGATTCCACCTCCTCGATCTTATGGAGCGTGTCGATATCGACCTGATAACGGATCTCCTCCACCACCGCCTTGGTCTCCCGGGTGGTGTGGCGCAGGATATATTTGCCCCGGGGACGCATCGGCGTCTGCGAAAACCAGCAGATCATGGCATCGATATCCTGATCGATCCTGGGCTGGTTGTTGGGCTTGGCGATCATGTCCCCCCGGGAGAGATCGATTTCATCCTCCAGAGTGAGGCAGACCGACTGGGGTGAATAGGCCTCGCTCTTCTCCCCGTCCGCGGCATGAATTCCCTTCACCCGGGTGGTGAAGCCCGAGGGCAGGACCGCCACCTCATCCCCCGGCTTGAAGACGCCCCCGGCGACCCGTCCCGCATACCCCCGGAAGTCGTGCCACTGGTCGCTCTGCGGCCGGACCACCCACTGGACCGGAAAGCGCGCATCCACATGGTTCTCCTCTCCGCCGATGTAGACGTTTTCGAGATGGTAGAGCAGGGACGGTCCCTCATACCAGGGCGTCCTCTCCGAACGTTCCACCACGTTCTCCCCTTCCAGGGCTGAGATCGGGATGGACTGGATCCCGACGATGCCATCAAGGCGGGAGGCAAAGGATTCATAGTCCCGCACGATGTTCTCGTAGACCTCCTGCGAGTAGTCCACCAGGTCCATCTTGTTGACCGCCACCACCAGGTGCTGGATCCGCAACAGGTTGGCGATGAAGGAATGCCGCTTGGTCTGCTCGATCACGCCCTTGCGCGCATCGATCAGGATGATGGCCAGGTTGGCGGTGGAAGCACCGGTCACCATGTTGCGGGTGTACTGGATATGCCCCGGGGTATCCGCAATGATGAACTTGCGTTTCGGGGTCGCGAAATAGCGGTAGGCCACGTCAATCGTAATCCCCTGCTCACGCTCCGCCCGCAACCCGTCGGTCAGCAAAGCCAGATTGACGTGCTCGTCGCCCCGCTTCCGCGAGCTTTCCTCGATCGCCTCCAACTGATCCTCGAAAATCGACTTTGAGTCGTAGAGAAGCCGTCCAATCAGGGTCGATTTTCCATCGTCAACCGAGCCAGCGGTGGTGAATCTGAGCAGGTCCATTCCGTAAGTGTTGAGTTGCGGGCCTTCCTTCCGCCTCCCGGCTGCAGCCATGTCCAAGCCATGAACTGCGGGCGGCGGTTGAAATCGCCCTCTTAAAAGTATCCTTCCTTCTTCCTGTCCTCCATCGCCGTTTCCGAGCGCTTGTCGTCAGCCCGGTTGCCGCGCTCGGTCTGCCGGGCCGCCGCAACCTCCTCGATGATCCGGTCCATGGTGTCGGCGCCCGATTCCACCGCGCCGGTGATGGTGGCATCCCCCATCGTCCGGAAGCGGATCACCTTCTTCTCAACGGTCTCACCCTCGCGCGGCTGCACGAACTCCGACACCGCCAGAATGGTGCCGTTCCGGGTGATCGTCTCGCGTTCGTGGGCATAGTAGAGGCTGGGCAGCTCGATGCCCTCCTGCTTCATGTACATCCAGACGTCCATCTCCGTGAAGTTGGAGAGGGGAAAGATGCGGAAATGCTCGCCCTCATGCTTTCTCCCGTTGAAGACATTCCAGAGTTCAGGTCTTTGATTCTTGGGATCCCACTGCCCGAAATCATCCCGGTGCGAAAAGAAGCGCTCCTTGGCCCGGGCCTTCTCCTCGTCACGCCGGCCACCCCCCAGCGCGGCATCGAAGCCGTGCTCCTCGATGGTGTCCAGCAGGGTGGTGATCTGCAGGCTGTTGCGCGAGGCATTGCTTCCCTTCTCCTCCTGCACGCGCCCTTCATCGATGGATTTCTGGACCGAACCGACAACCAGACGCGCCCCCAGCTTTTCGGCAAAGGCATCGCGGTAGTCGATGGTTTCCCTGAAGTTGTGGCCGGTGTCAATGTGCACCAGCGGAAAGGGAAGGCGGGCAGGCCAGAAGGCCTTGCGGGCCAGGTGAGCCATCACGATGGAATCCTTCCCGCCCGAGAAGAGCAGGGCCGGATTCTCGAATTGGGCCGCCGTTTCCCGCAGCAGAAAGATGGCTTCGGCTTCGAGTTGCTCGAGGTGACTGAGGTGGTAATCAGGCATGTCGCTCTTTGGTGAAAGGGATCGGACCGTTCAACTCCCTGAAGGCCCGGAGAGGTGGTCGAGGAGGATCCGGGCACACTCCTCCGCGTCGTGGGTATCGGTATCGAGCACCAGTTCGGCCTCGTCTCCGGGTTCTTCAAATCCGCTGTCCCTGCCCGTGAACTGCTCGATCTGTCCGGCCTCCGCCCGGGCGTAGAGCCCCTTCGGATCACGTTCGGCACAGGTCGCATACCCGGCCTTGACGAAGACTTCCCGGAAGTCCTCTCCGATGATCCCCCGGGCCAGGGCCCGCAGGTCCCGGCGCGGCGTGATGACCGAAACAAAGGTGATGATTCCCTGCTCCGCGAAGAGTTTGGCCACCTCCGCATTGCGCCGGATGTTCTCCGAACGGTCGTCATCCGAGAATCCCAGGTTACGGTTGAGCCCGGAGCGCAGGTTGTCGCCGTCCAGGATGGTCGTGAAACGTCCCTCCTGGGACAACGCACGCTCCGCGAGGTTCGCAATGGTCGACTTCCCGGATCCGGAAAGACCGTAGAGCCAGAGCACCACACCCTGCTGGTCCAGAAGCCGTTCCTTGTCCTCCCGTCCCAGGAAGCGATGAAACTCGGGGTGTATGTTGGTTGCGGCCATGAGGTCGGAGGACACGGTTCACAAGCGGCTGGCGGCCTCGCGGATCGTCCCGCGGGGCACGATCTGCCACAGCCGTTCGTGAAGATAGTAGACGAGGAACTTGGCGAAAAACTCGATCCCCCCGATGGCGAGGGCCGGCCTGATATCGCGGTAGACCAGCCAGGCGATCAGGATGGTGGTGATGGTCGCGATCACCCGCCAGCTCACCGCCTTCAGCAGGCTCCGCGCCTTGGACTCCTTCTGCATCTCTCCCTCCATCGTTATTTCTCCAGGGGATACTTCTTGAGATCCATCAACTGGGGGAGGATCGCGAAGATGAATCCAGCGTTGTTGATCGAGTAGCGGCGCCAGAGGCGACGGGGTTCCTGGCAAAGGCGGAAGAGCCATTCGAGGCCCCTGCGCTGCATCCAGCGCGGGGCCTGGTTCACCCTGCCGGTGTGAAAGTCAAAGGCCGCCCCCACGCCGATCATCACCAGGCCATGGCCCCACCCGGCACAGAGATCGGGGTGACGGGCCAGGAAGCCGTGCATGAAACGTTCCTGCTTGGGAGTGCTCAGACCGACCCAGAAGAAGTGGGGGCGGGTTTCCCGCAGCTGGTCCACGAGGTCCCGTTCCTCCCGGTCTGTCAACTCCCGGAACGGAGGGCACTCGACCCCGACCACCCGGGTGCCGGGAAACCGTTTCTGCATGCGTTCCCCCAGTTCGGTGGCCACTCCCTGATTTCCTCCCCAGAAGAAATGCCCGCGGCCACTTCCGGCGCTGGCGAGCACCACTTCAATCATCAGATCGGGGCCGTAGACGCGGCCCACGGAATCGTGTCCGTTCCAATGGGCCATCCAGACCATCGGCATCCCATCCGGGGTCGAAAGGTAGGAACGATTGTGGATGCGCTTGAGTTCCACGTCGCGCTGCGACTCCATCACTCCGTGCACTCCTGTCACCGTGACATAGCCGCTGAATCCCTCCCGGTCCGCACCCTCAAGCACCTCCTTCACTGCACGCGGCATGTCCAGGGTGCTGATCCCCACCCCGAGCACATTGATCCGCTCTATTTCCCTGGAAGTTTCCCTGCTCATGCTGACTCGTCGACGTCGAACATCAGTCCACCACCACCTCGCCACGCTTGCGGCGTTCGTATTGCTCCTTGATCCAGTGATAGGTCTTCTCCAGCCCGGTGGCCAGATTGACCTCCGGTTCCCAGCCGAGGGTTTCCCGGATGAGGGTGTTGTCCGAGTTGCGACCCCGAACCCCCTGCGGCTTGCTCAGGTCGTAGTTGCGGTTGAGTGTGATCCCGGCAATTCCCTCGATGATCTCAAGCAGGCCGTTGATACTCACCAGTTCGGCCCGTCCCAGGTTGAGCGGCTCGGAGTGGCCGGATCCCATCAGGCGCGCCATTCCGCCCACGCAATCATCGATGTACATGAAGGATCTCGTCTGCTCGCCATCACCCCAGATCTCTATCTCGTGATTCCCCGTGTCGGCCGCCTCGATGACCTTGCGGCAGAGAGCAGCGGGCGCCTTCTCGCGCCCTCCGACCCAGGTCCCGAAAGGTCCGTAGACGTTGTGAAAGCGGAAGACCCGCACGTTGAGGCCAAAGTCCTCGTGGAAATTCCGGCACATGCGCTCCGAGAAGAGTTTCTCCCACCCGTAACCATCTTCCGGTTGCGCGGGATAGGCGTCCGATTCCTTGAGGGCCATCACGTCGGCGTCGTCCTGCCGGTAATCCGGGTAAACGCAGGCACTACTCGCGTAAAAGAAGCCCTTCACGCCCAGGTCGCGGGCCCCCATCAGAAGATGGGTATTGATCAGGACGCTGATCATGCAGAGGGCGCGGTTGAACTCGATGAAGCCCATCCCTCCCATGTTGCAGGCCAGGTTATAAACTTCGTCACATCCCCCCATCACCTCGTAGCAGGCCTGTTTTTCCTCCAGGTTGAGGACGTGATTCTCCGCTTCCCCGTGCACCTGGTACCATTGGTCGAGACTCTTGATATCAGCGACCACCACCTGATGGCCCTTTGCCAGCAGCGAGCCCGCCAGGTGTCCCCCGATAAAGCCCCCACCTCCGGCGATCAGGATTCGTTTCTGTTGCTGGGTCATGGGTGTTTCAATCGTTGTGCCTGATGGTGTCACTGAGCCAGTAGCGGATGAAGAGGCAGTTGTTGACGAGGTAGCGCCTGAAGAGGCGGCGGGGCTCCTTCAGCAGGCGGTAAAACCACTCCATGCCAATCCGCTGCATCCAGGCCGGCGCCTGTTTCACTTCCCCGGCATGAAAGGCAAAGGCCGCCCCTACCCCGAGATAGACCCCGGGGGGCAGCTTGTCCTTGTGGCTGCCGATCCATTTTTCCTGCTTGGGGCATCCCAGTCCCACCCAGATCATGTTGGCCCGGCTCCTCCGGATCTTATCGGCGATCCGGTCAAACTCGTCCTCCGGCCACTCCCCGAAGGGGGGAGAGTAGCTGCCCACGATCCGGGCCCGGGGACAGTCGTTCCCGAAGCGTCGCTCCAGTTTTTCCAGGGTGCTTTCCATGCCCCCGAGAAAAAAGTGCCGGATGCCGGTGTCGGCGGAGGATTCCAGCGAGCGCAACATGAGACTCGGGCCGTAGACCCGGCCCTTCAGGCGGTCCTCCTCCGGAACCCGGTGGTTCACCGCCCACACCAGTGGCATGCCGTCGGGACAGATGAGATCAAAACGGTCGATCGCCTTCCGGTATTCCGGTTCATGCTGCGAGAGGGAGACCACGTGCGCGTTGGCCGCCGCCACCGCATAGGCGGCGTCACCCGCCTCGGCCCATCGGTGGATCAGCTCAACGGCGAGAGCATAGTCGAGCAGGGCCACCGGCAACCCACAGAAGGGAACCGTTTTGATGCCGGCCCTGGCGGCCGCGTCTGACTGGTTTGCACCCACTTATCCGGTGGCTTCCACAATCTTTTTCTCCCGCTCCGCCAGTTCCAGGTCCGCATCCACCATGATCCGCACCAGGTCCTTGAACTTGACCTTCGGCTCCCATCCCAGCTGGGCCCTGGCCTTGGAGGCATCCCCAATGAGCATGTCCACCTCGGCCGGCCGCTCGTAGCGGGCGTCGTATTCGACCAGGGTCTCCCAGTCGAGCCCGAGATAACTGAAGACTTCCTCCACGAACTCGCGGACCGAATGGGTCTCCCCGGTGGCCACCACGTAGTCATCCGGGGTTTCCTGCTGCAACATGAGCCACATCATTTCGACGTACTCCTTCGCATAGCCCCAGTCCCGCTTGGCATCGAGGTTCCCGAGATACAACCTGTCCTGCAGGCCTGTCTTGATCCGGGTGGCGGCCCGGGTGATCTTGCGGGTGACGAACGTCTCCCCCCGGCGCGGAGACTCATGGTTGAACAGAATCCCGCTACTTGCGTGCATGCCATAGGACTCGCGGTAGTTCACGGTCAGCCAGTGCCCGTACACCTTCGCGCATGCATAGGGAGAGCGCGGCCAGAAGGGCGTCCCCTCGGTTTGCGGGATGGCCTGCACCTTCCCGTACATTTCCGATGACGAGGCCTGGTAATAACGCACCTTGTCGATGAGACCGGTCTGGCGAATGGTCTCCAGGAGCCGCTGGGTTCCCAGGCCCACCACGTCCCCGGTATATTCCGGCTGGTCAAAGCTCACCCGCACGTGGCTCTGCGCCCCGAGGTTGTAGATCTCATCCGGCCGGGTCTCGTTCAGGAGGCGGGCCAGGTTCGTTCCATCTGCCAGATCGCCGTGGTGGAGAATGAGGCGGGCATCTTCCTCCTGCCGGTCCCGGTAGAGGTGGTCGATGCGCTCGGTGTTGAAACTGGAGGACCGGCGGATGATCCCGTGAACTTCGTAGCCTTTTTCCAGGAGGAGCTCGGCGAGGTAGGAGCCATCCTGCCCCGTGATTCCGGTGATTAATGCTTTCTTCATAAGGTCTGATTGGGTCTGAAATTCACCCTCTCCGCACCGACCCCGCAGCCCGTTCGGCCAGGAACGAGTGGTAGGTGCTACGGAGTCCCTCCTCCAGGGAGATGGTCGGCTCCCATCCGGTCTTCTTCATCCGGGAGACCTCCATGAGCTTGCGAGGCGTCCCGTCCGGCTTGGAAGGATCGGTGAGAATATCGCCCTTGAATCCCACCGTCCGCCCAATCGCGGTGGCAAGGTCAAGAATGCTCACTTCGCTCCCCGAACCGACATTGACCCAGTCCGGCGGATCCTCCTCGCCGAGGAGATGAAAGCAGGCCCGGGCGAGGTCGTCAACGTGCAGAAACTCCCGCCGCGGCGTGCCCGTGCCCCAGATGACCACCTCCCTGGCATTCTTCTCCTTGGCCTCGTGGAAACGGCGGAGCAGGGCCGGGATCACATGCGAGTTCTCCGGGTGGTAATTGTCGCCCGGCCCATAGAGATTGGTCGGCATGGCGGAATGATAGAGCACCCCATACTGGGCCCGGTAGTGCTGGCACAGTTTCAGCCCGGCAATCTTCGCCACTGCGTAGGCTTCGTTGGTAGGCTCCAGTGGACCACTGAGAAGACAGGATTCCGGCATGGGCTGGGGCGCCTGCTTCGGGTAGATGCAGGAACTCCCCAGAAAGAGCACCCGACTCACTCCCGCCTGGTAGGAGCCATGGATCAGGTTGGCGGCAATGGTGAGGTTCTGGTAGATGAACTCCGCGGGATAGGTGCTGTTCGCGACAATCCCGCCCACCTTCGCGGCCGCGATGATGACCTGGTCCGGTCGTTCCCTGCCGAGGAACTCAAAGACCGCCTGCTGGTCACAGAGGTCGAGTTCGGCCCGGGACCGGAGCAGGAGTTCCACCTCCCCCGCCACCGGTGCGGCCCGAACCAGCGCCGCCCCCACCATGCCCCGGTGACCAGTAATGAAGAGCTTCACGTTCTTTCTGAATAAGTTGTGAATAAGCTCGGCGGGCTCCACCAGCTGATCACGCTGCCGCCCTTGGTCGTTTGGACTTCAGCGAAGTCAAGACCTTCAAGAGATGCCTGAAGCGGTGTGAATAAGTTGGCCACCTGCCGCGCGTTGCAGGGGGAGAGACACCCAATGGGGCAATCAGTTCAAGAAAAATTGAACGAATTCATAAAAAAATGAACTCTTCGCGATTCCCTAATCGATTTCTTCCTGCTTTGGAAGGGGCTTTCGCGGCAAAAGCAGCGAAAAAAGGTCCACATCGACTGGCTGGTCCTCCCCCAGGAATTCGACAAAAATCCGCACCCTCTCTTCCGCTGGACGAACCTCGATCACCGTCCCGGTCATGCCTTTCAGGGGACCCTCCACCAGTTCTACTTCGTCGCCCGGTTCTGCCACCGGCTGCAGGGTGATGAGCTCCTTTCGCTCCCCGTCCCGGACCAATTCGGCCCGGAGATCTTCCACGAAGCGGTCGGGCACGGTGGGGATGTGCTCACCAAACCGCAGGATCCGGCTCACTCCTTTGGCATAGCTGACAGCTCGTTCCTGTTCCCCCAGCACGAAACGTGCAAGCAGGTAGCCTGGAAAGAGAGGCTCAATCCACCAGATCTTCCCGCGCCGGGTTGCTTTCTTATAACGAAGCCGGGGGCAAACCACCTCGATCTGCCCCAACTCCCTCAAGGATGCAGCGGCAATATGCTCACGCTTGATCTGCGTCCTGAGACAGTACCACGCCGCTTCCTCCCGTTGTTCCCCGGCCATCGTCATTCTCCCAACACCCGCTGGACCAACGGCATGAGAAGCTTGGCCTGCTTCAGCCAGCGCTCCAGTTTCTTGACTCGCTCATCGTAAAAGGCCCGCCGGGCGGCATCGCCTTCCTTCATTACTTCGTTCTCAAGGACCTTGATGCGATCCTTCCCGCTGTCGAGGTGCGGACGAAGCTGCTCACGAATGAAACCGCCCACCAGTTTCTTCAATTTGATGTCCGCTTCAAAATACGTCCGCCGGGCATCCGGACCGTCAACTTCCCGAAAGGCCCCCAGCGTCCGCAGGAACTTGAGCCCCTGACTCGCAGACCCCTTGGAAATCCCCAGACGCTTTACCAGATCATCAAGGGAGAGAGGCTCCCGGGAAATAAACAGGAGCCCGTAGATCTCGCCGATGGAACGAGGCAACCCGGCCACCCGGACTCCATCCGCAAAAAGCGAAACCACCTGCTTCTCGATCACCGCGAGGCTCTTGGACTCATCGTCAGGCACGCCATTATCCTGCACACAGGTCGACCCATAGTTCAATTTTTTTTGAACTCGATGGAAGGTCCAACCGCTATGCCCAGATCAACCCCAGTGAAGGCGCGAATCCCCGGTATCAGGCAAGGGAAGGTGTCATCAGGACGGGGTAGAACAGCGCCGCGGGGAACGAAACACCCAGGATGATCACCCTTCCGGGGGAGTCCCGGGGAGATCGCTATGGTTTATACATATTTATTATAATATTTTATAGACATTCCGGGTTTTTTTGCAAAATTCCAGGACCCCTCTTTCCATAATCGCGAACTGGGCCTTACCCCCCCTCATCCCCATGTTCCCCCCCAAAAGATCCATCTGCACCATCCTCGCCCTTGGTCTCCTGTCCTCTGTCGCGGCAGGGACTGACTTTCACGTGGCTCCCCCTCCCCTCGGCGACAATGCCAACCCAGGCACCCTGGCTCAGCCATTCGCCACGATTACCCATGCCGAACTACAGACGGCGGCGGGAGACACCGTCCACCTGCACGAGGGAATCTATCGTGAATTTGTTCTTTTCCGGAGTACGGGGACTCCTGCCGCCCCCATCACCTACCAACCTTACAACGACGGTTCGGGGCCGGACAAGGTAACCGTTTCCGGCTTCGATCCCATCACGCCCGGCAGTAACGGGGCCGGTCATTGGCAAGTCCACGACGGTTCCATCTACAAGATCCAGCTCAGCCCAAACTATGGTTTGATCCCCGGCGCATCCACCATCCTCCTTGACGGAATTGTCCAGAAAATCGCCCGCTGGCCCAATGCTCCTTCCCCTTATGATTTCCACTGGAACAACATGGCTTCTCCCCAGGGAGCAGCTCACGACCCTTCTTCAGAAGGCCCCGAGCCTCCGTATTCAGGAACCTTCTTCACTGCCACCTACACGGACGCCGAGCTTCCCGGGGAGGGGCCAAACGAGTGGCTGGGAGCTCGCATTGACACCAGCCCGGGGACGGGAGTCTTTCGAGATACCGGGCTTGTGATTGGCTCCGATGCCGGGGGGCTCACCTTCCGTTACCGACCCTACCTCCAATCGACCGCATTCGTTTCTGAAGCGGATCCCTATTTTCTCTGGAATCACCTGAGGGCCCTGGATCAGGAAGGGGAGTACTTCTACGACATCGAGGGAGTAAGCGGCCCCCCTCACACTCTCTATCTCCACGCCCCCGGCGGGACTTCTCCCGCCGGGCACCGGGTCGAAATCAAGAGCCGCGAATACTCCTTCGATCTGAACTGGTCCCGTAACGTTCGCATCAGGGAACTCGAGTTCCTGGGGGGAGGGATCAGGTGCCCTGTCTCCAGTTCCCATATCTCCATGGATGACCTCGTTCTCCGCTATTGTGGATCGGGGCTGAACTCCCTGTGGACGGGCCGGGCGGCGATCTGGATCAAGGGAGACGGGCACAAGGTCCTCAACAGCTGCATCGATTCCTCATATGGAGGAGGACTGATCACCCTGGGAACCAATACGGAACTTAAGAACAACGTTATCCGGGATTGCCTGCTTTACGGGATTGCCTCCTGGGAAAGTTCCCATGCCACCGTGCACCACAACACCACCTTCGGAATCGGCAGTGAAAACATCCACATGTATTCCCCCGCCGGGACGTTCAACTACAACCATTGCTACCATGGCGGCAAGCGGGTGACGGACTCCGCGAGCATGAACTCAAATTACAACGGTGACCTGCAGGGGATGGAAGTCGCCTACAACTGGGTGCACACAAACGTGGCCCGCCGCAATGACGATCATCAATGGGGCGGGGGACGGGGAATCCGGATGGATACCAGCCCCTCCAACGTCTTCATCCATCATAATCTGATCTGGGGAATCTCTGCCCCCACTCTCAGCCTCATGCTCTGGGCCCTTGATTCCAACCAGGTCAACTACCAGAACAGCATGCAACGGGTTTACAACAATACCATCGACGGCCAGATCCACATCGCCGGGAACGGGAGTATTGGCGGGATCGATGTGAGGAACAACATCTGCAGTGAAATCAGGGAATTCGGGACCGATCCCGACCCTCATATCGTCCGGAACAACTTCCTCACCATTGGAAAATTCGAAGACCGCTGGCCCGGAAACACCATCGACAGCTCCTTGTTTGTCTCGGCTTCCACCGGGAATTTCGAACTACTGGAGGACTCCAGAGCCATCGACGCCGGCGAAAACATCCCGGGAGTTACTTACGGAACGGTTCATGGCATCGCCCCTGACATTGGAGCTCTCGAATACGATGGGGACTCGAATCCTCATTGGAGTGCCGGCGCCATTCTTCGTCCCGGAGATGCTCGAAACCTCATGTTTTCCCTGCTCAAAAAACCCAACGGCGATCATTACCTTGTTGCTTCAGGCATGCCTGAAGGAAGAATCCCTCCCAGGGAATTCACGGTCCGGCTGGGGGGCGCCGTGACCCTTGCCGACCACCGGTTGATCTACTCCACACAGTCTCACACCGGCGAAGCCTACTTCAGGATCGAAGAGGACAATCTCTCTGGAGTGATACCCGTAGAATTCTCCCTCGATGGAGTTACATACCAGAATCACGGTGACACCGTTGAATTCAGCGGTCCCTCCCTTTCGATCGATTCTATCGACGTTACATCCTCCACTTCCTCGGGTGGATCTCTCCATACCATTTCGGGACAGGGTTTCGGATCGACACGCTGGACCGTCCCGCTACGGATGGAGAATATCGTTGGAGATGACCTGAGCCGTGCCCCCGTGCCCATCGTTTTCAACACCAGAGAGCACATCGAAAAGAATCGCATGAACCCCGATTGTTCTGATCTGCGGGTCGTGCACTGGGAAACCGGCCGGGAACTGAGTTACTGGGTGGAATCAGGAGCAAATTCCGAGAACACCCTGCTCTGGGTGAAGTTCGGGGAAGATTCCGCCCTGTCCGACAGATTCAGTCACATCGATGAATCGGGCTACTATCTCTCCTTCGGGGATCCTGACCGCCAATCCGCATCGGATCCGTCAATCATCTACAATTACTTCCCGGAATTCCTCGACGGCGAACTACGGGTGTGGGCCTCCGCCAACCGCCTGGCTGAACAACTCAACCACGGTGACGCCATCGCTTCCTGGGGCGGCAGTGATCAGGCCACCACGCTTACGCAACCCGACCCCAATTCCCGGCCATTCCTGAAACTTGATCAACTCAACGGTCTGCCTGCCGCCTGTTTCAACGGCGCCGACTATCTTCACATCAACGACTTCCCCGCCACGGTGCGGGAGGGATTGACCGTCTTTGCGGTGACCAAGGCCCATCCCTCCCACGATCCCCAGGGACGACTTCTCAGTATCGGAGACGGAATCAGGGAAACCAACAACGTCAGGCAGATCCGGAATTCCAGATGGAGCGTCTATGGCGTGAAGCGGGCCTACGACGGCAACATCACCGCTATCGGCACGGGTCGCCGGTTTGAGGGATCCTTCCATTACATGACCGCAGATATAGCCGAATTGATAGTCTTCTCCAATCTTCAGAGCAACTCGACCGGAGTGGGCATGGACCGGATCCGGAATTATTTGGAGCGAAAATACGCTATCGGCGACACGCCGCGCGGAGTGGTCGATGATGCCAATCTTCAGGAACCCACCAGATTCCATCTTGACGGACGGCTCATCGAATCGGTCACCATCCTGAACGAGCGAACCGCGACCTTTTCCGCGCCCGCCATCGACCTCCCCTCATCGGGGCCACTGTCTCTCCCCCTTTCTGTCAGTCGGGGCACGGAGAGCAGCTCCGCCCCCGAGAGATTCCGGTATTACCTTCCCGCCTACGACCAATGGGCAACCCGCAATCTGCCTTCCGAAAGTCGGGGCGCACTTGAGGATCACGATCACGATGGCATTACGAATCTGTTGGAATTCGCGACTTCTTCCCTTCCGGTCGGGTCAACCGGAACTCCGCTTTTTCCCATTTCCCATGAGGGGTCAACACTGCCTTCGATGCGGTTCTACCGCAATCCTGACGCAACTGATGTATTCCTCACCGTTGAGTATTCCCATGACCTGCGATCCTGGAGCGCACTTCCCGCGGATGATCCGGGGATATCGGTGGCGGATCCTGATCCCTTCGGGGACGGAAGCGCCATCCTGATGGAGGTGGGGGCCACCCCCGACAATCCCCGAGTGTTCTACCGGCTACGGGCAGAGAGATTGGGTCTCTAAACGGGATCTAGGGCTCTATCACAAATCGGTAAAAAGCCTTTTCAGCGGCACTGGAATCATCCGTCCATTCGAGAAGGCCGGATCCTCCCAGCCCGGGAATCCCCGCCAGGTCTTCCCACCCGGACAGATCGAAGGACCGCTGCAGGCGTAACGGGTAATCGTGTGAAGCATTGAACTCTCCGGGAATGACGGGCAACCCTGCGAGACTGATCCTGACACTCTCCGGGAACCTCTCGACAGACACCCCCCCATGCCGGAAGCGATCCACTGCGTCACCGTCATTCAGGAAGGGACTGAACCCGAGTAATCTGAGATCCAGTTCCTGCTCATCGGACAGACCATCTTCATCGCGATCCGCAGTGCCGAGGGCAGGCTTTTTCACATAGAAGACATCGTCTTTAAACGGTATTCCGGACAGGGCCTCTTCCAGTTCCCCAAGCGCCCGCGGGTCGATCCCGTTCGGAAACGTCCCGAAATGCTCCCCCGGATCAGCGGCATGATCCATGACTCTTCTGTAACTGCCGAAAAACGGGCCCTCGACCAGCTTCCACGTTCCCAGCTGGCCAATACGAAAGCGGGGCTTAGAATTTTTCGGATAGGTCGTACAGGACAGGGCCGGGGTATTCCACTCACGATCCGGATTCTCCTGCAGTGGGGCCAGAGACTGGCCATCGATGGGCTTGGGATAGGGCGAGACTCCTGCAAGGTCCAAGGCGGTGGGAAGAACATCGATCAATCCCACCTGGCGGTCACAGACCCGCCCTTCGGTAGCCATTCCCGGATGATGGATCATCATTGGCACGTGAATGCTTTCCCTCGAATAATTCCGCTTGGAATAGAGGTGCAGGTGCTCCATCAGGCTGAAACCGTTGTCACTTGCAAAAATAATGACCGTGTTGTCCCAGAGGTTGTTGGCGTCGGCGAAGTCCAGCACACGTCCCAGATTATGATCCATGAGGGTCACGGCACTGTAGTAGGCGTGAAAAAGCTCCCGCAGGTCTTCCTCGGGAAGCAACGGCCGTTCATCCGCAGCCTTTCCGTAGGGATAGGCATAAGGCGGCCAGTACGCGTTATCATATGATTCCTCAATGTACTCCGGCAACGTGAAGGCCGCCGGATCATAGAGATCAGAGATCGCCTTCGGAACAATCCAGGGAGTGTGGGGCATGAAAAAGCCGACCGCTACGAAGAACTTCTGGTCCGCTTCCAGGCATTTTCCCATGGCGGCCATCGCCCCTGTTGCCGTCACTCCGTCCGCAAATTTCGCCGGATCTCCACCGTCGTATACAATGAAGCTCGTATCTCCGCTGATCCCCTTGTGGCCACTGAAATCACGCACCGAAGAAAACCGCCCATCAACAGAAAACGTCCGGGGAATCAACTCGTCCCACCGCTCGCTGCGCTCGTAGTGTTCCACCTTGCCATAGCTCCCGGCCCAATAACCCTCGGACCTGAAATACTGTGACATCCACATGCGATTCGGCACCACGTTTTCACCATTAGCCGTAGTTCCACCTGCAGCATGAATCCCAAGGTTCCAGGGAAAGAGCCCGGTGAGGAACGACCCCCTGGAGGGGGCGCAGAAAGGATACTGGCTCAGGCAGTTCCGGTAATTCACGGTCCGTGCCGCCAGACGCGTCAGGTTCGGCGTAATCGCATCCACGTCCCCCAGCGGAGCAATCCGGCTGTTCAGGTCATCGGATATGATCAGGAGCACATTATACGGCTCTTCCGTCCCGGCCTGCACGTTGCCAAGCAGAATACCTGCGAAGAATAGTCTGATCGCCGGGCCCAGAGGTTTCATGAACTTCCTTGTCATCCTGTCACTAACGTTAGTCCATCCAGCGACCGAGGGCCGCGGTGAGAGATTCTGACTTATCAACCCGGAACTGCTCGCCGCATTCAATGGTGGCTCGCTTCCCGGTTCCGCTCTGCAGGTGGAGCAGAACAGGTGTTTCCCCGGGATGAGATGCCAGCACGCTCTGGATCTCCTCGAGATCCCCCACCTTGCTGCGCGAGACCCAGAGGGAGAGCTCCAGCGGTCCGCCGCCATTCTGGCCGTTACGACCCTGGCGAAGCTTCAGCTCCTTCAGGCTGCTCCCCATGATCTTGCGACTCTCGGTCCGGTCATCGATCGAAACCTCTCCCTTCAAGGCGATGACCCTGCCCTCTTCCAGGATGCCGGCATCCCGCGCCGGGATGTAGGACTCCCCCCAGCAAAGCACCTCCTGGCTGCCCGTGAAGTCTTCGATGACAAGAATCCCGAAGGGCTTGCCCTTCCTGGTCACGCGCTGCTCGATTTTCCGGATCATTCCGGCGAATGGGAAGCGTGCCCGCCGGTCACTCAGATCAAGATCATCCAGCAGGCCAAACTTGCAGAAGCGATCCGAGCTCAGCAGAACGCGATACTTGTCAAGGGGGTGACCCGTCACGTAGTAGCCCAGCAGTTCCTTCTCCTTTTCCAGACGTTCATCCTTGGGCCACTCCGGCATTTCATGTCGCGCGGCCGGGGCCGCCAGTTCCTCGTCGCCAAAAAGTGCTTCCTGACCGCTCTCCCTGTCGCGCTGCGCTGCCCCGGCTGCCGCACAGACTTCCTCCAGTCGATCACACATCCCGGCCCGTGTTTCGCGCGTCCAATCCATCGCCCCCGCAAGGACCAGGTTCTCCAGAATGCGCTTATTGACCACCTTGGAGTCCTGCCGGTTGGCAAAATCATCCATCGACTGGAAGTCGCCATTCCCCTCACGCTCCGCGATCGCCTGCGCCATGGCCCCCTCCCCCACATTCTTGATGGCGGCCAATCCATAACGGATGGCCATCTTGCCGCTACGGATCTTCTCCGGGGCGAAGCGCAGCTGGGAACGGTTTGCGTCAGGCGGCAGGATCTCGATATCCATGCGGTGACACTCGGAAACGAAGACGCCAATCTTGTCCGTGTTGCTGAACTCGTTCGAGAGGAGCCCCGCCATGAACTCGACTGGAAAATTTGCCTTCAGGTAGGCCGTCCAGTAGGAAATGTGTGCGTAGCAGGCCGAGTGGGACTTGTTGAACCCGTAACCCGCAAAGCTCGCAATCTTGTCGAAGATCCGGTTGGCCAGGCCCTTGTCGATGTTGTTCTCAGACTTGCACCCCTCCACAAAGGCTACGCGCTGTTTATCCATCTCGGACTGCTTCTTCTTGCCCATCGCGCGGCGCAGAATGTCGGCTCCTCCCAGCGTGTAGCCGGCCAGAAGCTTGGCTGCATTCTGCACCTGCTCCTGGTAGATCATCACCCCGTAGGTGTCTCCGCACACCTGTTCCAGCAGCGGATGTTCATACTTCACCTCCTTGCGGCCTTCCTTCACCTCGATCATCTCGTTGATGAACTGCATGGCCCCGGGACGGTAAAGCGCAAGAAGGTCGATGATGTCGTCGATTCGCCGGATGCCGTAACGCCGGCAGGTCTCTGTCATCCCGCCTGACTCAAGCTGGAAAACCCCCATCGTCTCCCCGCGATTAAGCAGATCGAACGTGGGTTGGTCATCGAGGGGAACCTTGTGAATCTCGAAGTCGGGATCCTGCCCCCGGATGAAGTCCGTGGCCTCCTGGATCACCGTCAGGTTCTTGAGTCCGAGAAAGTCCATCTTGAGGAGACCCACTTCCGTGATGGCCCCCATGTCATACTGGGTTACCACCTCCCCTTCGTTGCCCCGGCTGAGAGGAACGTGCTGATCCAACGGACGGTCTCCGATCACCACTCCGGCGGCATGCACCCCGGTGTTGCGGGTCAGGCCTTCCAGCTTGATCGCGTAGCCCCATAGCTCGCGATAGGTAGTGCTGCTTTCGATGGTCTCCCGCAGTTCGGGCTTGTCCTCGAATTCCTCCTTCAGCTTCACCCCGGGACGGGCCTCGATCATCTTGGCTATCAGATCGGCCTCCCCGTAGCTCACGCCCATCACCCTGGCCACGTCGCGAATCACGCTCTTGGCTCCCATGCTACCGTAGGTGATGATGTGCGAGACGCAGCGCTCCCCGTATTTCTGCCGCACATAGTCGATCACCTCCGGACGGCGGGTCTGACAGAAGTCGATGTCGACATCGGGCGGACTCACCCGCTCGGGATTGAGGAAGCGCTCGAACAGAAGCCCGAAGCGCTTCGGACAGATGTCCGTGATCCCGAGGGTGTAGGCCACCAGCGAGCCGGCCGCCGACCCCCGGCCCGGGCCCACCGGAATACCGTTCTCCTTGGCCCAGTTGATGAAGTCCGCCGTGATCAGAAAGTAGCTGTTGAAGCCCAGATCGTTGATGGTCTGGATCTCGTATTCCAGGCGCTCCCGCAGTTCCTGGTCGCTTTCCGCCCTCTCCTTCCCATAACGCTCCTCAAGACCCTCGAAGCACTGCTGCCGGATGTAGGCCTCCCGGCACATCCCCCCCGGCGCTTCAAAGTTGGGATACTTCTCCGAGCTGGTAGCATCCAGACTGAGCGTCACATTGCAGCGCTCTGCAATCTCAAGGGTGTTGTCGCAGGCTTCCGGGATGTCCTGGAAAACCTCCCGCATCTCCTCCGCGCTCTTGAAGTAGACCTCCGCCGGATAGCGCATGCGTTTCTCATCAAAGACGAGCTTGCCCGTCCCGATGCAGATCATCACGTCGTGGGCCTCATGATCATCCCGCGACAAGAAGTGAACATCGTTGGCCGCCACCAGCCCGAGATCAAGCTCCCGGGCGAGTTTGATCAACTGGGGTTTGACCTCGTGCTGCGCTTCCAGACCGTGGTCGTGAATCTCCACGTAAAGGTTGTCGCGACCGAAGATCTCGCGCAGCTCCTCCAGCATCTCACGCGCCTTGTCATACTGCCGCTGCAGAAGCCATTCGTTGACTGGTCCCCCGATGCAGCCGCTCAGGCAGATAATCCCCTCGGCATGCGCTCGCAGCTCCTGCCGGTCCACCCGCGGTTTCCCATAATAGCTCCCCTCCAGGTGGCCCTTGGTGACGAGCTGGACGAGGTTTTCCCAGCCCGTATTGTTCTCGGCAAGGAGAGTGAGATGGGTGGCGCGCCGACGGCCGGGAATCTCCTGCCTGTGCTCCATGGACTCCGGGGCAAGGTAGATTTCGCATCCCAGGATCGGTTTTACCCCCTTCCCGCGTAGCGCCTCGTAGAATTCGATCGCACCATAGAGATTGCCATGGTCCGTCATTGCCACCGCTGGCATTCCCAACTCCGCCGCCCTTGCCGCGACCTCCTTGCAGCGCACCGCGCCATCCAGCGTCGAGTACTCGGTGTGCAGGTGAAGATGGACAAACGACCCGGCCATATTATGCGCTCCTGCTTCAGCATAGCTCCATCCCCGCCCCTCGCAATTCTGAAGCGTCCCGCCCACGAAAATTTCATTTTAGAATTTCGCGGGAGGGTTTGCTTGGAGTCCTTGAAAGTCATGGCTGCGAATCTCCCCGATTGCGTTTATCATTCTGAAGAACCTGTGCTACCAGTGCTCAGTAGACTGGAGCAGTTTCCTCCGTATTTTTAGCTGGCCCTCGCGCCGGGCAACCTCACCATTAGCGATCATGCAGACCTCCCTCTTCCGCTCCCTGGCCGTCCTTCTGCTCCTTGCCTGGATGGCCACACCCGCCCCCGCCGATGACAAGGAGGAGGACGCCGCGGAAGAGAAGAAAGGGGAGGCCACGGAAGAAAAGAGCGATCCCGCCGAGTTCCGCACCTTCACCTCCACCCGGGGCGACAAGACTCTCAAGCTGAAGGTCGTCGCCCGCATCGACGACGAGACCTACAAGGTCGAGAACCCCGAGGGGAAGGTCTTCAATATCAAGACCGCCAACCTCAGCCACTCCGACCAGCGGTTCCTGGATTTCTGGGAGCCCGATGCCATCCTGAACCTCCAGACCGCCAAACTGCCCAAAGTTCTCGAGCAGATGGGATACAGCACCCTCGATCTCACGGTGGTTGAAAGCACCTTCTTCGTCAATGTGACCGTTGATGGAAAAAGCGGCAAGTTCCTGCTCGATCCCAACCGTGGCTGGTCCACCTTCGATCCCGCCGCCGCCAAGGAAATCGGCATGAACCTCGGCCAGGGCCGCATCAACTTCACCGATAACACGGGAAAAACCAGCCGCTCCAAGCGCGGTGCCGTGAAAGAATTCAAGGCTGGGCAGGTCACCATCACGGCCCACGAATTCGAGGTCATCGAAGTGGCCAAGATGTTCCGCGCAGTTCCGGCCAACACCATCGGAGCGATCGGAGGAGACCTCCTCAAGCGCCTCAACGCCCTGATCGACTTCGGGGGCAAGCGTCTCTTTGTGAGGAAGGGCCAGTAGCCGGGAAGGACCGCCTGCCCCTGCCCCCGGGGTCACCATTCCCGCCAGGCAACCGCCCTGCGATGTAACCAGCGGGCAGAAAACCACGTCGAATACGGTAGCAGCCTTCCCTGTCCCACCCTGCGACATGTTGTTCGCCTGAAGTGCCCTCCAACCCGCCTCCTGAACTCTTTTCCCGGTCCCCGATGCGCCGTCTCCTTCGCCTCTCCATCATCACCGGGTTGATCGTCTGGACTCTCCAGCCGATCACCCGGGGGGAGACACGTGCCAATGATCCATGGAAGCCCATCCTCAGGGCCTCCTCCCTGAGCACCCGGGACCGTGCCATCGTGGGATACCTGCGCCCCTGGCTCGCTCCCACCGACTATCTCGCCCTCGATACGGACCGGCGGAAACAACTCCTGCGCTATGCCGACAACCGCCTCTTCAGCGATACCCCGCTCGCCCGTTGCTGGTCACCCGACACCCCGCTTCACGTTCTCTTTGCCTATCACGCGGTGGAGGAAGCCGCCCACGCAATCAAGAACCACCGCAAGGCCAACCAGTTTTTCGCCCGCTGGAGCCGCACCGCCACCAACGGCTCCGGACAGAACGTGCAGGGAAGACCGGTCACCCTCACCTGGAGTATCGTTCCCGACGGCACCCCCATTGCGAGTGACCCCGGCATCGGCGACAGTGACGACCCGAGTTCCCTGCGGGGCCGCCTGGCCGATCTCTACGGGGGCAATGGCGGCGCCCCTGAAGATCAACCGTGGTTTCCCCTCTTCCGCGATCTCTTCGAGGCGATCGGAGCCCAGACCGGCATCACCTATCTCTACGAACCCAGCGACGACGGCCAACCCATCAGCATCCTCAATCCAGGGCAGCCCGGCGTGCGCGGAGACCTGCGGCTGTGCGGACATCCTATCGATGGAGATGGCGACACCCTTGCCTATAATTTCTTTCCAGACCATGGCGACACGGTGATCGACACCAGTGACAGCTGGTTCGAGGATCTCTCCGGCAATTCCCGGCGCCTCGTCAACACGATCTCTCACGAACATGGACACGGAATCGGTCTGGAGCACGTGTGTCCGATCGACCAGACCAAACTCCTTGAACCCTTTATCAACACGGGGTTTCGCGGCATGCAGTTCGATGAGATCTACACCCTGCAGCGCTGGTATGGCGATCCCTTCGAGCAACACGACAACAACACCGGGCGCAACAACGATTCCATCGAACGCGCCCGCAGTCTGGGCGTGTCCGCCGGCTCTCCCTTCGCTTTCCAGTGGCTCAGCATCGACGACAATTCCGACGTGGACTACTTCCTCATCCCCCTGCCCGCCGGGGCCCGCCTGACGGCATGGGTCATCCCGAGCGACAGGATCTATCTTGAAGGAGAGGAACAGGAGCAGGGATGTGAGGCCGGCACCACCTTCGACTCATCCAGTGTTCACGATCTCTCCCTCACCCTGCTCGACCACACCGGGCGCGTTCTGGCCACCGCTGATGACGCTCCCGCGGGAGAACCCGAAGGGTTCAACCAACTCCCCGTTCCCGGAGCCGGGCAGCGCTTTCTGCGAATCGCAGGCGACAACACCAATGCGGCCCAGCTCTACCGGCTGGAAGTGGAAATCAGCGCCCCCGCCGTGGCCATCGCTCCCGGCGAAATCCGCATCACCTCCGAATCGCACGCTCCCGCCAATGGCCAGATCGAACCGGGCGAAACCATCGAACTTCAGGTCAAACTTTCCAACTCCGGCAGCGTCACCGCCCAGAACGTAAGCGCTACCCTCTCGGCCCCTGACCAGCCCACCAGCTTCACCGGTTTCACCACCACCCGTAACTACGGCACCCTCCCCCACCAGGCCACGGCCGGCCGCACCTTCACCCTCGCTCTCCACGGAAACTGCGGGGACCTCCTCGATCTCGAACTCACCGTCACTGCCGACGACGGATTCTCACGCTCTTTTCCCATCCGGCTGGGACTCGGCGAAATCATCCGACGTCTCGATGAAGATTTCGACGCGGCGGCCGTTGCTCCCCTGCCATTCAGGTGGTCCTCCACTGCTTCGCGGGCCGGAAGCGGTTGGGCGCGCTCCAGCACCCGGCATGATTCAGCGGAGTTCTCCGTCTCTGCCTCGAGCCCGCCGAGTCGGGGCGCTTCCACTCTCACCTCCCCTCCCGTGAGGATCGGTTCACAGGGCGGCACCCTGCGCTTTCGTCACTTTGTGAATACGGAAGCCAGTTCCTTCAGCCCCACGGTGGGATTCGACGGCGGCGTCCTGGAGGTCTCCCGCGACGGGGGCCGGTGGGAGGATATCGAGGATGCCGGCGGAGTATTTGCCCAGGGGCCCTACAACCGCACCCTCAGCGAGGCCTACCAGAATCCCCTCCCCAATCGCCGTGCCTGGTCGGGATCCCTTGGCTGGATCACCACCGTGGTCAGGATCCCCTCCCATCTCGCCTCCGAAGCGCTTCGGTTCCGCTGGACGCTGGGTCACGACACTTCTGACGCGGAAGAGGGATGGTATCTCGACAATATTATGGTGAGTAGCACAACCTGCGCCGACACCAGACCCATCGTCCGCCTTGCCGTTGGCAATGACTCCGCCTCCGAGTTTCTGCCCACGGGCATTGCCCGGCTCACCTTCTCAACCCCGCTGCCTCTCGCCGGCGACCTCACCCTCCCCCTCCTGACCAGGGGAAGTGCCACTCCCGGGGTGGACACCCGTCCCTTCGACAACGTCGTGCTGCCAGGCGGCCAGAGGCTGTTGGAATTGACCTTCCGCCCCCTGCGGGACAACGAGGCGGAAGGCACCGAAATCCTTGAGCTGTCTCTCAATCCGGATCTCGTCTTCCCCGAAGGGGTGCCCTCTGCCGTGATCACCATCGCGGACACGCCCTACGGGCAATGGGCGGTCACCCATCTCGGCCCGAACTCCGCCAATCGCCCCAATGACGACTTTGATCACGACGGATCGGTCAATGCTGAAGAGTATGCCTGGCAGAGCGATCCGGCCTCCGCGCACTCCCGGCCGGTGCCAAACTACCGGCGGGAGGGACGGTTCCTGCGCGTCGATTTTCCGCACCACGCGTTGCCCGCTTTTACAGGGGTGCATGCCGAGACTTCACCGGATCTTCGCCGGTGGACCAGACAGGGAGTGGAGACCCTCCCCAACGGATTCCGCGTTCCGCTCAACCTCCCGCAACGCTATCTTCGACTCGTTTACAGGGAGATCCCCCCCCCTTGATTCGCCCGATTCCCTTCCTGGAATCTTCCGCTGGTCAACTGGCACGGGAATTGCTACCAACATTGACCAATTACGAACCAAGTGCGTCCATGAAGAAAGTTGAAGCGATTATCAAGCCATTCAAACTAGAAGAGGTCAAAGAGGCTCTGGCCGAGATCGGAGTGCAGGGAATGACCGTCACCGAAGTAAAAGGTTTCGGGCGCCAGAAAGGACATACGGAGATCTACCGCGGTAGTGAGTATACCGTGGATTTCCTTCCCAAGGTCAAAATTGAAGTCGTCATCGACGACGCGGAGGCCAACACGGTCGCGGAAGCCATCGTCAAGAGCGCCAATACCGGCAAGATCGGTGACGGCAAGGTCTTCATTTCCAGCGTGGAAGAAGCGATCCGAATCCGTACCGGCGAAACCGGCGCGGAGGCCGTCTCGGTCAACTGACCACGGCTCTCCCACTTCTGAACCGGTATTCTTCTGAGAGCCGGGCCTGCGTTCTGCAGGCTCGGCTTTCTCTTCGTTACAAGTTTACGGATTCTCCCTGCCGTGGGCGAACTCGATCGAGAACCCCTTGGACCTGAATCGCCAGGTGGAGATTGCCTCGCCCCTCGTCTTCAGGGTCGGAGGCTTTGTCCCGGTTTGCGTCGATCGTGATACCGACTGGCCGCCCGGGCGCTGGCGAGCAGGCCGGCAAAGGCAGCCGTGGCCAGGACGGGCCGCAGGACACGGCTCAGGGCAGAGGTCGCAGGTTTCATTCTCGTTTCGGGGTCAGTGGTTGTGACTCATGTCCGCGTAGCACGCGGTCTTCCCTCCTTCAATCGAAGCGCCTGCTCCCTGTTTTCAGAAATCGCGAAAGAACGTCCCCATTTGAGTTCCCTTGGAAAAGGAAACTCTTCCTGTTGGTCCTCGCCATGATAGAAGAATCCCTTTCGCCCCCTGGAATTCTTGTGGCCCTCTTTTACAATCAGATTACAAAGAAATCATCAGTCCCCGGTTCATACAGGCATGAAAATCATGAATATATCAATCCCCCTCAGCATCATTCTGCTCAGCACGCCTCTCCTGGGACAGCAAGTTCCCTTCGCGGCCACGGCCAACAACGGATTTGGCCTCGACCTCTACCGTGAGATGGCCGCCAGGGAAGGCAATCTCTGCCTCTCCCCATTCTCCATCGTGACTGCTCTTGGCATGACGGGCAACGGGGCGGCGGGTGACACGCTCACCGAGATGGAGAAGGCCCTCCATTGCCCGGGAAAACTGTCTCAACTCAGCGCTTCCCTGTCCATTCTCCTCGAGGACTTCGGGAAACGGAAGGAACAAGCCGCGGCCTTGGCCGGAAAAAACCCGGCCAGAAAGAATGGAGAACCCTCCTTTGACCTCACGGTCACAAACTCCCTCTTTGGACAGAAGGGCTATCCGTTCCGGAAGGAATTCCTCACCACCTTGGAAAAGCTCTACCGGGCTCCCCTGCAGTTCGCTGACTTCAGGAACGATGCGGCAAAGGAGAGAGCAAGGATCAATGAATGGGTCTCAGCGCGGACAAACGAGAAGATCCAGGAGCTCCTGCCGGAAGGATCGCTGGACAGTTCGACCGGTCTCGTCCTGGTCAACGCCCTCTACTTCAAGGCCGGATGGCGTTATGCCTTCCCGAAATCCGCCACCAAACCCGCTCCCTTCCACCTCGCCCCGGGCAGGGCCATTGAAACGCCAACCATGCACACCACCAAAAGGTTCGGATATTCCAGGGAAGACGGTTACACCGCAGTCAACCTGCCCTACTCACAGAACTTTGCCATGCTCGCCCTCGTCCCCGACGAGATTGACGGCCTGCCTGCTCTTGAGAAGACCCTGAGTGCCGGGAAACTAACCGCTCTCAGTCGCCTGCCGGCACGCAAGGTGGCTCTTCATCTTCCCAAGTTCCGCATCGAAGGTGACACCATCGCCCTCACCAATCCGCTCAAGAGGCTCGGCATGAACCTGGCCTTTACAAGAGGCGCCGACTTCAGCCTCATGACTTCTGATCCCCGCGGACTCTCCATTGACGATATCTATCATAAGACCTTCATCGCAGTAGACGAAAAGGGAACCGAAGCGGCCGCCGCTACCGCGGTCGCCATGACATTCCGCTCCCTGCCCCGTCCCGAAAAGCCCGTCGAAGTGCGTCTCGACCGACCCTTCCTCTACGCCATCATGGACACCCGCACCCAGACCGCCCTGTTCCTCGGGCGGATTGTGGATCCTCGTTGAATCAAAAGCGGAGTCCCCTCACGGCACGATCACCACCCGGTCCCCCGGCTCGGTGATTTTCCAGAGTTCGGCGGCATTGCCACGCGGCACGCGGAGGCAGCCGTGGGACGCCGGGTAATCCGGGCAGTAGCCTTCGTGAAATCCGACCGCCCCGCAACTGAGCCGCTGGAAGTAGGGCATCCTGACACCCTTGTAGATGTTGGAGACATGATGACGGTTCTTGTTGGTGATAACGAACTCGCCCGTCTTGGTCCGGTAGCCCTTCCTGCCGGTGGAGACTCTGGTGGAAAACAACTCCTTGTCGTCCTTGCCGTAAACCCAGGCCTTCTGCTCGGAAAGATCCACCTTGAGCCAGCGTTCCTCGTTCCCTGGATCCGCTCCCAGCAGCAGTTGCATCATCTTCACGTCATTCCGGCGGGAGGCGAACCCAATCGGGTAGTAGGACTTGCGACTGGTCCAGATAAAGCGCTTGGCCCCATGCTCCATGAGAAGCTTGGCCAGTTCCAGGTTGCCACAGTCCGCAGCCGCCATCAGGGGCGTCACCCGCGAATCGTACTTCAGGTGAGTCTTGAGATACCCCACCGGACGCACCCGCGCGAGGAAGTCGCCGGTTGCCGGGCGGGAGAAGGAGACATTGGGATCCGCCCCCGCTTCGAGGAGAAGCCTGCACAGATCCAGCCGATTCATGACCACCGCGAGATGCAGAGCGCTCTGTCCCTCCCGTCCACGCCTGGCCAGGCCGGCCGCCTGCACGATCCCCGCCTGGAGAAGGTGCTCCACGAGTTCGGCCTGCCCCTCGCGAACCGCCGCCACCAGGACGGGATCCTTCGATCCGGGCTCGGACCTGACTCCCTGCCCCACCAGAAAGCCGAAGATCTCGCGATCGCCTTCCACCACCGCATTGTAGAGCGCCGATCCGGCCTTGCCTCCATGCCGCAAAAGCACCCCGGTGCGCTCAAAGTCGCGGGCTGCCAGCAGAACCTGAACCGCCGTCCGACCGTCCGGCCCTCTCTGGTTGGGATCAGCCCCGCCCTTGATGAGGAGTTCGAGTTCAGCGGGGGATGACTCCAGGGCCAGGGCGAGATCGAGGGACGTCCGTTCGCCCGCCCCCTTCACCCGGGGGTCCGCCCCGTGTGCCAGCAGGATCTTCATCGCCTCCTGGTCACCGCTCTGCAGGGCCAGCTGCAACGGGTTCCAGCCACTGGGATGCTTGTCGGTGGGTGAGCCGCCGGCCGTCAGGAGTTGGGCCAGGACGTCTGTCCGGCCCTCCAGAACAGCCACATGCACGGCCGACTCTTCCCGTTTCTCGCGGGCATGCAGGTAGGGCCAGTCGCCGTGCAGGGACAACATCAAGGAGCCGGACCAGCCTTCCTCCCCGGCATCGGAATCCGCTCCCGCCTGCAGAAGCAGGGAGAGAATCCCGCTTCGTCCGCTCCGCACCGCCTCGAGGAGGGAGGGAGGCCGGACCGGAATGGCTTTTCGTGAAGGAGTGACCCGCATGGAGGTCCCATCATCGCGCTCAATCCCGGACAGCAATCCCGTCGTCGAGACGGTCAGGGCACAAAACACCGGGATGAGGGGAACTTGGCGCATTTGGGACTATCCCGACAGGGGGAAGGGAGCAACGAGCCTAACCCCTTATTCCGCTCACTCGCAACATCCTGCTTTCTCGTTAAGTTATCCTGGAAGATTGGACAGGTTTCACAAATCCGGAGAGCCATTCCCCGGCCGGACTCCTGCAACCGTCGAAAGCAACCGCTACCCAAGCACCTCCGTGATCCGGGCGCAGACTTCCTCCACGTTCTCCCGCGAGTTGAAGGCGGAAATCCGGAAGTAGCCCTCGCCCGCGGCACCGAACCCAGCCCCCGGAGTCACTACCACCTGGGCGTCCTGCAGCATCCTGTCGAACATCCCCCAGCTATCCATGCCCTCCGGACACCGCACCCAGACGTAGGGCGAGTGCTCGCCTCCATACACTGCCAGGCCGCACTTCTCGCAAGCCTCCTTCAAAAGCGCGGCGTTGCCCATGTAATGCTCCACCAGTTTCCTGATCTGGGTCTTGCCCTCCACTGAGAAAAGAGCCTCCGCTGCCCGCTGGACCGGGTAGCTCACCCCATTGAACTTGGTCGAGTGCCGGCGGGCCCACAATCCGTGCAAGGTCACCCGCTCACCACCTGCAGTCGAACCGGTGAGCTCCTTCGGGATCACGATGAAGGCGCAACGGGTCCCGGTAAACCCACCATTCTTGGAGAAGGAACGGAATTCGATCGCACACTCGCGGGCTCCCTCGATCTCGTAAATAGAGCGCGGCAACCCGGCGTCCTGGACGTAGGCCTCGTAAGCTGCGTCATAGAGAATTACGGCATCGTTCGCGCGCGCATAGTCGACCCACTTCTGCAGCTGCTCCCCGGTCGCCACCGTCCCGGTCGGGTTATTCGGATAGCACAGGTAAATGAGATCCACCTTTTCCTCCGGAAGCGCGGGGGTGAAATCATTCTCAGCCGTGCAGGGCAGGTAGACCAGCCCCGCAAACTGTCCCCTTTCGTCACCCTCCCCGGTGTTGCCTGCCATCACATTGGTATCCACGTAGACCGGGTAGACCGGATCGGTAATCGCAATCTTCTGCCCCCCTCCGAAGATATCGAGGATGTTGCCCGTATCACATTTCGAACCGTCCGAGACGAAAATCTCATCCGCATCAACTCCCAGTCCTGCGTAGGCATTCTCTGCCACGGCCTTCCGCAGGAACTCGTAGCCCTGCTCCGGCCCATATCCACGGAAGCTCTCCCGTTCACCCAGCTCATCCACCGCCTCCTTCATGGCGGTGCGCGCCGCCAGGGGCAGCGGTTCGGTCACATCCCCGATTCCACAACGAATCAAACGCGTAGCCTTCTCCGGCTCCGCGTCCGAAAAGGCGTTCACCCGCCGGGCGATCTCCGGGAAGAGATAGCCCGCCTTAAGTTTCAGGAAGTTCTCGTTGATTCGAGCCATGGCGGGCACCCTGTAGCGGGCTTCCCGCCAACTCGCAAGCGTTGGAGTTCCATCTCCACGTTTCGCAGGGGAACGCACTCAGCCGAACCCGCTGGTCCGGCCGAGTCAAAACGGCTACCGGCAACGGCGGCTATTCCGCAACCTTCCGCAGGCCGGCCGCCACCGTGTCCCAGTTGATGATCTTGAAGAAGGCTGCCACGTAATCGGGCCTGCGATTCTGGTAGTTCAGGTAGTAGGCGTGCTCCCAGACATCGAGCCCCAGGATGGGCACACAGCCCGAGCAGCCGGAAATTTCGCCCATCATCGGGTTATCCTGGTTGGCGGTCGAACACACGCTGAGCTTCCCGCCCTTATCCGCGCAGAGCCAGGCCCATCCCGATCCGAACCGGGTCATGGCCGCCTTGGTAAAGGCCTCCTTGAACCCGTCCAGGGATCCGAAGGCCGCGTTGATCCCGTCCCCCACTTCGCCACCCGGCTCGCTGGCGCCACCCGGCTTGATGCAGTTCCAGAAGTGGCTGTGATTGAAATGCCCTCCCCCGTTATTGCGCACCGCGCCCCGGATGCCCTCCGGAACATCTCCCACCTTCATCACCAGCTCACAGATGGACTTGTCGGCCAAATCCGTCCCTTCAATCGCGGCGTTCAGATTGGTAACGTAGGCGTTATGGTGTTTGCTGTGATGAATCTCCATCGTCCGCGCATCGATATGCGGTTCGAGGGCATCATACGCGTATCCGAGATCAGGGAGTTCGTGAGCCATAGGAATAATGTGTGGATAACTGTTAATATGTTTGCTTTGCGTGCTTGCGACAGTTGCGGCTATAAGCGAGGGCTGGCAACTGACTCCGTAGGAAACCAGCTTCAACCCAATCTGCAAGGGCAACTTCACTATGGATCTCGAACCTTGGCTCCCTCATCTCGTCGGTATCGTGGGCACTGCGATCGGTGCCGCCCTCACCTGGTTCCTGTGCCGTAACAAGGCGCACACCGTATGCGCGCGCTACGAGGAGCGGGACAGAGCTGCCCGGAAATCCGTGGCCGATCTGGAAGCCGGTTGTGCCAACCTTGAAGCGGAAGTGCGCCAGCTCCGTCACAGCGAGGCGGTGGCCCTCAAGCGTCAGTCTGAACTCGAAATCCTGGCCCAGACACAGCAACGCGGTCTGGCTGAAAAACAACAGCTTCTCAAGGACGCCGAAACCCGGATGGCGCAGAATTTCAAGGCCATGTCGCTCAAGACCCTTCGCGACACCCAGCGCGAGTTCATCAAGTACGCCCACGACTCCCTCGACTCTCGACAGAAGGAAGCCACCAGTGAACTGGAGCAACGCCGCATGGCGGTGGAAACCCTCGTCAAGCCGGTCGCTACCACCCTGAACAAGGTGGAGAGCCGCATCGAAGATCTCGAGCGGGCCCGGCGTGAAACGGAAACAGCCCTCGGCGAACACGTGCGCAAGATGACCAGCGCCCAACTCAGTCTCCAGAAGGAAACCGCCCAGCTGGTCAAGGCCCTGCGCCAGCCCTCCGGGCGTGGACGCTGGGGCGAGCTCCAGCTCCAGCGGGTGGTGGAACTCTCCGGCATGCAGAACTACTGCGACTTCTATACCCCTACCGAAGCGGAGCAATCCAGTGCCGACGGCCTGCAACGTCCCAATCTGGTGGTGAATCTGCCCGGCAACCGGATCATTGCGGTGGACGCCCACGCCCCCCTTGAAGCCTATCTGGCCGCCGTGGAATCCACGGACGAGGAAACGCATCAGCGGGAGATGCGGCGGCATGCCGCCCTGGTCTCCCAGCACCTCGCCGACCTCACCACCCCGCGCTACGCCGCCCAGTTTAACGCGAAGCCGGAATTCACCGTCCTCTTTTTGCCCGGCGAGGGCTTCCTCACCGCCGCCCTTGGCGAAGAGCCGGATCTCCTCGAACGCGGAATCGAGCGCGGCATCATTCTGGCTACTCCCAGCACCCTCATTGCGCTCCTGCGCTCCGCCGCGGTGGGTTGGCGTCAGGAAGGCATCGCCGAAAAGGCGCGCACCGTCTCCGCGGCCGGACGTGAACTCTACGGTCATGTCACCCAACTGACCGAGCGCATCGTCAAGGTCGGCCGGTCCCTGGACGGCACCGTGCGGGACTACAATTCCGCCCTCGGCACGCTCGAGCAGGGGGTTCTTCCCAGCACGCGCAAGCTCAGCGACCTCGGCATCCCGGCCCACCCCTCCAAATTGCCCACCGTCTCCCAGGCCAGGGTAACGGAGGAGGTGCAGACCCCGTCGTCGGACGAGGAAAGCGTCAGCGCCCCGGTGTGACCGCTCCGGGAAGGCCTCGACACGGGTCTACAGCTCCCTGACGAAGATATTCGCGAACTCCAGCGGATTGCCGTGGTGCTGGAATCCAAGCTTGCCGGTGGGTTTCACGCCGGGGAGCTGCGCTTCGTGCAGCACCACCTTCCCGTTGAGAACCACGGTGAGGCGGTCACCCTTCACCGTGATGACGTAACGGTTCCACTCCCCCGCCTTGTTGTCGGCAGGGACCCGCGGAGTGAGCGCGGCCCGGATGGGAAGAGGCTGCCTGCCATCGTTGCGGATTCCATAGACCTCGCCGGAACCGACCGTCCAGTTCCAGAGATTGACCTGGGTATGAACTGCCCCGCGTAAAAGCACGCCACTGTCATACTCATCGATTTCGGAGGTCACCCCCTTCTTGTCGGGTCCGGTTTTCTGCAGGCCATTGAGAAGCAGAACCGGCTGGTTGCGTTTGCCGCTGTGTTCACCGGTCCAGCGCCAGTCCACCACGGTGGTGAAGTCCTTGTATTCCTTACTGGTCCAGAGATTGGTCCCCTTGCCATCATAGTGCAGGATCCAGTCGTCCTTCACCGTCCAGTGGCCCTTGTTCTTCGGGTCTTCATCAAAGTTCTTGAGAGATCCTCCCGCCATGACCGGCGTGAATCCCTCGCCCGCCAGCCTGTCATCCGCCTTCCCGGCCGGCTGGTACCAACCCTCCGATTTGTCCTCGCCGAAGGAAATTTCCGCGATCCGCATCTTGCGCACCCCGATGATTTCCCCGTGACCAGCAAAACAAACGTGTCCCTTGCGCCGCTTGACTCCCTGGTGCTTGGGCTTCTTCCTGCTCAGTTCGTCAAGGTTGGCGTCGGTGATGCAGACTCCGTTCAGTTCGACCGTGACCCGTGGGCCACGCACCGTCACCCGCTGCCTGTTCCACTCTCCCACCGGGGCGAGGTGCCCCCGCAACGAGGCCTGCAGCGAATAGACCGACCCGTGGAACTGCCATTCCTTCAGGTTCTTGTACTTGTCCGCGGTATTGTCAATGATCTGCAGTTCCATTCCCGTGTAGGCCGGGTTTCCGCTGCCCGGATAGTGGATCCCCAGGCCGTTGTTGGCACCGGGAGTAAGCTGAAATTCCAATTCGAGAATGTAGTCCGAATACTGCTTCTCGGTGATCAGGTTCCCGCTCTTCCTGGACGACTCGATGATCCCATCCTTGACGAAGTAGCCGTTCTGCTCGGTCTTTCCGGGCGCTCCGAAGTTAGTGAAGTCCTTTCCGTTGAAAAGCTCCACCCAGTCGGCGGAAGCAGGGAGGGAAAGGGCAAGGAAACAGGTGGCAAGAGCTTTCATGATAATCGTGTGGTTGAATGTGAATCTTGTAACTTTGAACCCGGAAATTGGAGGCCGCTAAAGTTCGACGGTTTTCCCGGTCCGGTAGGATTCGTCGGCGCCCGCCACGATACGCATGGAATTGAGGGCATCTTCCATGTGGTCGCTGAGATCAAGGTCCTCCTGGATGGCCTTCAGGAAATACTCCTGCTCGCGGAAACAGAGCTCGTCGTGATCCGGTTCGTCGGTCATGTCGATCCACTCGTCCTCCTTCGTGAACTCCCTGTTTTCGTCCACTTCACTGTGGTGAATACGGAGCGACTCGGTCTTGCTGTGCGCGTCCACGTCCGCGGAGGACCCCTTGCCCCCCGCCTCCTTGGCTTCAATGGTGACGCAGCCCTTCGGCCCCACCACATCCTTCACGAAGAAGGCCATTTCGCTCATCATGGGACCCCATCCCGCCTCATACCACCCCACGCTTCCATCCTCAAAGGCCACCTGCAGGTGTCCGTAGTTGATCTTGTCCCCGGGGATGTCGTCGGTGAGCCGTGCTCCCAACCCCGAAACCCGCACCGGCCGTGAACGCGTCATCTGGCACATCACGTCCACATAGTGCACTCCACAGTCCACGATCGGGGAGATCGAGGAAATCAGGTTGCGGTGCGTCTCCCAGGCCGACCCCGAGCTCTGCTGGTTCAGGTTCATGCGCATGACCAGCGGCTTGCCCAGGGTCCGGGCGATCTCGATGAAGCGGATCCAGCTCGGATGGACCCGGAGGATGTAGCCGATCACCAGCTTCTTTCCGCTCTCCCTGGCCTTCGCCACGATGCCTTCCGCTTCCGCCACCGTCTCTGCCAGCGGCTTCTCAATAAAGACGTGTGCCCCGGCTTCAAAAGCGGCCTCGGCGTAAGGCCCATGGGTATCAGGATACGTCGAGATGCTCACCGCGTCCGGCCTGGTCTCCGCCAGAGCCTCGTGGAAGTCGCTAAATTCCGCGTAGCCCCCACCCAGTTCCTCGTTGAGCTTCCCGCGCGATTCAGACGAGCGGGTCACAATTCCCACGATCTCGAACGCGTCGAGCTTGTGGTAGGCCCGGGCATGCGAGCTTCCCATGTTACCGGCGCCGACACAGAGGATACGGATCTTGTCACTCATTGGGTTGCAGGGACGATGGCATGACCATCCCGGTCATGTCCAGATGCGACCGGGAGGCCGCACCAATTCTGCCAGCAGTTTCCTTACACCTTCCAGGGTCCGCGCATCTCCTGGTGCACGTACTTGTCGGCCTCCGGTTCATCGATCTTGAAGGTCTCGGGATCGTAGCGAAAACTCTTGTTGGAGCGGTGGGCGATCGTTCCCAGGTTCACGATGGAGGCCGAACGGAAGGCCTTGGTCTCGTTCAGGGCGAAGGTCTTGCGCTCCCGCACCGCCTGATGGAAATCGGTGATCTGCGGCTCGGGATCCTTGAGCGACTTGAGCTTCTCGTTGAAGCCTTTGATGTCGGACTTGAAGCCGCGCATGATGTTTCCTGCCGAGCCCTGGATGTAGGGTGTGTTCTTCTCGCGGTTGTCGCCGTCGAGAATGATCTTGGTGCCATCGGCATACTTGTACTCGATGCGCCGCCAGCGGCCCACCGCGTCGTGGTGCTGCTTGTCGGCATCGATGAAAACTTCCACCGGGCTCTCCTCGTCCTTGCCCAGAATATACTGCACCGGATCGAGATAGTGCTGTCCCATGTCGCCCAGGCCACCGCCGTCGTAGTCCCAGTAGCCGCGGAAGGATCCATGGGTGCGATGCCGGGTGTAGGGCTTCACCGGGGCCGGTCCGAGCCAGAAGTTGTAGTCGAAGTGCGCCGGAATCTTTTCCTCGGGCTGGTCGATCTTGCCCGACCATCCGAATTTCCAGTTGAAGCCCTGATTTCCGCCGACCGTCACGGTGAGCGGTCCGTCGCCCAGCAACCCGTGCATGACCGCCTTGCGAATGGGAGCGACCGGCGTGCCCATTCCGTAGAAGCCGTCCTTGAAGCGGAACCAGGTGTTGATGCGGAAGATGGTCTTGTGCTGGCGCATGGCCTTCACCATCGCGATGCCCTCGCCGATGGTCCGGCTCATGGGCTTCTCACACCACACGTCCTTGCCCTGCCTGGCGGCCTCGATGGCCATCAGCGCGTGCCAGTGGGGCGGAGTGCAGATGTGGATCACGTCCAGGTCGTCACGCGCGCATAATTCGCGGAAATCGTGATAGCCCTTGGGATCGTGCCCGCGCTTCTTGGCGTCCGCGGTGCGACCGGCGAGGCGCTGCTTGTCGACATCGCAGAGCGCCAGGAGCGGCCCCTTCTGCCCCACGTGCGCTCCCGATCCCGAGATCCCTCCGCAGCCGATGATTCCGCGCGTGATCTGCTCGCTGGGAGGACGCTTTCCCCTGGCCCCGATGACGTGGCTGGGAACGATCTGGATGGTGGCGAGAGCCGCCAGCCCCTTGAGGGTTTTGCGGCGGGTAAAGATTGGTTGCGATTGTTTGTTCATCTTCAGTAATTCCTACGTTTTATGATTGAATGCTCTTCCATGGGATCCGGTCTACTCCCCAGTCTCGTCGTCCTCAGTCACCTTGATCTTGTCCCAGAAGGCGAGAAAGAAGATCACCGCAACGACCGCTGCCATGATGGCCGGGAACATCCAGAACGACTTCCACTGCGCCATGGTGTCGGAAAGCAGAGTTCCATCGACGCCCTCCGGCATCTTCACTGAGAACATCTGCCCCAGTTGCTCAAGGAAGCCCGGATCAGCATCTCCCCGCGCCGTCGAGATGGCTCCGTCGAGTTCCCCAAACTTCGTCACTCCATCCCCAAGTCCGCTAAAGTCCGTGTTGATCCAGAACAGTTTCGCCGGTCCTCCCTGGTAGAAGATACCGAAGGTGATTGCGTAGCCGATATACATTCCGATTCCCTGCGTGAAGAAGACCAGCATACTTTGCGCCTGGCTCTGGATCTTCTTGGGTGCCACCCGGTCCGTATACATGAATCCAGTCACGAAGAAGAAGTCGTAGCAGATTCCGTGAATCGCCACTCCCAGGAAGATCATCCAGATCACTTGGTCGGGCGCTCCGAAGGCGAAGAGAAGATAGCGCGCCACCCACGCCAGCATCCCGACCAGGATCATCCATTTTACGCCCAGTTTCCGGAAGAAGAAGGGGATGAGGAGCATGAAGAAGATCTCCAGCATCTGACCGATCGTCATGGTGGACGCGGGCTGGACAAAACCCGTATTGCCGAGGTAGTTGCCCATCGTCCCAAAATAGTAGGCCGCCGGAATGCAGATCAGCATCGAGCATATCATGAAAACTGCAAAGGCTGGCCGCTTGAAGAGCCCGAAGGCATCGACCATCAGGAGAGCACGGACATTAACGGGCTCACCCTTGGCGGGAGGAGGAGTGTGCGGGAGGAAGAACGAATAAACTCCCAGCGCGAGAGAGGCCCCCCCAGCGAGGTAAAACATATTGAATTTGGCCGACCACCCCAGAATCCCAACCGCGAGTCCCGCGACAATCCAGCCGATCGTGCCCCAGACCCGGACCTTGGGGAAGGCCAGGCGATCGATGTGCGCGAAGGAAATCGAGTTCCCAAGTCCCAGGGTCGGCATGTAGCACACCATGTTCCCAATCATGAGCCAGACCATGATTTTCCCGTTGGGTTCGTCACCGGTAGCGACTCCAGGAACAAGAAGAAGCAGGAATCCGCCAATCAGGAACAGCACACCCATGACCTTTTGCGAGGGAAAGAATCGATCTGCAATAAGGCCCAGGAAAAGCGGCGCAATCATGGCGCCCAACGGGGCCGCTCCGTAGGCTCCGGCGGAGAAGTCTCCCAAGCCGTTGCCGCCCAAACACAACCCCAGCGTCGCGAACCAGGCCCCCCAGGTGAAGAACTGGAGGAACATCATGACGGAGAGCTTGATCGTGTTGGTGGAGCGAAGATCGGACATTATGGGTTCGGTCGTGTTGTGAGTATCGCATTTGAGGGATTCGCTCTCCCCCCGGCAAGGCCGGAATCCGCGTGCCGTGGTCCCGCGGCACGGAGACGGAACTCATCTCTTAACCCGTCTGGTCTGTATAATGAACACCGCGTCCCAACCTCCTCGCGGCAGAATTCCCCAGAAATTCACCCAAATTCCACCCCCTCCACCCCATCCTGACCTTGAAAATCTGAATTCCCAGCTTCGGATCGGTTCTCTTCCGGAGGTGGTCTAAAATCTTGAAAGGAAAGGATGGAACCCTACCGTAGCCGCCCATACGAACCGTGACCACCCCATGAGCGACTCCACCAACTCCACCCGCCGCAACTTCGTAAAGACCACCACCGCCGCCACGACCGCCACCGCCGTCGCTGGCTTCCCTCACATCGGCCGCGCCGAGATCGGCAGCAGCAACACCATCAAGGTGGGCCTGATCGGATGCGGCGGACGCGGAACGGGTGCCGCCACCCAGGCCCTGAAATCCGACGACAAGGTGAAACTCTGGGCCATGGCCGACGCCTTCCCCGAGAAACTCGACGGCCCGCTCAAGACCCTGGGAGCCGCCTTCGGCAAGGAGCGCGTGGACGTTGCCAAGAACCGCCAGTTCACCGGACTCGACGCCTTCGAAAAACTCGCCGCCTCCGATGTGGACGTGGTCCTGATGGCCACCCCCCCGGGATACCGTCCCATGATGCTCCGCAAGTGCATCGAGGCCGGCAAGCACGTCTTCGCCGAGAAGCCCATGGCCGTCGACATGGCGGGGATTCATCACCTGATGGAGACCGCCAAGATCGCGGACGAGAAGAAGCTCGCCATCCAGCACGGTTTCTGCTGGCGCTACAGCCCGGCCAACCGGGTCGGCTTCGCCAAGGCTCACGGTGGTGAGATGGGCCGGATCACCAGCTTCGTGGGCACCTACCTGGGCGGCACGGTGCGCGCCCTCGCTCCCGACGCCACGCAGCCCGAGGGCATGAGCGATGTCGAGTGGCAGCTGCGCAACTGGATCAACTTCGAGTGGCTCTCCGGCGGCCCTCTGATGGAGCAGTGCATCCATGCCGTGGACAAGATGGCCTGGGCCATGGGCGACGCCGCCCCGGTGGCCGCCTTCGGCAATGGCGGTCGCGGACAGCGCCGCGATGCCGGCAATGTCTACGACAACTACTCGATCACCTACGAGTATCCCGGCAACATTTTCTGCCAGATCCAGCAGCGTCAGTACAGCAACTCCTTCAACGAGAACGTGAGCCGCATCATCTGCGAAGATGGCACGGTGGTCGGTCCCTGGAGGGTTTCCACCAAGGACGCCAAGGGGAAGACCAACTGGAAATACCGGGCCGAAAAGGGAGTGGAGCAGAACATGTATCAGACCTGCCACAACGAATTCTTCGCCAACCTGCGGGCCGGCAAGATCGTTAACTCCTGCGAGTTCATGGCCAGATCCACCGCCGTCGGCCTCCTGGGCCGCGAGGCCGGCCACACCGGCCAGCGCATCACCTGGGACGAGCTCTGGGCCACCAGCGAGGACCAGGCTCCCGACAACCCCCCCCTGGATGGCAAGATGCCCATCCCGGCACCGCCGGTCCCCGGGATTGACAAACTTGTGAAAGCCTAGCGGATTTCCGCAACATGCACTATCCTTGCAGCGAAGTGGAGCGACAATGGTCCCACCAAGCTTGCCTCAGGGGAGTGCTATCCTTCTGCTTCACCCCCGAACGATCTCCATGAAACGACTCAAGCACATTCTCAAGACGGTCTCCTTGCTGGTGGCCCTTCCATCCCTTGCCGAAGAGCCAGCGACCGGGAAGCAACCGGTGGTCAAGGCCCCGGCCAAGTTCACCAACTCCACCCCCTCGCCCTCCCAGTGGAACCTGCCCTCCATGGACCGGATGTTCGTGAGCAGGAAGGTCCACGAAGTGATCTCCAAGAAGGGGGCCTCCTCGGCACCGGACGCACTGAAGGACTACGAGGAAGTGGTCGCCCGGGCCGATAAGGCCACCTACAAGATGATCGCCCTCAAGGGCGGGGAGTTCCTCATGGGATCACCTGAGGGAGAGCACAAACTACGCACCGAGGACGAAGGCCCGCAGAAGAGGCTCAGGATCGAGCCCTTCTGGATCGGACAGACGGAGGTCCCCTGGGCCCTCTTCAAGCCCTTCTACGAAAATGGGGTCGCCCGCACCAAGAACGGCTTCCTGCTTGCCGAGGGCGCCAAACAGAAAGTCACGGTGAAGGGCAAACAGCGCAAGAAGGCCCTCGCGGAGGCCCTCGCACGCGGAGACCGCAACAATGTCGTGGACGTGATCTCTCAGCCGACTCCGCAGTATCACGACATGTTCGGGAGCGGCGAGTATGCTTCCGACCTGAACTACCCCGCGATGTGCATGACCCAGCACGCCGCCTCCAAGTTCTGTCAATGGCTCAGCGCACAGACCGGTCACTTCTACCGCCTCCCCACCGAGGCCGAGTGGGAATACGCCTGCCGGGCCGGCTCCACCACCGCCTTCTCTTTCGGCACCGACATCGACAAGCTCGATGACTACGCCTGGCACGGCTACAACTCCGATTACACCTACCATCCGGTGGCAACCAAGAAGCCCAACCAGTGGGGTCTCTACGACATGCACGGCAATGTGGCGGAGTGGGTTCTCGACGGCTTCGGCGCCGGTTACCGCGAGAACATCGCGGACGGCACGGTGAACCCCTGGAATATAGCCATCACCCGCTACCCGCGCCTCCTGAAGGGTGGCTCCTGGGACCAGGACCAGGACGAGTGCCGCAGCGCTGCCCGCCTGCAGTCCGTCAACGACTGGAAGGACACTGATCCGCAGGTGCCGAAGAGCGTCTGGTACCACACTGACGCCCCGCACATCGGGTTCCGTATCGTCCGCCCACTCAAAACCCCCACCGCCGAGGAGATGCACCTTTACTGGAACACCGACTGGTGGGAACCCAGGCGAAACGCGGAGGATCTCTAGGGAGTTCCCCGCCGAGGTGAGAACCGCACAAGGGCGCAGCAACAGCTGCGCCTTTTTCGTGCCACCTGCTGCCGATCAGCAACCGGAAACTACTTCAACCCGTCCAAGGCCTTCAGGAGATCCTCACCCTGCCCGCCAGTAGAAGCCTTCTCGTCCTTCCAGACCAGCTTGCCGTCCTTGAAGAGGTAGGCCTGCCGGGAGGCAAATTTCCCCAGGTAGGGCACCCCGAAGGCCTTGATGACCGTGCCGTCAACGTCGGCCAGAAGATCAAAAGGCAGCTTCTGCTTCTCCGCGAAAGTCTTCTGGGCAGCCACCTTGTCAAAGGACACTCCATAGATCTTCACTCCCTTTTTCTGCAGTTTCTCGTTTGCGTCCCGCAAACTACACACCTGCTTCGTTCATCCCCCGGTAGAGGCCTTGGGGTAGAAGAAGAAGAAGGCCAGTCCCTCGGCGGCCACTTCGTGAATTTTGACCACCTCCCCCTTGTGATTCGTGGCCTCAACCCGGGGAAGGGCTTTGCCAAGCTCAAGGGTTTCCCCCATCGTAGGGTCCGCGAGGGCGAAAATCGAACCAACCCCCGCCAGCAGTGCCGAAATCTTGCGCTTCATGACCCGACCCATATCCCGTCCCCGCAGGAATGCCAAAAGGTTTTTCCTGGGGCTGACGCTGCTTGCTCTCGGGGTCGGACTGCTATGGGTCGGTTCCGGGTTCAAGAACCGCATTGGGAGAGGACAACGAAACAAGCCGCTCGAACTGACTGAAATTGACTCCGGCGAACGGCCCCTCATGGGCACTACTGCGCGCATCGTGGTGCATGTTGGGGACGTGGAAAAGGGGAAGGCCGCCATCGAGGCCGCCTTCCAGCGGGCCGAGGAGATCAGCGCCATCTGCAGCGACTATAATCCCGAGAGCGAAATCATGAGGCTCTGCCGCGAGCCCATCAACCGCCCTGTTCCAGTCTCCGGGACCCTGGCTGCCGTCCTCGCCCACGCCCGAGCCACCGCTGAGCTCACCGAAGGCTCCTTTGACCCCACCCTGGGTGGCTTCACCAAGCTCTGGCGCAGGTCGAAGCGAAAGAAGGAACTTCCCGATCCCGTGCTCCTGGAGAAAGCGCGCCAGGCCGCGGGATGGAAGAAGTTCGAGGTCGAGCTTGAGAATCACGTGGTCATCGTGAAGGACGAAAACCTCCTCTTTGATCTCGGCGGGATCGCCAAGGGATATGCCGCCGACGAGATGCTCAGCACGATCACCGCCCGGGGGATTCCCTCCGCCATGGTGGCGGTGGCGGGCGATGTCCGGCTGGGAGCCCCACCCCCCGGCCGGATCGGCTGGGCGGTCGGCATCAGGACCCTAGGGGCCGACCTCGAGCAGATAATCCAGGTCTCCAATTGTGCTGTCTCCACCTCCGGGGATCTCGAGCGTTACGTGGAAATCGAGGGAACGCGCTACTCGCACATCATCGATCCCGCTACGGGCCTCGGCCTCACCCGGCGCATCGCCGCCACGGTAGTCGCCCCCACCGCCGTGCAGAGTGACCCCCTGGCCACCTTCTGCTGCATCAGCCCCGAACTCGCCCGGGAAGTCTTCGCGGCCGGAGAAATCTCCTGCCGCATCGTCGGTCTGGGGGACGGACCCTACGATCACAGGACCCAGCAGTTTCCTGCCTTCACCCTCCCCTAGGGTTGCTGCCGCAACTGGTGGTAGCCCCTGCCCGCCACTGCCGGCACCGGACGGGACCCAGAAAATTCTCGCAAACTCCTCCCCACCACCTTTCATCTCCGCGCTGTGTTCTTCGAAACCTGGCTGCCGGATTTCTCCTTTCTCTTCCTTTCCATCCTGGTGGAGGGCGCGCCCTTCATCCTGCTTGGAACGATCATCAGCGGCTTCATCGATGTCTACCTGCCCTCCGGGGCGATGGACAGGATTCTCCCCCGCAACCGCTCACTGGCGGTCATGATGAGCGGGATGCTGGGCATCATCTTCCCAGTCTGTGAATGCGCGGTCGTCCCCGTTATCCGACGCCTGGTCAAGAAAGGCCTGCCTCCCGCCTGTGCCATCACCTACATGCTGGCCGCGCCCATCGTCAACCCGGTCACCTTCCTCAGCACCTACAGTGCCTTCAAGAAGATCCCCCTCGAAATGGCCGGATCGCGTCTCCTCTTCGGCTATGTCATCGCGGTCATGGTGGGGCTCATCCTCCTGCGCCTGAATGTCCGCCGCATCCTGAAGCCCCGCATCGCCAGGGAGATCGAGGAGGTGGAGGCCCGGCGCGCAGGCGACCACGACCACGACCACGACCACGACCACGACCATGACCATGACCATGACCATGACCACGACCACGACCACGACCACGACCATGACCACGACCATGAAGACGAGGACAGGGGGAACCGGCTTATCATGGCCCTCCGGGCCGCCATGCGCGACTTCGTCGACGTGGGAATCTACTTTGTGATTGGAATCACCATCGTCGCCATCGTCAACACCCCGCCCCCCGTCGACCAGGAGACCATCCCCCTGCGTGACTACATCGACGGTACCGCTGAAAGCACCTGGGGCGCCCCCGCAGCCCTCATGGGTCTCGCCTTCCTGCTCAGCCTCTGCAGCACCTCGGATGCCTTCATTGCTGCCACCCTGGACGCCTTCGGTCAGGGCGCCCGTCTCGCCTTCCTCGTCTTCGGCCCCATGATGGACGTGAAACTTCTCTTCCTCTACAGCACCATCCTTTCCCGCAGGTTCATCCTGGCCCTTGCCGTCGGCCTTTTCATCGCCATCAACGTCCTCAGTGTGGCGGTGGAACCGCTGTTTGAAAAACTGGAGAAACAGAATGATCCTCCCTTCTCCCAACGGATGGAAGAATAGGATCTCCCCTCGCTCGTGAAGAAAACCACCTTCAACCAGATCGTTGCCAGCCTCGCCACCATCGCGTGGGGGACCGTGCCGGTCTATTTCTACGCCCGGGGCCTCATCGACAGATACCTCAACGAGTCCTTTCATCTGATCGCTCTCATCGGGGGACTGGCCATGATGGTCCTCGGCCTCTTCAACCTCCTTCATGCCAACCGCCAGGTGGGCTGTGGACACGATCACAGCCATGAACACGGGGAGAACGACGACCACGAACCGGACCACGCCCACCACGAGCAGAATCCGGTCGCCGCGCTCTGCCTCATGATTCTCCCGGTCATCCTCTGCACCGGCTTTACCAAGCACGAATATTCCAAGGAGGCCCTCCGCTGGAAAGGGCTCTACAAGCAGCGCACCCTGCGTTCCCTCTACTCCAACTACAATGCCGAGTTCACCCGCGAGCTTCTTGAGAAGCGCACCCCCAGGACCGGGGAAGGGAATTTCCTGCTACAGTTCACCGAACTCTACTGGTCGGCGGGCGACGAGAAGATCATGAAGATCTACGAGGGTTTACCCGCCCAGCTTGAGGGACGACTCATCGAGGAGGAACCCGACCTCAATCCCGACGACAACCGCAAGCGCCTCTACCGCGTGATCATGACCTGCTGTGCCGCCGATGCCCAGGTGCTCGGAGTGCCCCTGCAGTTTGGGGGCCCCCTTCCAACACTGCCTGAGAAGAGCTGGGTGACGGCCAGGGGCAAGGTGGCCTTTGAGTTGATTGACGGGCAGTATTTCGCCTACCTCAGGGACTGTAAGGTGGAGGCCACTGAAGCTCCCGATCCCCGGGCACAGAAGCGCCGCTGACCGGGGATCTTACAGGGGTGCCGGCTCGCCGGGATCACCTAGGGGGCATTCCCCGGTTCCTCCCCGGACCCTGCCCCCTCCTCCGGAGCCTCCGATTCCTCGGTCGGCGGGGGCAGGGCAATCTGCCCCTTCACCGCCGCCTGGAATTCTGCGATCCAAGTCGCAATATCACGATGGGAGGGATAGGTTTCAAGGTGCTTCAGCATGCGCAGCGAGGCTCCCTTCTGGTCTCCCACCTGGAAGAGATCCAATTCCTTCTGCCACTGAAGTTGCGGCCGGCGGACTTCGAGGAACTTCTCCATGGGAGCCGAGTGCTCCGGACGCCCCAGGCCCTTCCTCGGCTTGTTCCAGATCTCGATCATGGTCCCTTCGTGAAGAATGCGCCTTTCCCAGGCCTGCTCAAGCTGGCCCAGGGTCTTCACCTGGCGCAGGGAGGGCAGAACCAGTCCCTCGTAAACCGCATCCAGCTGCAAGGGAGAGGTTGGCCAGTCGGTTATGTCAATGTTGTCGACCGAGTAGGCCTCGGCGAAAACGGTATCGAGCACGTTCTGGCGGAGCAGGTTCTGCGAGCCCTCAAGGTCCTTGGCATCCTTCAAGATAGTGTCGATATGATCGAGGGCCTTGGACCAGATCTGATCCCGTTCCTTTGGCTCCGAGGCAGCCTGGAGCGTAAGCAGGAGCCAGTTCAACTGGTGACGCAGGGCACGGCGGAAGGCCGGGGTGTCGGTCCGCTCCTTGTGGCGCCGCTTCCAGTCCCGGAAGTCACTGCCGCTCTTCTGCTTGTCCTCAAACTGCACCTTCTCGGTACAATTCACAAAAAGAGCATGCGCAGCAGCGTCACTTTGAATGGCCGCCCGAAAGGCGGAGTGAGCAGTCGTATAACGGGCCCCGATGCGCTTCTGCGAGCCCTCCCGCAGCTCCTTGATCTTGTCGAGCAGGAGTTGCACGTCGAGGACACTCAGTTTCTCCGGCTCGCTCGATACGGGGAGCGTCAGCAGGACGAGAAGGAAAAGGAACGGCGGCTTCATCGTGAGGTAAACGTCAGAGACCTGCCATTCTTTGCCAATTACTGCTGCGGATCAAAGGGATTTTTCAGTCCTTCGTTCATAACAGAAACTCACCGCCACTGGAAAAGTTGCAGGAAAAGAGGGATTACTCCCTCCGGCAGGACTTACGATCCTCCGTCCTCAACTCTTGAAAGGAGGAAGCTCATGGTCTCGGTTGTCGGTTCCCCTACGAGGCGTGGCAGATCGCGGTATCCCCGCAGCTGCCCGCCGATCTCCGCGCGTATGCAATGCCGCACCAAATTGCGGAGTAGAATACGGCGAACGGTGTGCCGAGAAAAATTGGCTCGAAAACCGCATCCGTGTCTGACGCAGCTTCCACCCTCTCGGCATCGGTCACCGCGAGTGCCTCTATTGTTCTCCAGCTAGTCTCGGACCAGCCGTAATAAGAGAACCAGGTTGCGACCGCGGCGATCCGGGTAAGGCCGGTGATTACGGCCCAATGCCATCGCCGTAGTACAGGAACTAGCACCAAGAGAGGTGCTGCAAGGAGAAGGGGAATTAGCCAAAGGTTCAAACGCGCGGCCTCGACGGCCTCAAGGTATTCCGGTCGAATGGTGCCTATTATTGTCTGATCCATGACGAAAACGCTGTTACAGTGTGCCACCAATCAGGAGAAGCTCATCCCTAGGGGGAATGCGGGTAGAGTCAGAGCAGAGATTTCACGGGCTCCCGGGTGCGCTGAAACGAGGCCATTCGTCTTCCCCCAAGTCTCTCCAAGTGGCGCAACACCCCCTCCACGCTCTCCTTGAGAGTGGACGTTCCCGCAGTGACCCCCACCGCCCGCACCCCGGCAAGCCAGTGCTCCTGGATCTCGGCGGACCGGGTCACCCGTTCGGCCCGGCAACCCCGCCGGCGGGCCTTCTCAACGAGTTGTAACGAGTTGTTGGAATTGTGCCCGCCTACCACCAGGACAAACTCAGCCACTTCACAGAGTTGATCGAGGGCCTTCTGCCGCTCCCTGGTAGGCTGGCAGACGGTGTCCTTGAATACCACCTCGGCAGTGGGATGACGCCGCCGGATCTTCTCCAGCAGATCCTCCACCCGCTCGATCGGCTGCGTGGTCTGGGCCACCACCCCGAATCGTTCCGAAAAAGGCAGGGCCGCTACCTCCGGATCGCTCAACACCACGTGGGCCCCTGAGAAATCCCCCGTCAATCCACTTACTTCCACATGGCCCTGCTTCCCTATCACGATCGGCGTATATCCCTCCAGGACCAGCCGGCAAAGGGCCCCATGTGCCCTGCGGACCAAGGGACAGGTCGTGTCGGTCACCCGGTAACCCGCATCCTTCCAGCGCTTGCGATCCCGGTCCGCCGCTCCGTGAGCGGTCACGATGACATCCGGGGTGGGGGCACCAGCCGCCTCAAGTCTTCCCTCCCGGGCTCCTAATGTGGTGAGCCGCTGCCGCACCACTTCGTTATGCACCAGCTCTCCCAGGATCGTGGCCGGGCGCCGGGAGGCCACCTTCTCGGTCGCCGCCAGGGCGTCACGCACGCCAAAGCACATCCCGTGGTGCCGGGCCACCAGGATTCGAAATTGTGGTTTCATCCTCAGGCTGAAGTCCCTCCTTTAAGGTTTTTGGGCTTGGCCTTTCCTCGGGTGAACATGGCCAGTTTCTGGGCGTTCTTTTTCGGGTGCGTCAGGCTCTTCCTTTTTCTCTTTTGGGAACGAAATGGTCCCATCGTAGTGAATGACAACAAATTTCATTTCCATTGCCTTCAGCAACTTTTTCTTTTCTTCGATGGATTTTGCGGTTTTCAAGCCAGTTGGGAATTTAGTGACCATGATTCCCCAATCATCCGCATCCCCTCCGCCTTTGACCACGGCAGCTAGAAAAAATTCGTCGTTTTGCTTCCAACCAAACCTCTTTTCGACCGCATCAAATGCTTTCTTCGGAATCCCCACTTGCCGGGCGATGGCGGAATAGAACTGGTCAGGATCCGGATATTCCTCGAGAGGCTTAACTCCTTCGATCCTGGTCTTATAAAGCTTCTCAAAGAACTCGACTTTCCTACGGTCCGAGGCCGCTTCGTCAGCATGAGAAAACTGGGCCAGCAAAAGGCTCGTCCATATTGAGATAATACGTTTCGTCATTTTCGCAGATCTTCTTTTTTGACTTTATAATGAATCTTGATGCCGTGCCGGGATTCCACCTTGACTGCGTTGTTCTCCCTGTATTCGGGTGAATCATTCTGTTTGCAGGAGACCTCGAGGTTGTTGTCGTCGATCCAGCGCACCTCAATGTCCGTGAAGGCCTTCCAATCCTTGTGCTGGCCCATCAGAACATCCAGTTGATCCAATTCCTCGCCCGCCTTGCGCAGGTTGGCATTGTAATAGAAGTAACCTGCGGCCCCTCCTCCGGAGCAGGAGAAACTCGTGGCGACGTATTTCCCATTGGGTGATTTCTTTTCACTGAGAATCTCCACCTCGTCATGCTCCCGGTCTCCACCAACATCAATACAACCAATCAGGAGCACGGGCAGGCAAAGCACCAACCCCAACAGGCACATCCTCTTGCTATGATACATTTTCATCGGATCTTGAAATCGCCCGGAGGAAACAAGGCCCGGATCGAGAACGCGGCGTCCAGTTGATCAGGGTCAATCACTCGCTAATTCTCAGGATGCGCTCCATCCTCGTGATCAATCCCGTGGCATGGCGCCCCATTCCGACAGGTTGTGGCAAGGGCGATGAGCCCTGCTCCCACCACTGTGACGAGGGGCCATAAAGCCTTGTTGAGCACCTCAGGTCCAAAGTCCTCGAGGGTTATGGCAGCCAGGCAGGCAAAGGCTCCCAAGGTCACAACGGCAATAACGATTCTTTCCATTTTGAGTCTCTGTTTTACTTTGCGCCACAAAGTGAGACCAACGGCGGCGAAAATCGTTCGACAAATGTGAGAGAAAAACGACCTCGCCCCGAAGATGCCGTGAAAGCCCCGCCCCTGCCCTGCGAAAACTACTTCCCCAGGTCAACGATCTCCTCCAGGACCGAGAGGTAGGATTCAAAGGTCTTCCGTCCGGCGCGGGTCAGTTGATAGTGGGTCTGGGGACGTCCCCGCCCTCCCACTTTCCTGGAATCCACATATCCGGCCTTCTCGAGGGTTCGGAGATGAGTGCTGAGATTCCCGTCACTCATCTGCAGCCCGGCCTTGAGGTCCTGGAAGGTCCAGGACTCTCCCCGCGAGGCCAGCAGGGTGACAATCCCGAGCCGACCCTTCTCGTGGATGACCCGGTCGAGCTTGGAAAAATCAATCATGCCATTGCCGAATCGCGCCGGAGCGACGCTCTCAGGATTCCCCGTCTCCCGATCCTCCGTCTTCCTCCTTGCTGATCCTCATCACAATCACCCCGTATACGAGATGGAAGAATCCGAAGCAGAATCCCATGATCAGGTTGGCTTCCAGCATCAAGCTCTCCATTCGCTCCGGGGTTCCCATGACAGGCAGCGGATTGGCTCCATCACTCCACGAATAGAGGAAGGCTGCGAGGCCCGCGATGAGGAAGGCCAGCCCCAACCGTGGAATGGAAGCCGGGGCCAGTCCCCGCGTGGCCAGCAGGGCCAACCCGTAACAGGTCACCCAGACCGAGGCCCCTGCCGCGGCCGCCGCATCCGCCTTCAGCGTCAGCGCAATTCCAAGGACTCCGCCGGCCAGCATGGGTGGGACAAAGGCCCGCAGCGCCATCTTGAGGCCGGGCGAGAAGAACGGACGCCCTTCCCGTTTGGACTTTTGGGAGACCAGCATGACATTGAAAAACGTGGTCAGAATGAGGGCAACCATCCAGCAGGTGACCCAGGAGCCTTCCGAGATCCCCTTTTCTCCCACCGTCCCCTCCAGGATGGCCGCCTTCTCCCGGAGAAAGAGGAGGACCGCCAAAAGAACCGCCAGCGAGCCCCCAAACAGGGCTGTGGGCCAGGAAATTGTGCGGTAGACCGTTGTCCGCTCCATCAAGGACCGAATCACCTTGAGATGATCCGCGGCCTGCTCCCGCTCCGTCATGCCTTCAGTCTACAGGGTCTGGCAACTTGAATACAGACTGGAATCGGACCTGTTCGGCTCTTCCGTTCTCCCCGGAGACTGCACTGTCCGTCCCCTCCCAAGGCTGTAAATTAAGGGAATATCCTTGCCAATCGGAACGCAATTGCCTAATTCGCCCGCCCCTTCCCCGCGCCGCCGAAAAACAACGGAGAGCCGAAGGAATCAATCCTGCGGCGGGCCCTCCAGACAACAGAGCCTCTGTGAATCAACGGAGGACATCAGAATGATCAACGAACTCGTTAAGGAAATGGTGGATGCGGGTGTCCATTACGGACACCAGACCCGCAAGTGGAATCCCGGGATGCGCCCCTACCTCATGAAGGACAAGGGTGGCATCCACATCATCAACCTCGAGGAGACCGTACGCTGTCTCGACAAGGCCTCCGACTTCATCACCGAACTGGACGGGAAGAAACGCAAGATCCTCTTTGTGGGCTGCAAACAGCAGGCCCAGGAAGCGGTGCGCGAAGCGGCCGAGGCCTCCGGGCAATACTACGTCAACCACCGCTGGCTCGGCGGCACCCTCACCAACCTGGCCACCATCCGGCAGTCGGTGGAACGCCTCAAGTATCTTGAGGGTATCGAAAAGGCTCCCGAGTACAAGGCCATGTCGAAAAAGGAACTGGCCGCCCTCAACCGCGAAAAGAACAAGCTCCTGCGCAACCTCCAGGGTGTGCGCGACATGGAAAAGCCGCCCCAGGCCCTCGTCATCGTGGACACCGCCAAGGAATCCATTGCGGTGGCGGAAGCCCGCCGGCTCAAGATCCCCATCATCGGGATCGTGGATACCAATGGCGATCCCAGCGTGATCGACTATCCCATCCCTGCCAACGACGACTCCATCCGTTCCGTCCGTATCGTCCTGCAGAACCTGGTCGACTCCATCGTGGTGGCCACCAAGGGCTAACCGGTCTCACCCTGTCGGTTAACCGTGATCGGGTGCGCTGCCGGCGCACCCCAACGACCGAGCACAAATCACCAATCCCATCTCCCCCATGTCTATCACCGCATCCCAAGTAAAGGAGCTCCGCGACCGCACCAACGCGGGAATGATGGAGTGCAAGAGGGCCCTTCAGGAAACCGATGGCGACATCGAAGCGGCCATCAAGAAACTCCGTGAAGCAGGAGCCATCAAGGCGGCCAAGAAGGCCGACCGGGCCGCCAAGGAAGGCGTGGTCACCGCCCATATTGATTCCGATTCCAAGCACGGCATCCTTGCCGAGGTGAACTGCGAAACCGACTTCGTGGCCAAGAACGAAAACTTCCAGAGCTTCGTGGGAGAACTGGTCGAAACCGTCGCGGCCTCCGGTGCGACCGATCTCGAAACCGCCAACGCCGTCTCTCACGGCGAGGATACAATTGAGGGCTTCGTGAAGGCCAAGGTCATCGAGCTGGGCGAGAACCTGCAATTCCGGCGCCTGACCCGCTACGACATGGAGGACTCCGGTTTGGTGGCCTCCTATATTCACCTTGGCGGCAAGGTCGGCGTGCTGGTGGAAGTGGGTTGTGAAAATGACGGTAGCACCGCCAACGAGGAATTCCGCAGCCTGGTCAAGGATCTCACCCTCCACATCGCGGCCCTTTCCCCGGCCGGGATCACCCGCGACGACATCCCCTCCGACCTCATCGAGTCCGAGAAGGACCTGTTCCGCAAGCAAATGGCAGACAGCGGCAAACCGCCCGAAATCCTTGAGAAGATCATCGAGGGCAAGCTCGGCAAGTTCTACTCCGAGCGCTGTCTCCTGGAGCAGGCCTTCGTGAAGGATCCCGATATCACCGTGGGCAAGCTCCTCGAAGCGAAGGGCGGGGACATTGGCGACACCCTCTCCATCCGCCGCTTTGTGCGCTACGCCCTTGGTGAATAGAAACCGGGGATCGCAACCAACGCTCCTGCAAGCCCCGCCTTCCCGCGGGGCTTTTTCATTCCCGCAACAAGCCCCCGGTTGCCGCCGCATCCGCTCCTGATTATGCTGGCCTTCCTTTCCCGGCACCCGTAGAGACTGGGGAATGATTCTTCCCTCCCTGCGGCAGCTGGTCCTGGTCCTGCTGACCCTCTCCCCGGGCGCTGTCCTCCAGGCCGGGAAGGTCACCTTCGCGAGGGAACGCTTCTCGGTCGATATCCCTGCCGACTGGAAAAAGGGCAAGGGACCCGATGACGGGGCCATCCTCTACCGTGATGCGCCAGGCGGGGAGGGGTCCTTCTCCATCTATCAGCTGCCGGTGGCCAAGGATCACCGGGCCAATCTGGAAGGCACCCTCGCAGAACGGGTCAAGGCCATCCGAAAGGCGGGGCTCAAGGTGAGTGCGGAAGTAAAATCCCAGAAGCAGGATAATTTCGACGGCAAGCCCGCGATCTTTGCCGTGGTCCCGATCGAGGCCAGCTACCAGGACCAGATCGTCAAGTTCACCTACTACCTCGTCCTCATCGACGCCAGGAACTCGGTCATCATCATGCAGGCGGCCCTGCCCCGGCCCCTCACCCCGAAGCTGCAGCAGGGAGCCCTCGGGATCATCCAGTCCTTCCGCGAAAAGAAGCAGGTCCCCTGATGCTACGCGGACGCCCCCGGCCCCTTCGCGCGCACCCAGCCCTCCTCCATCTCGTCCAGGCTCGCCTCCTCCAGGGAGCTTCCCCGCTCCTGTAGCTCCTGCTCCATGGCCGCGAAGCGCTCCTCGAATTTCACATTGGTCCCCTCCAGAGCCACCTCCGGATCGATTCCCAGCTTGCGAGCCAGGTTCACCACCGCAAAGAGGAGATCTCCCACCTCGCACTCCAGGGCAGGGGTCACTTCCCCGCCTGGTGACGGCAGCTCGGCCTTCACCTCCGCCAGCTCTTCTTCAACCTTCCCGAGGACCCCGCTCACATCCGGCCAGTCAAAGTCCACCTTGCCGGCCTTCTTCTGCAGTTTGGCCGCCCGCAGAAGGGCCGGCAGCCCCTTGCCCACTCCATACAGGTAGGGCTCGGCATCCGCGCCCTTCTCCTCGCGCTTGATTTCCTCCCAGCGACTCAGCACCGCGCTGGTATCCCGCGCCTTCCCGTCCCCGTAAACGTGGGGGTGCCTCCGCACCAGCTTGTCGCATACTCCCCTGGCGACATCATCGAAATTGCAGCGTCCCTCCTCCTCCGTCAGCTCGCTGTGGAAAACAACCTGCAGGAGCAGGTCCCCCAGTTCCTCCTCCAGGTGCACCCAGTCCTCGCGCCGGATGGCATCGACCGTCTCGTAGGCCTCCTCAATCAGATTGGAGACCAGGCTGGCGTGCGTTTGCTCCGCATCCCAGGGACAGCCCCCCGGCGCCCGCAACCGGTGCATGATGGCCCGCAACCTCTCCATCTGACGCCCCGGCTCGGCACAGTTGATCATCTCCTCGTCGGTCACGGGAAGAGTGAAAGTCAAAGTGAGGGGGAAGGGGAGTCCTAAAACAGGCGATCCCTCCGCAGACCGACCGATGTGGTTCGTTCTGTGGCCCTCACTTCTTTCCGGCCCGGGCGAGAAGCTCACGCTCCTCCCCGGTAAGCGACTGCAGACCGTGCTCGTTGATCTTGTCGAGGATGCGATCCACCTCGCTGGACTCCAGCTGCGTGATCGTCGACTGTGGCCGCAATTTCTTCTGGTAGACCTTTCCTCTCTTCGCGATCCGGATCTGGAAGGCCGGACGCTTCTTCGAGTCGCCTCCCCCTGAACGCCCGGGACGTCCCAGCAGCCCACGCAACACGGGAATCTTCCACAGGAGAAACCCGGCCAGCGCACCGCCGAGGTGGCCCGCTTCGCCTCCCGCATTGGGTCCTCCCGCCAGCACGACGAGCACGCCGTATGCGAGCATGAGAATTGCCAGGAGCCGCATGGTGAGAGTCACGGGGGGAAAGAGCAGTTGAACCCGCATATCCGGTGCAATCATCGCGGCAACTGCCAGGATCCCGAAGATTCCAGCCGAAGCCCCTACTACCCCCACGTCATCGTAAGCATTGGAGACGGACACCAAGGTGGCGTAACCCAGGGCCCCGGCCACGCCACAGAGAAGGTAGAAGACGAGGAAGGCGCGGCTGCGCAGTTGCTGCTCCACGAAGGCTCCGAAAAAGTAGATCGCAATCGAATTGAAGAGGAGGTGCCCGAGGTTTGCGTGCAGGAACTGGAAGGTGATCAGCCTCCATACCTGGAACCCGAACAGGCCTTCCCGAATGGTGAACGCTCCTAATTGCTCAAAAGTGACCGCCCAATTAAGGAAGATGCCCACCAGAAACACCCCGATATTCAGGAAAAGAAGCCACTTGACCACCGGCGCGCCCGCCAGTCGCCCCGGGGGCCGCCGGGCGGCACCCTCCCGAAAGTAATCGCGGTCAGCATATCCCATCTGCGTTCCGCACCCCTAGCACCCCTTCCCCGCCTCCTCAAGCCAAGCAACCCCTCCAATTGGTCTGCTCCAGCCCCGGCCGAACCCCTCAAATCAGGCCAATCCTGCGGGGAGCCAACAGAAATCCGTTGCGAAAAGAACATGCCTGCCCTTGCAAAAAAGGCATTTTAATGTAATTCGCGCGCCATGTCCGACGCACCAACAAGCCATCAGGGCCTCCTCGACTGGGTGAACGAAATGATTGCCCTCTGTCAGCCATCCAGCGTCCGCTGGTCGGACGGTTCACAGGCCGAGTGGAACGAACTGACCCAGCTCCTGGTGGATGCCGGCACCTTCACCCGGCTCAATCCCGAGAAACGCCCCAACAGCTTCCTGGCCCGTTCCAGTCCGAGCGACGTGGCGCGCGTGGAAGACCGTACCTTCATCTGCTCCGAACAGGAGGAAGATGCGGGGCCGACCAACAACTGGGCCGATCCCGTCGAGATGCGCGAGACGCTCAAGGGGTTCTTCGACGGGTGCATGAAGGGCCGGACCATGTATGTCATTCCGTTCTGCATGGGCCCCCTCGATTCTCCCTTTGCCAAGATCGGAATCGAGATTTCCGACAGCGCCTACGTGGTGGTCAACATGCGCATCATGGCCAAGATCGGAAGCGAAGTACTCAAGCGTCTCGAGGACGAGGCCTCCGGGGCCGTCAATCTCGGCCGCGATGGACACGGCACCTTCGTCCCCTGTCTCCACTCGGTGGGCGCCCCGCTTACGGAGGGCCAGGAGGATGTCACCTGGCCGTGCAACGATGAAAAATACATCGTGCACTTCCCGGAAACCCAGGAGATCCACTCCTTCGGTTCCGGATACGGCGGCAACGCCCTCCTGGGCAAGAAGTGTCTCGCCCTCCGCATCGCCTCCACCATTGCCAAGAGGAATGGCTGGATGGCAGAGCACATGCTGATCCTGGGCCTTGAATCCCCCGAGGGCGAGAAACGCTACGTCACTGCGGCCTTCCCCAGCGCCTGCGGCAAGACCAACTTGGCCATGCTCGTTCCCCCGGCCGGCTATGAGGGATGGAAGATCACCTGCGTCGGCGACGACATCGCCTGGCTCTGGCCCCACGAGGACGGGAAGCTCCACGCCATCAATCCCGAGGCCGGTTACTTCGGGGTGGCTCCCATGACCTCCTACGAGACCAATCCCAACGCCATGGATTCTCTCAAGGAGAACAGCATCTTCACTAATGTGGCCCTCACCGATGACGGCGACGTCTGGTGGGAGGACATGACCCCGGAGCCGCCAGCCCACCTCATCGACTGGAAGGGCAACGACTGGACCCCGGAAAGCGAAGGGCCCTCCTCCCATCCCAATGCCCGTTTCACCGCCCCCGCTTCCCAGTGTCCGGTCATCGACCCCGAGTGGCAGAACCCCGACGGGGTAGCCATCGATGCCTTCGTCTTCGGTGGTCGTCGGGCCACCACCATGCCGCTTGTCTTCCAGGCCCACAACTGGAACCACGGCACCTTCATTGGTTCGGTAATGGGATCCGAGATGACGGCCGCGGCCGCGGGCGGAGCCGGCCAGGTCCGCCGCGACCCCATGGCCATGCTTCCCTTCTGCGGCCACCATGTCGGAGATTACCTCCAGCTCTGGATCGACATCGCGAGCAAGGTCGAGAACCTTCCCTCCATCTTCCACGTCAACTGGTTCCGCAAGGATCCCGAGGGCAACTGGCTCTGGCCCGGCTTCGGCCAGAACATGCGCGTCCTCGAGTGGATCCTCAAGCGGGCCGACGGCACGGTGGAAGGCAAGGAGGAATTCGTGGGCACCGTCCCCCGGTTCGGTGAACTCAACCTCGATGGCCTCGACTTCTCCGAGGACGACTGGAACACCCTCATGAATCTCGACCCCGGGGAATGGCAGCGCGAGCTGGAAACCCAGGAGGAATTCCTCGATAAGATCGGCGACAAACTGCCCGAAGAGATCAAGGCCGAACGCGCCAAGCTCCTTGAGCGGGTGGGTGGTGGCGGAAGCTAGCCCGATGGCCCGCGGTTGCGGGACACCCGATGCAACTTTCAGGAAGCGCGGTCCCCGGATCGCGCTTCTTTTTTGTCGTCAGCTCCCATCCCCCCTGCAGACTGGAATCCTTCTGATGAAATTCCCCGGCCTCCTTTTCGCTGCCGTCCTGCTGAGGCTCTCCCTGGTCCAGGCAGCCGGACTGACCGACGCCGAGCAGCAACTGGCCACCGGTCACCCCCGTCCCAGCTATGAGGATGTCGCGGACATCAAGGCCATGGCGGCAGCCCTGCGCAAGGACCTCTCGCAGCGGGAGGGCTACTCCTTTTCGCGGGGCTGGTGGACATGGGACCGCCTGCGCGCCCGCCATGTCGACAATGGGCGCAGGAACCGGAATGAAATTCTCATCCTGCAGGCGGTCTTCCGGGCCCTCATCCTCGACTGGCATGCCCGGCTGGAAGCGCGAGGCGAAGGAGACCTCATGTTCATCTACTTCGTCACCACCGCCCCGGGCAGCAAGACGGAACGCAAGTTGCCGGATGGAGCAACCCTGAAACGCGATTATCACGGCGGCGGCTATCACGGTGGCTGGGGTGGAGCCGCGCGCATGCGCATCTACGAGGAACTGGTCAGCCAGAACATGCTCACCGCGGAAGAGAAGAAGCGATTCCGCAAAATCGTCCACCAGAGCATGAGCAGTCGCTTCCTCGATTTCAAAAAGGGATCACAGAGCGCCAATAACCACTCCTACGGCAACGCGGGCGGAATCGCGATGGCCCTGAAGCTCTTCCCCGACGCCCCCCAGGCCAAGGAGGCCCGGGACTGGATCAACCGCATCTGGAGGCACCTAGCCGACTACGGCGACTGGAGGGAGTGGAACTATTTTCCCTACGGCCCGATCTTCCTGCACGGAATGATCGATATCGCGGAAGCGATGGGCTGGCTTCACAAGGAGTCCAAGCTCATCAACGCCGTCGGGGGACGAGTCCTTGGCTTCGTGCACGGCGGCGGGGTGCGCGGCGGACCGAATTGCGGCTCGCCCGTCTTCACCGATCGCGCCGCCCTCTACGCCGACCCCTGGAACGTCGGCAACTACCGGGTGGAGACACCGGGACGAGACGGACACTTTTGGTACCGCATGGCGCAACACTACAAGAATCGGGAGTACCTCTGGGCCGCGGAACAGTCCGCCTTGGGCGGCCACCCGCCGGGCAAAGAAAAGGTCACCCTCGCCTACCAGCAGGCCTGCGACCGCCGCTTTGCGTGGTTCAAAGAGCGCGACCTCTCCGCAAAAGTCCCGGAGGGCAAGGCTCGCATCGGTCTTCTCAGCTCCCTGGCACACAAGATTCCGGAGCGCCTCTATCTCGAAGCGAGCCGCGAGGCGGGCAGCCCCTTCGCCTCCTACTTCCTCTACCCCCACAAGGACGCCCACCTGGATAGCCTTTCAGGCCAGCTCTACGAGTACGTCGCGCACGGCGCCAAGTTCCTCCACAGCTCCGGCAAGTACAGCATGCTGCCCAAAGGCGGTGGCACGGGCGAAGAGAGCCTGGACGTTCTGCTCGTCCTCAACAAAAAGCATCCCTTTCCGGCACATCCCGACCGCGCCGGTGACGGCGACTTTATCCGCAAGGATGCCATCAAGTTGCTGCCCGGTCTCCTCAAGGCAGAGAACAACGAGGCCGGCGACTCGTTCGGCCAGTTCGGATGGACTGACTACTACGGACCTGGTAGCAAGTGGATCCGCCGGACCGTCCTCACGCGCGAAGGAAATCTGATCGTCGCGGACGAATACACCGCCGGTAGTGCCCTTGGCAGGAACTACCACGCCGGACCAGTTTGGCACCTGGCTCCGCAGAAGGAACAGCGGGATGGCGAACAGAAGGAGAACTGGTTCGATGCCCGCGCCTTCGAGCACGCCTGGTGGCAGGAGAAGCGCTATCGCCTCCTGCTTACGATCCACCAGGACGAAGCCATGCGTTTCGGCAGGCTCAAGCAAAGGAGCTCGCAGGACCTCGCACCGAACGTGACGGTCTACGGACACCGGCCCGTCGAGGCCGGGCAGACGGTGCAATTCCTCAGCGTGTTTTTTCCCTGGGAGGACAATGGATTCCCGGTCACCGGCAGCGGTGCGATCACTCGTATCGCCGAGGGGACCACTACCGCAAGGTTGGGGAGCGGCAGAGGGAGGTTCGTCACCGTTGAAATCCGGGCCGACGGCACCTGGAACGTTACCCGGGCACAGCCCTGATCGGGCCCGAAACGCTCACTCCCCGGCTGTCGGCCTGAGGAGCTCCCGCAGTTCCTTTTCCTTCAGCTTGCCCAGGAGAAGATAGGTCTGGCCCTTCCCCTGCCAGGAAGCCACCGAAACCCCGGTGTTGGGGCACTGCCGGCAACGGATCCCGCGGGCCTTCCTGAGCTTCTCGAGATCCTCCGGATCAAGGTTCCCGCTACCAAGGACGGCAAGATGAACTCTGCTTCCATCCTTGTCGAAACACAGATGTGAGACCCTGGTGGCACCCATCATGAACATGCGGCAACCGACCGGCTTGCCTTCCGAGATCCCCCCCGGGAGCTCGGCAAGATCGAAGCCGGGGGCATTGTTCTCCCGTAGCCAGGCCTGATGTTCCTGCAGCCTGCCACTCTGCAGGGGAAAGATCCCCTGGTACACGACCTCCGCGATGGTCTGCTCTTCCAAGGCCCTGAGAGGGATGGTCTCCCCCTGTCCTTCCTTGGAACCGAAACTGCTGGCGGTCAACTCAAAGGCCACAAAGGCGCCCAGCACGAGCAAGACTGCCGCCACCGCCGCCTTCAGCCAGCCCTGCTCCCGCAGCGCCGCCTCCTCGGCTGGTTGCCCCCCGGTCGCAGCTCCTGCCATCGGTCTGCCGGCAACCTCAACCTTCAGAACCGTCAGCGTCTGCTCCTTCAATTCCTCCGGCGGGGCCTCGGAAACCAGGGAGTCCGCGGGAGAGGATTCCTGGTGCGGGAGATTCTCCATGGGGGGTTCCCCCGAAACCCCGGACCCGCTTTCGTTCCCGGCGGCATCGGCCTTGAGAGCGGCCAGGATACTGCTCCGCAGGCTGGGGGGAATGGCGAGATCCTTCAAGCTGGCGGCAACGGAGGCGTCCTGCTCGCGCTCGACCACCAGCCACTCTCCCAGTTCGCGGTCATCAGCTGCCACCGCGAGGGCTTCCTCGAAATCAGAATTCCTGGAGTCCGCTCCATCGGGGCGAAAACTCCGGAGAACAAACCGTGCCTGTTCCCTATCCATTGGGCTGTTTCATGGCATCGGGCTGAATGTCGACAAAGGTCTCCGGGGCGCTGGCGGGCTCTTCCATCATCCTGCCCCGGAGCTGTTCCTTGCCACGCGAAATACGGGACATGACAGTTCCAATCGGGATATCGAGGATCTCGGCGATCTCCTTGTAGCTGTGCTGCTCAAGGTAGAACAAAGTGAGCGGTGCCCGGAACGTCGCGGTGAGTCCGCCCAGCAATTCTACCGTGCGGGGGAGCTCCCTCCCGGGATCCGGTTCGTGGTTGGCGGATCGGTCCTCATCATCACCCGCCGCGCGCTCAGGGGGCCAGGTCTTCCGGCTGCCCTGACCCAGGTGTTGCCGGTAGAGAGTCGAAAAGAGTCCGGTCCTGGCCTTGCCCGGGTCCCTGGGTTCCCTCCCCTTCCGCTCCCAGATCACATAAGTCTGCTGAACAAGACCAGCAGCGCGGTCCGCATCCCGGGCCAGCGAGAAGGCAAAACAATACAGCGGCTGGCCGTAGGCGTCGACGAGTTCTTCGGTATCCGTCATGGGGCGCAGGGACCTGGGTCTCTCAGTTGCCGGGAAGCCGCCGCGTTCCCCTTCTTCCCGGGAACATCACGATCCTTCGCAATTCCGAGATTTTCCGGGGCTCCAACGCGCCTCTCCGGGCCTCAAGTTGGCCCGGAAAGGACCTGGAAGCAATCTGCATTCCTTCTTCCCCCGGCCCGGGCACCCTGCTTCACTGTCGTCTCCAAAGCCATGCGCATTCCCAAACTTACTCTCGCCCTTTCCCTTCTCTCGGCGGCCTCCCTGTCGGCTGGCATCACCCTCAAGGAGGAGGGGAGGAACCTCAAGGTCATGGTCGATGGCAAACTCTTCACCGAGTTCCACGGCGAAACCCGCGTCCCCTGTCTCTATCCCCTCATGAGTCCTTCCGGGACCCACCTGACCCGGCAGCATCCTTTCGTCGAGGGTGTTCCCGGGGAGAAATCCGACCATCCCCACCACACCGGGTTCTGGTTCACCCACGGCAATGTCAATGGGCACGACTTCTGGCACAAGGACGACTGCAGGATCGTGACCCGGAACGTCGCCGTCGTGGCCACCGGGAAGGGACAGGACAGCGAAACGGCGTCCTTCACCGCCGAACTCTCCTGGGAGGCGGATGGCAAACCGGTGCTGGCCGAGCAACGCAGATATGACATCGTGACCGCGGGCAGGACCCGCACCATCGACGTGACTTCACGGATGAAGCCGGCCAAGGGCAACGTCACCTTCGGCGACACCAAGGAAGGCAGCTTCGCCATCCGCACCGCCCCTTCCCTGCGACTCGTAGGAGCGGTCGCAAAGGGTAAGATCACCAATAGCGAGGGCGTGAAGGACAACGACGCCTGGGGCAAGCGGGCCCGTTGGGTGGCCTACCATGGCCCCGACTCCAAGGGCACCCCGCAGGTCATCGCCATTCTCGATCACAACCGGAATCTGCGACATCCCACCTGGTGGCACGCCCGCAACTACGGCCTCCTCACCGCCAACCCCTTCGGAATCCGCGCCTTCAGGGACCAGTCGGTCAAGGGAAGTGGAAACCACGAACTCAAGCAGGGAGAATCCCTGGTCCAACGCTACCGCCTCATTCTTCATGAGGGCACCCTCGACACCGCAAAGGTGGAGGAACACTGGCAGGCCTTCACCGCCGGAAAATAGAACAGGCTGCGGATCTGCTACCTGCGGCGCCACTTCGTGAGGAGTGCCACCGTCCACTGGAACTTACGCGCCGTCTCCCTGATCAGGAACGGTTCATCGTGTTCCTCAAGGAGCTCGAACCGGGCGCTCAGTTCGCTCTTCAACCAATCGAGGGTCGATCCCGGCGGCCAGTGAGCCTCGGGGGTGAATTCCTCCAGCCAGGTGCAGGGAGTGGTGAGGATGAGCTCCCCACCGGACTTCACCAGTTCCGGCAAGCGAACCAGCAGGCGACCGGGCTCCGACAGACGGCACAGGAGATTGGCGGCCAGCACCCGGTCGAAACCTCCAAGCTCCGCCCTGAGATTCATCGCGTCACCCCGTTCAAAAGTGATGCGCCCGGGCCGCGTCCCGGCGGGGACCTCCACCATGATGGATTGCCGGCGGTGCGCTTCTTCCAGCCGGGAAACCTCGCAGCGACCCGCCGCCTGCATGGTCTTCCCCGCATCAACAAAGGCCTGCGAGTAGTCTATCGCCACAACTTCAGCCGCGGTCCGCGACAGCTCGAAGGCCGATCGCCCCACCGCACAACCGAGGTCGAGGGCCCGCGCGACTTCACCCCCGGAAAATCGCTCCACGATCCGGGCCGGAAATCCAAGAGCCTCCCGGGGCCTCCCTGGCCAGGAACAGATCTGCTCCGGGGTCCCATAGTGAAAGAGCAGGTACTCTTCGCGAAGCTTGGCGGTTTCGTAGATATTCATCGCCCTCATCCCTGCCTGCAGTCCGGCCACAGACGGAATTCAATGCACCGGCGTCTCCCCACCAGTCACAACGTCCCCTTCATCACAGAAGAAGTCATCCGGATCAAACCTGGGGACCGAGATATTGTAGATCTTCATCTTCCCCACGCCGCGATGGCGGCAACCCGGCTTGATCATGACAGCGGACATTGGTTTGACCGGCACGAGTTCACCATCGAGTTCGAGACAGCCCTCTCCTTCCAGGATGAGGTAGATCTCCGTCGTCTTCCTGTGATAGTGGCAGGTCGGCTCATCAGCCAGTTCAAGGAGATGCACTGAAGCGGGACTCTTCTCATTCCCGGCAAAGGCGCGCCGCACATTTCCACAGCAACATTCCAGGTCCGGAAGGTCCGCAAATTCAATCGCCTCGTATCGTTTCATGCCTGGCCTCCCGAAATACGGTCACAAGGATTCTGATCTCTGCGCAGCAGCACCTTCATGACATCTCGCCAGTCCTGCTAGTCGCCTCCTTCCAGCTCCATCCCCTTGTCCCGAAGTTCCTCGAGGACGCTGGTCATATCCTTGAGCCCGTCCCACACGTCCTGAACGACATAGAGGGGCGCCTGCTGACGGACGGCGAGAGCAATGGAATCACTGGGACGTGCATCGAGTTCCACGATGAGTTTCTCGTTGATCTCGTTCTCCGCCTCGATGAAGAGGCGCGCAAAAAAGACATCGTCCTCCACCCTCACGATCACGACCCGCTGCACCACCGCTCCAAAGGCTTTGAGCGCATCATTGAAGAGGTCGTGGGTAAGGGGACGCGGCGGCTGCCGGTCGGAGAGGGCGTCGTTGATGGAGGCCCCGATGGCAGGCTCTATGTAGAACACGATCGACTTTTCGCCATTGCCCAGGAAGACCGCGCATCCAGCCTGGGTGGGCAGGAGGGCAACAGGGTCCACTTGAACCAGATTCGGCATCACACAAACGTTACTGTCGATCCAGTTCTCGAGCGAGGAACTTCCTTCTGTTTTCCACATATTTCTGAGCCCGGACCCCTATCCCCGCCTGCTCCTCCTCACTGAGTCGACGCACCACCTTGCCAGGCGAACCGAGAACAAGAGAACCGGGTGGAATTTCCGTGTTCATGGTGACCAGGGTGTTGGCTCCGATAATGCTGCGCTCTCCGATCACCGCACCGTCCAGCACGGTGGCCCCCATTCCCACCAGAACCTCATCCTTGACCGTGCAGGCGTGCACAATCGCACCGTGGCCAACCGTGACAAGCTCACCAAGATAACACCCACGGTCGCTCTCGACATGAAGAACCGCGTTGTCCTGGACGTTGGAGCGAGGGCCGACCACCACCTCATGGATATCGCCACGCAGGGTCGTGTTGTACCACACGCTGGCTTCTGCTCCGATCCGGACTCTCCCGATCAGATCCGCACTGGCCGCCACAAAGGCACTCTCATCGATCTCCGGCCAGTGGTCCTCATAAGGCTCGATCATGCGGACAGCTTAGGAGATATATGAAAAATCAAGGAATGAAAATCTGCGGACAGTTCCTGTTTCTGGACACTCCGGGACTGGATCCCTGGACATTAATCACCCAAAAAGCAGAAACATCACTGGCAAACCCGGCAGGACTAGGCGACATTCATACCATCCTCATTCCCGTTCCTACGCGCCTCCCGGATTTCAACCATCAACTTCACGCGCGCTCCTGATGTCCAAGCTCGCCCTCGTCGCCGGATTGGCCGTCCTCGCGATGGCTCTGCGATGTTGCCGCCATTTCGCGGCACGCAAGCTCGGCGCGTTCATTTTTCTGGTCGCCAGTTTCTTCGCCCTCTACTTCATTTTCAACCAATCGGTGATAGCCGGCCTCTGCGGGGTGGCAGCCTGGTTTCTCCTTCCCTGGATCGAACTCCTCACCCGGATCCGCCGTCTCCGTCTGCCCCTCGAGAACCGGCTTCGCTTCCGTGTTCCTCCGGCGGACTCCTTCTTCCCCCATGCCGCCGAAGCAGTCAACGCCATGGACGAAGAGGGCTTCGAGCACGCCACTGACAGCGGATGGGAGTGGGCCGGAATGAAACAGTTCTTCCGCATCTTCTGGAACCCTGAAAAGCGGGCCATCGCCACTGTCTGCCTTTGTGAACAGGAAGAGGTCGCCTTTGCGTTCATCAGCATCACCTCCAGGGACGGTGACGGACGCATCTTCCGCACCACCAATTTCCCTTTCTCTCCCACTCTCAAATGCGGATCCGAGATCACCTGGAACCATGTCCCCTGCGAGTGCAGCTGCTTCCACCAGATCCTGCACGACCACCATCAGTTCCTCGGCAGCATCCGCGTGCCTGAGGACGACCTGCGGGTTCCCGATCCCGACGAGGTCGTAGATGAAATCGAGGACGAGATGCGACGACAGATCGATCACAATCTTGCCAAGGGCATCATCCAGCTCACTGGTGACGGGCATTTCCGCTACTCGTTCCGCGGACTCTTCTTCCTCTGGCGCCAGTTCATCAAGGACATGCTGCGGCTCTGCTGAGAAGAAAGACAAAGGTCGGGCTGGCCAGCGGGCGTCGGCACCTGCTAACTCAATCCCGTGGATTCGCTGACCATCGCGGAATTGAAACAGGGCACCAACGAAACCCCGCGAGAGGCCCTCTTCCCGGCCCAGATCCAGGATCGCCTGGAAAAAACCACCCGCAAGGGCGATCCCTATCTTGAACTCACCCTCACCGATGCAACCGGCCACTTCACCCTGAAGGTCTGGAGCAATCATCCGCACTTCTCCGAGGTGAACCAGCTCCCCGACGGCACCTTCGTGCGCCTGGAGGGGCTCTGGATCCAGAATCAGTATGGAATCGACGGCGAGCGCTGGCAGATGCGCAAACTAGACGAGGGCGAAATCGAGGACTTCCTCCGTGGCGATCCCGGAACCTGCCGGAAACAGCAGGCCGCCTGGGATCATATCGTCGCCACCTGCTCCTCCCTTGCGGATCCACGCCTGCAGGCTCTCACCAGCAGGTTCCTCGATGAGTTCGGGGAACGATTCCGCCGCGCCGCCGCCGCCCGCCGGAATCACCACGCCAGGCGGGGCGGACTGGTGGAACACGTGGCCCAGATGATGCGAACCGCCTCCGCGATCTGCACCGCCTACCCGGATCTCAACGAAGACCTCCTTCTCGCGGGCGTCCTCTTCCACGACTGTGGCAAACTCTGGGAAAACAACTACCCGGAATCGGGCTTCGCCCAAAGCGTGAGTCTGCCCGGCGAAATGATGGGACACATCCCCCTCGGGATCGAGCTGGTCAACAAGCTCTGGCGCGACCTGCTCGACTCCAGCACGGCCCAGACCTGGAAGAGCCTGGAGCCATCCAGCGACCTCGTGCGCCTCCACCTCCTTCACCTCATCGCCAGCCACCACGGCACCAGGGAGTTTGGTTCACCCACCCTCCCTTCCACCCCGGAGGCCTTCGCCCTGCACCACATCGACAACCTCGATGCAAAGTACGAGATGCTGAACATGGCCTACGAGGGTGCCAACGAACTGGCCCCCGGGATCTTCAGCAAGCAGTTCCCACTTCCCGCCAGCCCGGTGGCACCCCTTCCTCCATTTGAGGGGTCACCGTCCTAGATGCGCGCACAGGCGGAACGCTCCAGGACCGGAGATTTTCCTTCCGGCAACGGAACCGACCGGACGCAGCCTGCTCCCCTCCGGGACCCTCTACTTCGAGGCTCCCGTTCGCCCGAGCCACCCGAGGTAGATGAGCGCAATACCGGCCAGAAGAAAACTGGCGCCCGCCAGCAGTTCCCCGACCGCGTGCAACGACGCCCAGGTCTCTGCACTGGGACCCACGCCGGGGGTCTCGTGAGCCTCTTCCAGGCCGCGCAGACCAGTCCGACCAGCCCGCCCGAGGAACAGGCCCCCCTGAAGGACAAACCCGACCAGTGAGCTTCCGGAGAAGATCAGCACCCACGGCGTGCCCTTCCTGCGACAACGGCACAGCCCGTAGAAAACCATGGCCCCCAGGAGCACGAGAAAAAGCATTTCGAGAAAGCGATCAAGGTTCGCCAGTCCACTCAAATCGATCGCCGAGGCCTCTTCGCTCATCGCTCCCCCTTTCCTTCCGGTTTGCCGCCGCGCGGACCCGGCCTTTCTGCCAGCGTCTCCCGGCCCATCAGGAGAAACCCGCCCGCTGCTGCCAGGGAACCGAGGAAGAGGCCCAACCGCTGGCCCCACCAGTAAGATCCCTCCCATTCCCGCGGGCCCACCGGTTCGATCGCAAGATCATCCTCCGAGTATTCGAACTCGGCGTGATCCTCCCCCAGGATCTGATCCATGTCCGCCTTCCACCCCGGGTAATAATTCAATTCCACGGCATTAAGGCGCACAAGGCTCTGCGCGGTAAGCCCGAGAGCGAAAGCAAGCAGGCTGATCATCAGGAAGAGGCGCAGGCCCGTTCGCCGGGCGCTCCACATGCGCAGGGCACCAAACACCAGCGCCCACCCGCCCAGCAGGGCGAGTTGCGCCCCTGTCTCCGCCAGCTTGGCAACCGCCAGCACCTCCGTCATCCTGCCGGAATGGTGCCGCAGCTCTCTCCCTCAGGCCAGACCAATCACGATCCTGCTACCCGCCGGACGGCATCCGCTGCTGTAACTGCTGCAGCAACCCTTCCAGCTCCTGCGCGCGCCTTGCCGTGATCCCATACTTCGCACACATGCCCACAAACCCCGCACAAAAGGCAATCGTTCCGGCCAGGAAGAGCAGGGCTAATACTGAACCCAGGATGAGCCCCCGTGAGATCTCCTGAGCGTATCCGGACGGCGAAGCCGATAACCCGAGGGCCGCCCAGCGGAGGCTGATCATCGCCACAAAGCTTACCAGCATGCAAATGGTTCCCATCAAGAGGGCGAGGGTGGCCCAGTTCTTCCCATGACGCACTGCCAGGATACTTCCCAACAGCAAGCATCCCAGGAGACTTAATCCGGCAACAAACAGGGTGATGAGCTCACTCACATCCTCAGGCTATGCAAGGTGCCCCCCGGGAATCAGAGTATTTGGGCCTGCCTGCTCGTGTCCCCAAAGGAGCTGGAAGTTTCAACCTGCCGCCTCCACCGCCGTCAACACCTTCACCGCCTGCCAGGCGGCATCCACGTTGTGGACCCGGAAGATCTGGGCCCCGCTCGCCATTCCCGCGGCGAGGAAACCGATCGTCCCGGCATCCCGGGCGACCGGATCCTCGATCTCCAACACCTCTCCAATAACGGTCTTGCGAGAGACCGGAAGGAGCACCGGGCGTTCGAACTGCTGCAACCGGTCCAGCTCCCGCAGGAGACGCAGGTTGTCTTCCCGCTGCTTGGCAAAGTCGATCCCGGGATCAATCACCAGCTGGTCCGGCGAGAGCCCCTCCGACTGCGCAACAGCCAGCTTGTCCTCGAAGAAACGCTCCAGCTCCTCCATGATGTCATCCCAGGACTGATCGACCCGCTGCACCTTGGGGGGACCCGCGGTGTGCATCAGCAACAGGGCGGCCCCATGTTCCGCAACCAGGCGGGCATTGCGCCCATCCGGCAATCCGCCCATGTCATTAATCAGTTCCGCCCCCAGTCCGAGCGCCGCCACCACCACCTCGCTGCGCCAGGTGTTCACCGAGAGCACCGGGGGCCAGACCTGCTCGTCATCCCGCGGTCCCGTCGAGGCAGTCACCTCGCCCCACCGCTCGAGAACTCCCCGCAGGCGTGCGCATTCTTCCTCTACCGGGATGGCCGCCCGGTTGGTGCGGGCACTCTCCGCTCCCAGGTCCACGATATCCGCCCCCGCCGCCACCTGGGCCCCCGCCTGCCCGAGGGCCTCGTCCACATCCAGCGTTCCGTCACCTGAAAAGGAATCGTCGTTCACGTTCACGATCCCCATCACCAGCGGACGCCGCGGAAAGGAAAGAACACGACTGGGAAGGCGCAGGATCATTTCCCCTCTTCCCCGGCTTTCAGGCCCAGGGGACCACTTGTCTGCCTGCTGTTCACTTCAGACCGACAGGGACCCTCCATTGTCCCGGGCGCCAAGATTCTCCAGAAACGGCACCGCCCTCTCGGCCCACTCCCCGGGGTCGGGATACGCGGAAGCTCCTTCGCCCCATGCCGAGCGCAGCATGTCGGTATCGATGACCCCGGGATTCAGGGCAACTGCTGCCACTCCGTCAGGCAACTCGCAGGAGAGCGCCTGGGTCAGTCCCTCGATGGCCCACTTGGTGGCACAGTAGGGAGCCACCTCCGGCGAGGTGGAACGGCCCCACCCCGAGCTGAAATTGACCACCACTCCCCTACCCTCCTCAATCATGATGGGGACCGCATGGCGCACCACATTGGCCACGCCCTTGATGTTGACATCCACCACCTGCCCGAATTCCCCGCTGCTCACCTCCCAGAGCGGAGCCGGCTCGTTGATGAGAGCGGCATTGTTCAGAAGCAGGTCCGGCGCACCTACCTCGCGCCGGGCCGCCGAGCAGAAGGCCTCCACCTCATCTTCCTCCACCACGTCCACGGAGGCAAAGAAGTGGTTCTCCCCCAGTTCCCCGGCCACCGCCTTCACCCCTCCCGCACTGCGGGCAAAACCTGCCACCGCCCAGCCCCGCGCCGCGAAGCCCCGCACCATGGCTCGTCCCAGTCCCCGGGAACAGCCGGTAATCCATACGACTTTCTCACTGGCCATGGCGCACGCTTAGAGCCTGCCTCCGCGACCCACGAGAAAATTCTTTGGATCGTTTGGGCGCCTTTGGGGAGGAGCGACTCTCCCCTCGATGATCGGGTATTTACCCCTGTCACTCCCTGGCAGGGCGCGGGGAACGCACCACGATCTCCTGCCCGGGGTAGCCCGAAAGCTGTAACAAGAAGGCCCTGGGCCATCCTTCAGACCACTGTATCGGTGAGCCTTCGCCCCCGAACCCCTGATTTCGCAGCATCTTCCGCCTCCGCTCCCTCGAAATTCCTTGACCGGGTGCAGGATCACCGCTTTTCTCCCCGCCCCGCAACCCCGCCCCTTCCAGCGATGTCACGAGTCTGCAGCATTAGAGGTTCCCGCCCCCGCATGGGCCGCAAGATCCACCGTTCCGGATTGGCCAAGAAAAAGGGTGGAATCGGCCGTCACGTGACCAAAACCGTCAAGCGTTCAGTCACCCCCAACCTCAAGAAGAAGAGGGTCTGGGTCCCCGAGCTGGGGCGCTACGTCAAGGTCAAGGCCAGTTGCAAGGCCTTCAAGACCATTAACAAGAACGGCGCCTACACCACCCTCCGGAAAGCTGGGTTGGTCAAGTAGATCCATCCGGACGGCGAACGCCTGAAGGGCATGCCCGCCTTCGGGTTCCCACTGTATTCGTGGATCTCCCCACGATCAGGTCGGCATTTCGTTATCGCCTCTTCAGGCAATCGATTCCAGGCTCTTCCTCATGTTATTGTTGAGCACGACTGACACGATTCCCGGTCGGGAAATCATTGCGCATGCCGGAGTGGTCTGCGGAAACACCGTCCGAGCCAAACACCTCGGCCGCGACATCGCTGCCGGGTTCAAGACCCTGATCGGAGGCGAGGTCGGAGGATACACCGAGATGCTCGCCGAATCCCGCAATCAGGCGATTGAACGGATGATACAGTCCGCCCAGGAGTTGGGCGCCGACGCCGTTGTCAGCGTGCGCTTCACCACCTCTGCAGTGGCACAGGGCATGTCGGAGATGCTCGCCTTCGGGACGGCGGTGAAGCTCGCGTAGCTGATTTGAACGGTCAACCGTCCGCCACGCAAACCGTGAGGATGGCATCCCTCATTCCGTGGATCTTCTTCTTGTCCGCGGGCGCTATCGCGGCCAGGCACCCCCCAAGGCGGGACCTGCCGTCCTGATCAACGAAATAATACGGACAGAGCCGAACCCGCCCCCGCATCGTTTCGATCGCCCCGGTCCGGGGATCATAGTAGGGATGCTCCACCATCCGCGCTTCCTTGAACTCCTGGAGGATCCAGGGTTGAGAATCGAATTCCTCACAGGCCCGCTCCAGCGCCGCCCTCCACTCCTCCCCGGAGATATCGTGACCGATGACCACTCCGCGACTGCCCCAGGCCAGCTCACTGAAACCGCTGACCTTGAGCACTAGATGGCGCTTCTTCTGGCTGAAGGCCGCCAGCTGGCTCCACGAATTCACTTCCAGCCGTGGTAAGGCCGCGTGGGGCGGAAGTGGAGTGGGATCCACGATCCAGCCGTAGGGGATCAGCTCCTGAACCCGCCGCAGATGACTTCCCCTCACCTCGGTCTCCCACACCTCGCGCAGGGAGGGGGACCACATCAGGGCGAGCCAGAGTTTCTCCTCGAAGTGCGGCTTGAAGGGCGGCGTGAGATCCGGGCGGCGGGCCAGAGAGCGCGCCGCGGGGATCGACTCCCAATCGAACAGCTCGAAAAAACGGTAAAGCGCGGAAGTCGGGTTTGCGCCGCTGAACTCCTCCGCCGAGCCCATCCCCCACGGACCTCCGCCCAGATCGTTGAGAGCCTCCACCAGCCACTCCATCTCCGGCCGGTAATCTCCTGCCTCCTCTGAAATGAGCACCTCTCCGCCATCCGGCATGAGGGCGCGAAAGCCCTCCAGCATTCCTGAACCACCCCCCAGAACCTCGAAACCTGCCCCGCTGTAACACTTCGAAAGCCACCCCGTGAGGCCCATCCCTCCCGGTACCCCGTCCAGTTCGGTGAGCGCAAAGCCATCCTCGGTGAGAAGGAGATCCGGCCGGATGACCCGGGGCGCCGCCTCCCGGAGATCATCCGAGCGCTGCGCTTCAATCAACCACCCAGGCTTGCCCGCATCCAGCAGTTCGGCAATCCATCCCGGCAGAGTCCCCTTGACGCTGCGGCGATAGATGCGGTCGCATCCCAGCTGGAACATCCGCAGGGGATGCCCCAGCCGCTCAAGCTGCGCGACATCCGTCCCCGAGAGGCGCACGGGCTCCGGGGAAAAAAGCCAGTCGCGACCCTCCCGGAAGCCCACCGCCGCGGCGTCACTCATGAAGTCATCCAGCGCCAGTGCCATCCACAGGCCATCTGACCGTGGACCGAGCGGGACTGCAAACAGGAAACCCGTATCCCGGACCATCTCCCGGGTTCATGACAGAAACCTTGAAACTTAACTCAGTCCCCGCAATGCCTCCCGGATGAGATCTTCTGCCGCCATCTCCGGCTCACGTTCCAGAACCGCCTTAATCGCCTTGCGGGCATCCGCCTGCTTGAACCCCAGAGCCAGGAGTCCCAGCTCGGCATCCCGGGCCGGAGCCCCGGCCTCGTCACCAGTCCCCCCCACCTGCCACGTCTCCGTCACGCCCACCTTGTCCTTGAGCTCCAGCACAATCCGTTCGGCGGTCTTCGTTCCCAGGCCCTTGATCGCCGAGAGCCCCTTCACATCCCCCTCCACCACCGCCTGCTTGAAGCGTTCCACGGGCAGGCCGCTCAACACCGCCATGGCGATGGCGGGGCCAATCCCGCTCACCCGGTCCACCAGCAGCAGGAAGATGTCACGTTCCTCCGAAGTGGCGAAGCCGTAGAGGGTGTGTGCATTCTCCCGCACATGCAAATGGGTGAGGAGAGTGATCTCCCCGCCCTCCCGCGGATTCAACCGATCAAAGGACGAAATCGGCACGAAAACCTGATAGCCAACCCCCCCCGCATCCACGACCAAACGGCTGGGAAGAGCCTCTACCACCTCGCCTCGCAAGCGTGCGATCACTTTAGCACTCTTAATCAAATAATAAGCACACTCCAAGCCCAAAACCCTTTTATACTAGGGAATAGTGGGATTAATTCCTAAGTTTGTTGAATATTTTACTTGCAAGGAATATGAAAAAAAAGTGAACTGATTTCTTTTTGGTGTCGCACTTGTTCCAATTTGCTGCTAAGCTATCTTCGCTATGGCTACCACGAAAAGAACGCGCTTCTCACGTCGACTCCCCGATCATGTTACCGATGAACTGGTGAACGTGCTCGGTGCGGACGATAAGTTCTTCGGTTTCAACGACCTGTTTGAACTCGTCTATGATCGCCTGAAGGAGCGCAACGCAGTGAGCGGTGGAGAAGAGATGCTCCGCCTCCGCGCCTATGAAAAGCTGCAAAACCTTGTCACTCGCGGCCTCGTCGAGAAGAGTGGAAAGGAATACAAGGGCCTTGAGCGTATCGAAGAAGCTCACAGCGAGAATATCGCGGCTCAGCAACAGCAGGCGTGAGTTAGTAAATTCCGCAAATTCGTGCTGGTGAATCCAGCATCCTGTCTTTTACAAACCTGCGCCGCGCTTCGGTGCAGGTTTGTTTTTTTTCGTCAGCCATGCTCTCCGATTATCTTCCCGTCCTGATCCAGATCCTGGTCGCGATCGGCTTCTGTGCCTCCATGCTGACCGCCAGCGTCATTTTCGGGAAGCTCGGGCGCCCCTCCGGGGTGAAAAACGCTCCCTACGAGTGCGGCATGTTGCCCGTGGGCGAAGGAGCTCCCCGTTTCAGTGTGAAGTTCTACCTCGTAGCCATGCTTTTCGTGATCTTTGATATCGAAGTTGTCTTCATGTACCCTTGGGCCGTTCAGTTCAAGGAACTGATCGCCACCAGTGCAATGGCCCTCCTCTCCATGGCCTGCTTTGTGGTGGTCCTGGGGGTGGCCTACCTCTATGTCCTCAAGAAAGGCGCCCTGAACTGGAAGACCTGAAATGATCGCCCATATTCTCCTCTACAAGCTCCGTCGCGATGTGGATGAGACCCGCCTCGAGGAGATGGTGCGCACGACGCGAAGCATTCTCCTCAAGATCCCCGAAGTCCTCAGTGTGCACTCGGGCCGCAATGTGGAGCAGGGATCGGAGTGGACCTTCTTCGTCTCCTTCGAGGTGGAGAGCCTCGACAAGCTTGGCATGATCGAGGAGGACGCACGCTTCCTGCGCTTCCTGCGGGATGTCATTGACCCGAACACCGACGCCCGACAGGCCTTCAGTTTCGAGACCGATCCCTCCAAGGACCTGCGCTACTCGTAACCGATCTTCCGGTGTTGCCGGGAAGGAGGTCTCAGGACGCCAGCATGAAAGCAACCGCCACCAGGGCGGCAGCTGACAGGACGACCAGCGATCCTCCCCCAAAAAGGAGGTCCAGCCAGTTGGCGCGAGGACGACGGGCAGAGCGGGACCTGGGAAAGACGATTGCGGCGTATAGCATCCCGGCTACCAGACCACCCCCGTGGGCGTAGTTGTCGATGAAACGGTAACCGACGAAACCAACGAGGAAGGTGAGGACAAGAGCCGCGAAGAGCCGGCGGCGAGTCGGGCGGGGGACGAGACGAGAATGGAGGGTCTCGAACACGAGGAGAAACCCGAGCAGTCCCAGCAATCCCCCGGAGGCGCCCACTGAGTTTTGATCGGGGAGGAACTGCGCGGTGGCCACTCCCCCGGCCACCATGGCAACAAGAAAAACAAGGGCAAGATGCGGCCAGCCCGCCAGAGCCTCCACCCGCCGACCGATATACCACAGCCCCGCCACATTAAGGGCCCAGTGTAGAGGATGTCCGTGAAGGAAGGGCGCCGTGAACAGGCGATAAAACTCCCTGTCCTCCCTGTAGCCACGCTTGTCCAACCCTGCTGCCTCAATCGAGGCCTCCAGTTCCACCCAGATCTGCGCTGCACCACTCACCACCAGAAGACCAATGAGAATCCAAGTCAGAGGGCTGCGCTGCCGACTCAGCCATCGCTCAAAACGCGCTTCCTGTTCCTCTCCCACGAGGTGTTCCTCATTCAACTCCCATGCGGACCTGCGATTCTGCCTGGCATCATACCAGGGAACGAGACCGAGAATAATGAGAAGGATTCCTGCCAGCCCAACCGCCACGGACTCGGTCGGCATGGTGCGATCGGCCAGACTCGCGTAGAGAGCCCAGAGGAGAACTAGAGAGAATACGAGAGTGTTCCTCCTGGCATCGGACGCATCCACCTCCGCCAAATCGACAAACCGCTGACGAAGCGGTTCCAGCAAGTCCTTCACCGCTTCAGGGGGAACCATCTCCTCCCTCTGCGGAGTCCACACCGCTTCCACACTTTCCCGGCTGCTACGCACATGAGCCCCCAACGCTTCAAGGCTCTCAAATTCGCACCGACGTCCCTTCCGCGAGAGTGCACCAAAGGGGGCATTCTCCGGCTTCTCCGGATAAATGTCCGGCGACGCCCAGACCGGTTGTTCGGAAGTTTCGGTCACGCTACTGTATCATGCGGCCTCTTCCCCCGCACGCAATGAGAACGCTGGAGGCCTGGCAACAACCTAAGGCTGCTCCGGGGCAGGCGCCGGGACAGGTTCCGGCACAGGCGCCGGGACAGGTTCCGGGGCGGGTTCCGGGACAGGTTCCGGGACAGGCGCCGGCACAGGCGCCGGGGCAGGCGCCGGGACAGGTATCGGCGCGGGGATGGTTCCCGGAGCTGGTTCCTGGGGCGTCACACCCTTGAGAGCTCTCTTCAAAGCCTCGCTACTCGCATCGATGCCATTCTGGCCTTCGGCCTCGTTTCCGCCTTCAGGATCGGCCTGCGGGACATCGGGCGCCATGGCGGGATCCGTCGCAGGCGGTGGCGTGTCGACAATCCCCTTCTCGTAGTTTCGCTTGGCAATGAGAATGGAGAGCACAAGAGCGAGAAGGAGGAAAGCGGTTCCAAAATAGGCCGTTCCCTTCTGCAGCACGTTGGTGGTCTGCGCGCCGAACATCTGATCGGTCATCCCGGAGCCAAAAGCCGCCCCCAGACCCTCCTGCTTGGGACGCTGCATGAGCACCACGAGAATGAGCAGCAAACTCACCGCCACGAAAGCGACGAGCAGAAGGTTGATCAGGATATTCATGCGAGCCAGAAAACGAGGGGGGCGGGACTATGGTAGCGCTTCTGCAGCTTGTAAAGCAAGTTCCAATAGCTGCCCGCAACGCCTCCTAAGCCATTGAAATTAAACAGGATAGGAATAGCGGGAGAGGGGCCATTTGAACGCGCGGCCGCACTGAGGGCCCCGCCGTGGAGCACTCTCCCTCCTTCAGCCCGGGAATCCTGCAACAATCAGCCGAATACGGAAAGAAGGGAGAATCCCGCCGCCATGCGTCAGACGAGATCACCTCCGGCCCCCGCGCCACCTGACCAAAAACGCCGTTCCACATAATCCCGGGATTCTCTACCCGAAATGGGTCCTCATTCAAACTCGATTATTTACCTTTCGCAAATATCAGTTTTCACTGTAGAAATTCCTTCCTGAGCGAGGTGTCTGATATCAACACCAAAACGAGTCTACGGCCCTACCCGGCCCGGGTCTTTACCCGCGAAGGGATGTTCTGCCCTCATTGTCGGCGGGAGCTGGAGAACGTGGCGGAGACCTGCCGGGGATGCGGGTTCAACCTCAACATGTGCCAGAAGTCATTTCCCTTCGGGGCTCCTCCGCTTGCATTGATCATCGACCCCTCACAACTTCTGCCCGCCGGAATCGAGGAGGATCTGCACAAACCCTACCGGAAATTCCGCAAATGCACCCCCCAGGTGGACATCTGCTTCTGCTTTGTCCGCCTGCAGGTGGAAAGCCCGCTCAAGGAATTCGCCTTCTGGCTGCACAATACGGCCCCCGGAGCGGATCACGCCCGTGCCTGGCAGCTCCTCGTGGTCGGTGATCTCACCTCGGGCCGCCTGACCCTTACCAGTGGTTATGCCCTGGAGCCCTTCCTCAAGCAGGAACTCTGGGAGGCCGCGCTCCAGGAACTGGCCGCCTGCTTCAGTGACGAACAGTGGAAGGAGGGACTCCATGGCTTCCTCACTGAGGCCCGCAATCTCCTCACCACCGCCTGGCAGGTGGCCGAGGGGTGTCGCCAACCCAATCATCGCCCAAGTCCTGCAAGATCCCAGGACCTCCCGGAGAAGCTGGAACTGGAACGCCCGGAGGAATCCGAAATCCCGGGATCGGGAGCCTTCCCTTCTGACACACGACAGGGATACCTCCCGACCTCCCTCCAAAGGGAACGGGGAAGCTGCCCGGAAGAATCCGCCACTCCTTGATCCTGATCCGATGAATCTGCGGCTTCTCTTCTTCCTGTGCCTGTTCCTGCCAGGAGTGGTGACGGGCCAAGCCATTGACTTCCCGCATCCTCCATCCGGTCAAGTCTTCGATGCCGGCGGCTGGCTGGGCGAGGAGCGCAGATCCCGCCTTGAGGAAGAGCTGGGCCACTACCGCACAAGCCATGCCCTCGACGTTCTGGTGGTTCTTTGGGACCGTGGACTTCCACCCGAAGCCACCCTTGAGGACCTGGCCAGACGGGTTGGGGAGACCTGGGCCCGCCACGACCTGTGGGCGGTCGTCCTGCACGTGCCCGACTCCCTTTCGCGACCTGTCGTGGTCTTCGGTGGCCGCGCCAGCACGGACTACGAGGATGAAGACGCCGGCCTCGCACTACACAATGCAGTCTCGCGCGGAATGAAGGAGCGTAGCACGCGGGCCCAGTTGGAATCCCTGGGCCTTGAGCTCGGAGAGGAATTCGTCTTCCTGAAAAACCGTGCTGCCCATGAGCGCACGCAGGTCCTGGCGATCCACGACCAGCAGCACCTCGTCAAGCAGGAGCGCCCCCAGCCCATGATTTTCCGGGCCTTTATTACCACCATGCTCACCCTCCTCGCCATCGGCGTGGTCGCCGTCATCCACCTCGTCAAACGCCGCCCGTCTGACCTCCGCTTCCCCGAGACCCAATGGCGCCGCCGGCTCGGGGCGACTTGGAGCGGCGGGAGCCGGATCGTTGTCTCTCTTCCACCCCGCATTTCATGAAACGGCCCCTTTGCCAGCTTATTGCAGTGCTTTTCGCCGGGGGCTATCTCCTGGCACTCGGCGGATGTGGAAAGACTGCCGACCCGGACACCGCCACCAGCAAGCAGGACGGCCCCGGGGTGGCCTACTTCTCTCCCCACCCCGGAGAAACCTGGAAATACAAGGTCCAGAAGGAGATCCCTATCGAACTCCGCCTGTCCGAGGCCGACGCCGCCCTCCGGCCACAACGCACCGATACCGCTCACCTCATCACCTTTGAGCAGGTCCGCACCTGCACGGGCGAGCGCGAAATCGAAGCCCTCGGGAAGACGCTGACCACCATTGCCATCTCCGAGAACGGAAAGGTCATGGGCGAGGAGCTCTATCAACTCGGATCCGAGGGAATCCTGAGCTGGGGCTGGATTCCTGCAAACGTGAAGGATGGGGAAGCCCACCTTCTGGAGGAAGGCGTGACCATCGCCACCCCGGACATGCAACTGGGACAGACCTGGGAGTGGCTGGGAAGGGATCCCGGCAATCCATTTCTCTTCCGGGTGATCGAGCGTGGGATGGTCACCGTTCCGGCAGGAACCTTCCAGGCCACCCGCATTCAGATCACCAGCGAGAAAATCTCCCCCCACCCCGTTACCGGAAACGATCACGTCACCTATCTCAAACGCAGCCTGTGGTTTGCGGAAGAGGTCGGCGTGATCAAGGAGGACATCGTCTATTACGGCGAGCAACACGTGCGGGTGAAGCAGCATTCCGAACTGGTCCACTGGGTCCTGCCCTCCGGTGAACCGCCCTTGAAGAAGGTCATGGTGAACACGGATGGCACGGCCCCTGGCGCTCCCGAAGCAGAGGAACCCTTCGCCCCGTAAGCTGCCCGGGAACAGCGCCCCGGTCCTGGACCCGATGAACTGGAGGAGGGAAACGGTTACCCGCTGACCTGAATCACGTTGTTCTCCTTATCAAGAACAAGCTTGCGTGCTTCCACCGGTTCCTCACTCAGCCCAAAGGCCATGATGGTGACCAGTTCCCCTTTGCCAATCAGGTGAGCGGCTCCCCCATTGATAATGATCTTTCCGGTTCCAGCCGGGCCCACCTGGACATAAGTCTCCAGTCGGGCCCCAGTGCTGATGGAGGCCACCAGAACCTTCTCGCCCGACCAGAGGCAGGCCTCCTCCACCAGGTCGGCCGGGAGTTCAATACTCCCCTCGTAATCCACCGAGGCCTCGCTGATCATGGCCCGATGAAGTTTGGATTTGAGCACCTGCCGAAGCATGGCGGGAAGGAAACTGGAGTAGCCGCCCACGTCAAGACGCGAAAATCCGCGTGCATCCAGTCGGTTCTTGAAGCACCATTACCCTTCCCCCGGCAAGACATGAGCCTTCGAATTTCCCTGATCCTGGTGATCCTGCTCCCCGTTTCCCTCCGTGCGGAGGAATCTGCGGAGCCTGCTCCTCCTTCCAGGCAAGTCGTTCTCAAGGCGCTGCAGTGGATGCAGTCGAGCACCCCCCAGCGCCGTCAGGCGGCCTATCGCAGCGTTCACCTGCTGGGAAAAGAAGCGATCCCCTCCTTCCGCAAGGCCCTCCAGAAGGCCAGGCAATATCATGAGCGAAGGCTCGCCGACACCCTCAGCGGACGAAATCGCGGAGGCAATCCCTACGGCGAACTGGTGAGTGTGGTGGACGAACTGCGTCAGGAGCGCGCCCGTGTCTACCCGCTCATGATGCGCGACTGGCAAAAAAACAAGCAGGAGATCGACAAGCTGCGTGCGGAATGGGCCCGGCTCGACGGCCTCTACCAGAAGGCCTCCAGCCTGGCGCAGGCGGATACCACCTCCATCGACAGGCAGGTCGATGAAATTACAGATGCTCTGGTGGAAATTCATGATCAACTCGCCCGGTTCGAGGGCCAGACCAGGGAAGAGGCGGAGGAAATCAGCGCCGAGGAACGCCGGAAGGTGGCCCTTGAAGAAAGTTTTGACGGCAGCAGTTACATGAAGGCCGCACAGGTCCTCGGCGCCATGCGCGCAGAAGTGGCCACCCTCACCTCTGCCAACCAGCACAACAACACGTCGAGCTGGGCCAGCGCGCCTCAGAAGAATTTCGCCAGGCTCATCAGTTACGAACGGGCGGTCCTCGGACTGCGCCCGTTCAAACTGGAAGAAAAACTGAGTGCTGCTGCCAGCGGTCACTCCGCGGACATGGTGCGGATGGGATTCTTCTCCCACACCTCGCCCGTTTCCGGCAAAAAAAGTTTCACCGACCGCGCCCGCAGGGCAGGTTTCCGCGGTGGTCCGTCCGGCGAGTGTATCGCGGCCGGCCAGGGCAGCTTTTCCTCCGCCTACGGATCCTGGTTCTACTCAGACGGTCACCGCCACATCATGCTCGCCAAAGGGCCGAATGTGCTTGGCTTCGGGGTGGCCTCAAAACACTGGACCCTCGTGACAGGTCGCCTCTAGCTGCCGCAGACCATTGACGCGGAGGGACAGGACCCGGGGAACTAGGAGATCTCCACTGCCAGCACGCAGACGTCGTCGTCAAAGCGCTGGCTTTCCGCAAAGGAGAGAACACGGTCAAGCACACGATCAAGGAGGGCGTCCACTCCGAGGCACTCTCCTTCCGAAACCGCCTGCACCAGTCTGTTTTGAAGAAAGGCTTCACCCTCACGGTTCTCCACTTCGATGATCCCGTCAGTGAAAAGCATGAGCTGCTTGATCAGGCTCAACTTGAGCGTATGGGTCTCGTACTCGGCCTCCGGGAAGAGCCCCAACGCCGCGCCCTTGCCGCGCCCCCCCATGGGCAGCACGCTTGTCCCATCCTCGCTGCGCATGATTGGGGCAGGATGGCCTGCACTGGCATAGCGCAGTTCCCCGTTTTCGAGGTCAATCACCGCCAGAAAGGCGGTCGCGAACATAGTCATCTCCGCCTCAAGCAGGATGGCCGACAGTCCGCTGTTGAGCTGCCCGAGAAACTCCCCGGGATCCTCTGCCACCTGGTGAATCCGTTCCGCCAGCCCGCGTAGCATGGACACGATGATGGCCGACCTTACCCCGTGGCCCATCACATCGCAGATGAAGAGGCCGGCGGCATGGTCCCCGATAGGAAACACCTCGAAGAAATCGCCCGCCAATCCGGAGATCGGGATGTAGCGGTGCCCGAACTGCAGAAGTCCTCCGTTCTTACCGCCCCTTGGAACCACGGGATACTCGTGCGGCAGGAGGGCCTGCTGCACCTCGCGCGCGAGGGCCAGCTCCTCTTCGATCTCATCGTTGCGCTGCTGCAGAGCCGCCGCGGCCTCCGCCAGGGACTGCTGGGTCCGCACCAGTTCAGATACATCACTGGACACCCCGAAGGTTCCTATGATCTCCCCCACACGGTCGACCAGCGGCATCTTGGTGGTCAGAACCCAGGCTTCAGTCCCCCCGGACGTCGTCTCCTTCTCGACATAACCCAGGATCGGCTCCCCGGTGTCGATGATCTGCTGCTCATCGCGCAAGGCCTCGTCCGCGTGATCCTCCCGAAAGAGGTCGTGGTCACTCTTACCGATGACGTCCTCGGGTTTCCCAAAGCCGTTCCACTTCGCCATCGACTTGTTGACCAGGGTGAACTTCGAGTCGCGATCCTTGAAATAGATGTTGAGGGGAACGTTATCAATAAGCAATCGCATGAGATGGCGCTCTTCCAGAAGCTCCTGCTCCACCAGTTTCCGCGGCGTAATATCGATCATCGACCCCGCCATCCGCACGGCCTGTCCCTCCCTGTCACGAACCACCACCCCGCGGATGCGAAACCAATGCCAGTCGCCCTCGCCCTTTGCCACCTGGATGCGGGGTTCCACTGCCAGGAGATTATCAGCACCCGGTTGCAGGATCTCCTGGAGCCGTTCTATGAAATTGTCCCGGTCATCCTCGTGAATCAGGTCAACCGCACGAAAAAGGTTGGGCATCTCCTCCCGCCTGCGCCCGAGGAACCGCAGGATTCGTCCCGAATAGTGGACCTCGTCCGTAGTGATATTCCAGTCCCAGATGCCCTCATTGGACGCGCGCAGCGCCAACTCCAGACGATCATCCATCCGATAGGGCATTCCATCGATATTAAATCGCAATCTGCCGTCAGGCTCAACCCCTTGTTCGCGTTCTTCCCGGGAATTTGCGTTGGCTCCCCAGCGTGATTCACGCTATATATCGTGCCAACACCATGACACGTGAATCTATTGAGGCTACCGCGAAGTACTTCATCTGGGCACTCTTTGCTCTCTTCCACTTCGTCGTTTTCAAGATTATGGAGATGATGGGTTTGGGCTAAGAGACGCCTGCTGAACCAGTTGAAGAGAGGGAAGGTTTGCTCCTTCCAAGGGACTCCTACAAAGAGAAACTTGCGGTTAATCCTATCCCCTCTACATCGACCCTTCCTATAGAGGAACGCTGGAAGGATTTCCAGACTCCCGGCAGGCCCAACTGCTTAACACCTGCGATTCCAGATACGAAAAAACTACCTCCACTTTCCCCTTCATATGCACAAACTTCCATCACGCCGCTCAATACGGGCTATGAAGCTCGGGTCCCTCAGCCTCCTCCTCCTGCTCTTCATCCTCTCCGTCTCCATCGCCCTCATGGCCTATGCCCTCAGCACCCAGGAGGATTTGTACGCCCTCCTGGGATTATGCGGCATGTTCACCTCCCTGGTGCTCTTGATCCTCTACAGAGTCTCTGCCTCTTCCGCTCACTGCCCACTCTGCCGCGGTTCCGTTCTCCGTGGATCAGGCGCCCAGAGAAACCGCCGTGCCAGACGCTCGCTCGGCAGCCATCGCCTCCGCGTCGCCCGCGATATCATCTTCACCAATTCCTTCATCTGCCCCTACTGCAACGAGCAGACCCTCTGCGTGGTCAGGGAGCGTCGCCCGATGTAATGGAAGCAGTCCGATGACGAAATTGGCAACCCCTGCCCTGATCGGAAGGGCCCCGGGGGATTCCAGTCTACCAGTTGACTTCCACTTTCTGCTCTATTCCAGAGCCATCGGCATATCTGATGTGGCCATGTTCGCGTCCGTGCTCGTGCAGGCACTTGGTGACCTTCACATCATACGCACAGTATTCCGCGATCTTCATGAGAGGCTCGTTGCTCCCGGTGGTCTGGTGCTCGCGCCACCACTTGAGGGCGTCCACCCCCACCGCGGTCTTGCCGGTCCCGAGGGTGGCCGCGGCCACCTGTCCGAGCCCAATGCGCCTGCCCAGGATTTCCTTCAAGTCGGCCATGAGATCGAGATTCACCGTCCGTGAACCGAGATCCAGCACGGTATAACCTTCCAGCACACCGTAATCGAAATGCATGTGGTTGTAGCCCACAACCAGATCCGCCCTGGTTAGAAGCTGGACGAGGTCCTCCAATTCATCTTCCGGATAGACGCGGTATTCCCCCGACTCGGTACAGAAGGAACAGCCTACCGAAACTCCCATCTTGCCGAGGTTTGTGGCCCCTCCGACGTCGTTAAAGCTGCGTTGCGTTTCCAAATCGAAATAAACCGTCCCGGGCATAAGTGTCTTGTGAGTATTGAGATAGCTTCCGGGAGAGTCAACTCACTCAGGCCGCAAGCTCGCGCACCATTTCCAGCATCTGGATAAAGGTCGGCTTCAGAACGAGAACGAGCAGCACCAGGATAACGATGAAGAACACCGTGAAGAGCAGAACGGGGAGAAAAAGCGGACCCACCACCCGCACCCTGGTTTTCATCACCGTGTCCCACGGTGCCTCGTTGAAGCGCATGAGATACCAGATGCAGTAGACGTGACAGATCCCGGTTAGAAAGGGATGCACCATGAGACCGAGCCCAACAATATAGGCCCGCAGAGATCGCACCAGAGCCCCCTGCAGGGAGAGGGCCCGTTCCTCCGGCGTGACCACCCGGAGCCCGAGGAGGAATTTACCCGGAGTGGTTTTGGTGAGATGTAGAATAGCGGCCTCCAGAAAGACGAAGGGCAGGAAGTAGAGGTAGAGAAATGAGCCGCCAGCCGCCTCGAAGACCGCCTCGAAGAGGTTGTGCCCGGTGAATCGCATCAGAGAGAAGACAAGGAGGAGATAGAGCGAGACATCAAACCACCGGGCAAAGAACCGCAGGAAGGGAAAAGGCTCACTCGGCAGAGGCGGAGGAAGGACCCTGTGCAACTCTTCCCAAGATTCTCCGAACTCCGACCGGAAGGCGTCCATCTCCCGCAGTTTCACCCAGTCGCTCTGGTCCTTGTGCCAGGCAAGTTCGTCACCAGAAAGTTTGCCTGCCTCAATACGGTCGCGGATCTGGTAGGTCTCGAACGGTCCCCGCTTTTCCCCCTCTTCAACAATCCAGATTTCCATCACGCAAGTCCTCAGTAATTGCGGAGACAGCGCGCAGGATCATGTCGCGAGGTAAGAAAGGCCGGGATCAGTGCCGCTACCACACACAGAAGGAAGGCTCCCGCTCCCACAATCGCCACCTCCTGGGTATTGATGTGGGCCGGCAGCCCATCGATCCCGTGAAAGTCGGCCGGGAAAATGTCGAACCCCACACTCTTGAGCAGTTCGTATATGGGATCCCGGAAATGCACCACCAGAAGACCAAGCCCCACACCCAGCAACGAACCCATGAACCCGACGATCGATCCCTGCAAGGTGAAGACCCGAATCACCTGGAAAGGAGTGGCTCCCAGGGCCTTCATGACTCCGATCTCCTGCTTCTTCATGATGGTGATGGTGAAGATCACGGCCATGATGCAGAAGGCGGAGACCAGCACGATGAAGGAGAGGGCAAAGTACATCATCATGCGCTCGCGCGCGATGAGCTCTACCCAGTTCCGGTTCTGATCCTTCCAGCTCAACACCGACCACGCGGAACCCAGGGCCTCTTCGAGCCGGGCCTGCACTGGTTCAACCCGGTAGGGATCATCCACCCGGACTCCCAGGGCCTCCACCCCTCCCTCCATGTTTTTCAGCTCCTGTCCGGTGGCAAGCGGAATGAAGACGCCGGGGTGCATCACGTGCTGGCTGGTCCGGAAGATCCCGACCACTTCCAGTTCCCGGGGCAGGGCTACTTCCTTCATCCCGCGCAACAACCGCCCATCCTCCACCTCACGGTCCATCCCGTTGAGGATGTCGAGTTGATCCAGCGCCTTCTCCACCGAACCCGGCTCAAGGAGAAACCGCGTTCCATCCCCGTTTTTTTCTCCATCCTGGAACATGATCAGGATCGTATTGAGAACCTGGCGTTCGCTCCCCCGGATCTTCTCCTGGCGGATTACATCGAGGGAATCGTAGATGCCCGCAAGGAGCTCCAATTCGAACGCCTCCCTGGTGTTCTCCACCGTCATCTTGTTGCGCAGGTCCTTACGGATCTGCGCAAACATCCCGGCATGCTCCTTCGCAATGAGGGGCCGGTCCGTGATCTTCCAGGCTTCCGCCAGCTGCTGCAGGTTGCGCGCGGAGTGGAGCAGGATCTTGTCTCCCACCACGATCCCGAACTGCCTGGCAGTCGACTCTGCCACCACCGCCTTCTCATCAAGTCCCATGTCAGCCGTTCCCCCATACGTTTCCTTGAGGATCAGCTCTTCCAGAGCTGCCATCTGGCGCATGTTGGTGGTGTCGATTGCACGGTACTCCACGGGGTAAAAGAGGTCGAACCTCTCCAGGATGGTAAAGTCTCGAAGCTGGGCGTAGGCCTCCTCCACTCCCTCCTCCTTCTCGACCTGCGCCTTGACCTCACGCCAGTCGTATATGAGCTGCTTCTCGCCCCCCTCCATCTTCTCAAGCTCGATATGGGGGGCGAAGCCCAGCAAGCGACTCTTCACCTCCCGCTCGAATCCAGCCATCACTGCCAGAACCACGATGAGAACCATCACTCCCACCGCCACCCCCAGGAGACAGACCAGGGTAATGAGCGAGAAATGGGTCCGCTTCGGATTGAGATAGCGAAGCGCGAGTGTCAGGCTGAAGGACCGAAGTGCGATAACGTTTAACTACTGCCGGGTCCCTGGCGTAGCAAGAGGCAATCCTCACGCAACCGGGTAGGAAGATCCGGGGTGGACCCCGGGATTTGCGGAATCACCTCAAAGGCGATTCTTTCCTTGCCACTCGCTCCCGGCTTCCCGCTACTTGCCTCAATGATCAAGTTTCTCCACACCCGCATCCGGGTCTCCGACCCCGATGCCTCCATTGCCTTCTACCGGAAGCTCGGCTTCGAACTTGGAGAGCGCAAGGACTCCCCCCAGGGTAACAAGCTCGCCTTCCTCCACCTTCCCGGGAACGAACACTTCCTCGAACTCACTTATTCACCGGATTTCGAGGTCGAATTTCCCGAGGATCTCATGCACACCTGCGTGGGCGTCCCCGACATCATCGACTACTGCGACAGCCTTGAGAACGACGGCATCGAAATCTGGCCGGGTGGCTGGCGCGAGAAGTTCTCCTCCGGGGACCACAAGATGGCTTTCGTCACCGACCCGGATGGCTACGAAGTGGAGATTCTGGAGCGATAGATCCACCTTTCCGGCGACCAGATCGGGATCTGCCAACTCCCGCCATCCCCGGCCCCTATTTCTCCTCTTTTTCTTCCTCTATTCTCTCCCGCAACTGCGGATAGCCCTCCAGGCCGGGATCCCGTTCCAACAGGTCTTCCGCCCGCGTCCGCGCTTCCCTTACCAGCTCGGTATCGGCCAGGAAGTCAACAAAGCGCAGGTCGCTCATGCCACTCTGCGCCGTTCCGAGAACCTCCCCCGGTCCGCGCAGGACGAGATCTTCCTCCGCGATCCTGAAGCCGTCGCCGGTCTCCTCCAGCACGCGGAGCTTCCGCAGGGCGTCTTCGCTCTTCCCGTCCGTTACCAGGATGCAGTAGCTCTGATGCTTTCCCCGCCCGATACGACCTCGTAACTGATGCAACTGGGCCAGTCCGAATCGCTCGGCATTGTAGATGACCATCATATTGGCATTGGGCACATCCACACCCACCTCCACCACCGTGGTGGCCACCAGGACCTGGATTTCGTTGTCTCGAAAGCGAGTCATGACCTCCTCCTTCTCCTCCGGCTTCAGCTGCCCATGCAGGAGTCCGACTTCGTAGTTCCCGAGCCTCTTCTGCCACTTCTCGACCTCCCCTGCCGCCGCCGCTGCCTTCACCGCACCACTTTCCTCCACCAGAGGATACACCAGGTAGGCTTGCCGCCCCTTTGCGAGCTGTTCCTTGAGGAACCTGGTGACGTCGGTGACCTTGGGCTTTTCCCGCACACCGGTGATGATCCTGCCTCGACCCGCCGGCAACTCGTCCAGCACGGAGACATCGAGATCGCCGTAGATGGTCAGCGTCAGCGTGCGCGGGATGGGTGTGGCGGTCATGACCAGCACATCCGGCATGATCCCCTGTTGGATAAGTCTTCCGCGCTGCGCCACCCCGAACTTGTGCTGCTCATCGATGACCACGAGTCCCAGGTCATAAAAGTCCACGTTGTCGTAGAGAAGGGCGTGGGTGCCGATTACAATCTGCGGTTCCCCCTCCAGATCGAGGTGATCACTCTCCTTCTTCGCTCCGGTCACCAGCGCAAGACGAACATCGAGGTCCGCCAGCCACTTCCGGAAGGTGAGGTAGTGCTGCTCGGCCAGGATCTGGGTCGGCGCCATCAGGACGGCCTGGCTGCCCGACTCCACGGCCAGGAGCATCGCGCACATGGCCACGAACGTCTTTCCCGAACCCACGTCGCCCTGCAGGAGGCGGTTCATGGGACGTTCGCTGCGAAGGTCCGCCGTGATTTCGTGCACACTGCGCTTCTGGGCCCCGGTCAGATCGAAGGGCAGGCTCTCATGGAAGGCACTGAGCAATCCGGTCCTGCGACCCTGCACCCGCCCGGGATGCTCCAGATGCCGCCGGCGCCGCCACAGAACGCTCACCTGCAGGAGGAAGAACTCCTCCAGGGCAAAATAACGCCGGGCTTCATGGCCCCGCTCCAACTCATCCGGAAAGTGCACCGTGCTCAACGCCTCACTGCGCGAGGGGCCCAAATCGATCCCATAGGGCCCTTCCGCGCTGGCGGGATCCAGTCGCGCCAGCGTCTCATGGAGCAATTCCCGCAGACGTCGCTGCGGGATGCCCGTCACATTCCGGTAGATCGGAACGATCCGTTCGAGGTGGATGGAGGGCCCTCCATCCGCCTGCACCACTTCAAACTCCGGATGATCGACGAGAAGACGTCCACCCTGCTCCTTGGGCTTGCCATAGACCACCACTTCATGCCCCACCGCCACCATGCGGTGCACGTAAGGCATGTTGAACCAGCGACAGGTGATCTTGTTGGAGGCAAGAATGTTGCCCCCACCTTCCTGGATCACGATTTCGTAAAACTGGCGCCGTCCTCCAAAACGTTTCCGGGCCGAATCCACCACCGTGCCCTGCAGGCACACTGCCTCCCCGCTCGCCTGAATCGGGAAGGCGTCGAAACGACGCCGGTCTTCGTAGCGCCGGGGAAACCAATCCAGGAGATCCCCGACGGTGTGGATCTCCGCCGCCGCGAGAGCCTGCGCCTCCTTGGAGGAAAAGGGCTCCAGGGAAGAGAGGGGGAGGTTGCAGTTCCAGGCACTCATGAATCCTACGCCACTCCCATTCTTCAATTCGATAACGACCGCATGGGTGCAATTGGCCCGGCTCACTCCGCCGCCCGGATCTCCTTTACACTGATCTGCAGGGAAATCCGTCCCCGGAACAGGTTGCGGTCAATGGTAAAGGCCACATCCCATGGAGGATCGGGGAGTTCCCGGTCGGCAGCTCCGAAATACATCGCATCCCGCTCCTGAATCCCCTGCCGCAGGGAGAGTCGCAGATGTCGATTCTTGAGGTGCAGCGGCGACTCGGTAAGCCAGACCTTCCGCGACATGAACACCGGTTGCGGGTTTCCCGGGCCAAAGGGCTGCAAAAGTTCGTAACTCTGCAGAAAATCGAGTGAAAGATCCTCGAAGGGAACCTCCGCGTCGATGTGGATTCGTGGCTTGCGGTCCTCCGCGGTGGTGTTGGTCACGACGTAATCGCTGAAGGCCTGGCGAAACTCCTCCAGCTTCTCTTCACGCAGGCTGATCCCCGCCGCCATGTGATGGCCCCCACCCGCTTCCAGAATCGACCCACAGGCGTCGATGGCTTTGACAAGGGAAACCCCCTCGATGCTACGGCCGCTCCCCTTGCCCATTCCTTCCTCATCAAAGGAAATCACGAAAGAGGGTCTGTGGTAGTAGCGCATGAGGCGGGAAGCCACGATGCCGACCACTCCGGGATGCCAACGGCGCGATCCCACCACGATGACCGGATCCTTGTTCTCATCGAAGCCCTCCTCCAGTTGCTGCAGAGCCTCCTCGTGCATCTGCTGCTCGTGTTTCTGTCGCTGCCGGTTGTAGCCGTCCAGTTGCTCAGCCATCCTGGCGGCCACTTTCACGGAGTCTGTCATGAGGGCGGCCAGGGCATCATCGGGCGCATCCATGCGCCCAGCCGCGTTGATGCGCGGCCCAATCCGGAATCCCACATCCCCACTGGTGGCGTGCCCGTTCATGCCGCTCACTTCCATGAGGGCCCGCAACCCGTGATTGAGAGTCTGCGGCAGTCGCCGCAATCCGTGGCGCACCAGGAGGCGGTTCTCCTCGACCAGGGGCACAATGTCCGCAACCGTCGCCACCGCCACCAGATCCAACCACTCCTTGAGATCCACCTCCTGGAGCCGCCGCGTCTTGAGCAGGGCATGGGCCAGCTTGAAAACCACACCCGCGGAACAGAGGTAGCCATAGTCATCCCCGAGCTTGGGGTTGACTACCGCTACTGCCGGGGGACGCCCCACCAGTCCGGTTTCGTGATGATCAACCACGATGACATCGATGCCCTGTTCGGACAGGCGCTTGATCTGGGTCCCGGAGGCTGTGCCACAATCGACCGTGATCAGAAGCGAAGGCCTGGCCCCGGCATCCAGACAGCGATCGATGGCGGCATCACTCAGCCCGTAACCCTCCCGGCCGCGGATGGGGATAAAAGTCTGAGGGTCCAGGCCATAGGCTGAAAGAAGGTGGCGCAGGATGACAACCGAGGTGATTCCATCCACATCGTAGTCCCCAAAGATACAAGTCTGCTCACCCTTATCGACGGCTTGCAGGATACGCTGGACCGCGGGGTCCATCTCGGGCAGCTCGAAGGGATCGCGTAAATCGCCCAGACGCGGACGCAGGAAGGTCTCCAGCTGATCATCCGCGAGGAAACCCCGCTGGGCCAGGAGGATCCGCAGGATAAAGGGCAGATCACAACCGGGGTCCGGCCTCACGCCCTCGGGCACTTTCTTCACGATCCATTCCGTTTCCTGCATCTTCCGATTTCAGCTTTTGCTGTAAAGGGAAGGTAGGGCTCAACCTCTGTGGGCTCAAGAACCTATGGGATCCACGATGAGCCGCTCCTCGGCCCAGTCCGACCCCTCCCGCTGCCGCGGCTCGACAATGTGGTCGATGAAACGATCCCAGACATCCTGTCCCTCGATGATCTCAACCTCGATCCGGAGGAAGCAGATGTCCACATCGAGTTCGCTGGGCCGGGGAAAACGCACCGCATCCTTCTCGGTCGTGACGATCAATTCGATGTCGCGCTCGACGCAACGGGTCATGAAGCGGTCGATCTCGCGCTGGGTGAAGGGGTGATGGTCGGCAAAAGTACGATGGAACTCGACCTGGGCGCCAAGCTTTTGCAGGAGATTCTCGAAACTCTCGGGCACCGCGATGCCACTGATGGCCGCGATATACCTGCCCTGAAGCTCTTCAAGGGACAGCCGCTCACCTCCGAAGACCCGCTCGAGGTAGTGCGGGGCATGGGTGGTCTGCATGATCTCGGCGGTCGGGTTGTAGCTACGGAGACGGGAGAGGAGCCCCTCGTCGGTCGGCCCCTGGCACTTGGTGATCATGATGTGACTGGCCCGGCAAAGGTTCCGGGCGGGCTCGCGCAGGGTGCCCCGGGGCAGAAGGGCCCGGGCCTGCGTCCCGAACGGAGCGTTCTGGTCCACGAGGACAAGGTCGTACTCGTGATCGAGCGCAAGATACTGCAGGCCGTCGTCGAGCACGAGAGTGTCGGCTTCCAGCTCCCTTACCGCGAAGCGCCCCCCGTTCACACGATCCTTATCCACCACCACCCGCACGCCCTCGAGATTCTTGGCCAGCATGTAGGGCTCGTCCCCGGCGTAAACCGCCTCCAGTCGCACTCCGCTGCCGTCGTTCACGATCTTGGGCAGAGCCTCGCATTCGACCGGTCCGAGCTCCCTCCACTGCTGCGGTTCGTCGAGCTTCCGGCTCTTGTAACCGCGGCTCAGGATGGCCACCCGTCGTCCCCGTTTGTGAAGGGCCCGGGCCAGCAGTTCCACCACCGGCGTCTTGCCCGTGCCCCCCACCGTAAGATTACCCACGCTGATCACCATGGTGCCCAACTGGACCTGCTCCTTCCAGTGCTGGCGGTAGGCTTTGAGCCGGACCTGTATGATCCATCCATAGACATGGGAGAGCCCCCTGAACAACACCCGGGTCAACGCCGCCCCCAAGCCCCGGGCCCGTCCGAAAATCACATCGGTCCCCCACTTTTCAACATCTTCCGCGACCTGACCCACAAGCGCAGCCTAGCGGACCCGGCGAACGGTGTGAAAGTCGGAATATGCGACCTTTCCATTTTCCCCCCTTGCGACCTTCCGGCTCCGGACTACGCTGCGACCATGCCCCGTCCTGACGGTCGCGAACCCGACCAGCTCCGCCCCGTTTCCTTCGTTCCAGACGTCGCCCCCCACGCCGCGGGTTCGGTCCTCGTCAGTTTCGGGAATACCCGGGTCATCTGCGCCGCTACCGTGCAGGAGGATGTCCCCCGGTGGATGAAGGCCCAGGGCGTGCCGGGAGGCTGGGTCACCGCGGAATACAGCATGCTTCCCTACTCCACCCACGACCGGAAAACGCGGGATATCTCCCGGGGCAGGCTCGATGGCCGTTCGTCGGAAATTCAACGCCTGATCGGTCGCTCCCTGCGGGCCGTGACCGATCTCAAGAAACTCGGCCCCCGGACGGTATGGGTCGATTGCGACGTCCTGCAGGCCGATGGGGGCACCCGCACTGCCTCCATTACCGGTGGCTGCGTGGCCCTCGCCATCGCGCTAAACGGCCTCATCGGAACCGGGGGACTGACCGAGTTTCCGCTCACTCAGCTCGTGGCGGCGGTGAGTGCCGGGGTGTGGGAAGGCTCACCCATCCTTGATCTGAACTATCCCGAAGACCGGGACGCCGCGGTCGACTTCAATGTCGTCATGACTGAAGACGGTAACTTCGTCGAACTACAGGGAAGCGGCGAGGAGAACATCTTCACCGCGGCCGAAATGGAGGCCATGCTGACGCTCTCGCGAACAGGGATTGAGGAACTTGTCAGGAAACAAGGCGAAGCCATCCTGGCCGCCGGGCAACCGAGCGAAGAAGTGTTACCCGTTTTGGGTAGCTCCCTTAAGACTTCCTGACCTTTTTCCTCTTGTGCGGGAGGTCCTTGAAGTTAGCATTTAATCAAGGGTGTGTACTCCAACGTGCCCAAATAAAAAACCGTGCCGCGTTACAGTGTGGCACACATAAGAACAACAGAACAAACAACCCCGGATTCAAAATGAACATTGCAACAAGCAGCAGGCGCAAGGGCTTCACTCTCGTGGAACTTCTTGTAGTTATTGCGATCATCGTCGCCCTCGCCTCGATGGCAACTCCTCAGATCTTCAAGGCTCTGAAGCGGGCGGCCCTCGCGGACGGCGTCAATAACGCAAAGCAAGTCAAACTGGCGCTGGATTCCTTCGCCACTGACTTTGACGGCCAGTATCCCAGCGACGATACCGCAGAGTATGTCGTTGAAGGTGGAACTGGAACGACCTACTCCAACGATTACTTCCGCCAGATGTTTCTCGGGGGCCAGACCGAGTCTGAAAAGATCTTCTGGGCAAAGAACTCGGCTGTTGCCTCCAAGGCCGAACCGGATGGCAAGGTCAAGGAGGGCGGACGATTCCAAGCGGACCAGATCCTTCAGGAGGGTGACGCCCACTGGGCCTATATCACCGACCAGACCAACCTGGACACTGGTGTCCGCCCGCTTATTCTCGACGGATACAAGAAGGACACCTCCGAGTGGGATGAGGACACCTGGGACCAGAAGGTGATCGTGCTGACCATCGACGGCTCCTGCAAGCCCATGCGCATGCGTTCATCCGATGGCAAGGTCCTGGACGGATCCAAGAACGACATCCTTTCCGCCCAGGCTGACGCATGGGACGGGGAAAGCCCCGCGGATCTCCTGAAACAGCCCCAGCCGGGCAGGTAGGGAATATCCCATTCTCCAACCCTGAACAGAAGGCCGGCGTTTAAACGCCGGCCTTTTTCTTGGCCAGACAGGGAGGCCCACGGCCCGGATCTCACAACCGTGCACCAGTCGCAGCCTCAAAGCCCACGCTCCAGGACATCGAAGAAAACCTCGATGTATCTTTTCTCCCGCTCACGCAGCCCCTTGCGGTAGTCCCGGAGCCCGTCCCTTCGTTTGACGGCCTCCAGAGCGGCCAGGACTTCTTCGCGCGCCTCCTCAAAACCACGCTCACGGGCGGTCTTCTTTTCCAGTATCTCCAGGATGTGCCATCCGATCCTGCTCCGGACGAGAATGGGCTTCCTGATCTCTGCTGAAAAAAGCGCCTCCTGCAGGTCAGCGGGAACACGCTCACGCCGCAGCCAGCCGAGATCACCCCCGTTGCCCCTGGTTCGTTCATCCTCGCTGAGTCGGTGGGCCAGCCCGGCAAATTCCGCTCCCCTGGCCAGCTCGGGCAGGGTCTCCCCCAGGCTCCTGCCCACCGCTTCGGCCGTCTCCGCCTCCAGGCCCACCGTGGAGCGAAAGATGTGCCGTGCGCGCACCCGCTCCGGTTGGCCCAGGCGGTGCCTGTTTTCCTCAAACCAGACTTTCGCCTCCTTCTCACTGACCTCGATCTCGATCATGTTCTCCAGATACTTCTCCTGCTGGATCCGGGCCGCGAGGCGGTAACGCAGCTCCTTCTCGCTCCATTCCAGCTCCCCGAGGGACGCGAGGTAGGCCGCCTCGCTCGAAAACCGCCGGGTGAAGTGAGTCAACTCGTCGTCGATCTCCGTCTCTGACACAGGCACCTCCGACTGGCTGAAGCGCACTTTAAGTCGCAACAGGTGCAGGTCGATCAGTTCGTTGAGGGCCGCTCGGCGGAGAAGGAGCCGTTCTTCCCGCGGGATTCCCTCCAGGCTGCGCCCTGCCCGCCACAGGTTTTCCTCCACCCGGCGCTCCACCTGGGTGAGCAGGATCGGCTGGTAGTGAATCCGGGCCACAACGCCCTCACCCTTGACGGCCTCGATCACGTCCGGGCTGTTCGGCGCCTTGCGCGCAAAGGATTTTCGAAGAGGACCTCCGATGAGAAAGAGATCGACCATAAGATACAGGATCACGATCGCGTAGAGCACCGCCCGCACCATGGCGCCCTTGTCCACCATGGACCGGGTGGAAGCGGATACAGGCTCGGACACGGGTGGAATTGTCGCTGAACGGTCATAAATTGCCGAGCGTCAAATCCCGATGTTCCAAGGCCCCGCCTTTCTCACCGGAGAACCACCTTCGCGCCGGGCCGCACCAGGGTGGGAAAGCGGGCGGCGTCCCAGTTGGCGAGACGAATGCAGCCCGCACTGAGAGAACGCCCGATTGTTCGAGGACTGGCGGTGCCGTGGATCCCGATCCCGGACTTGGTCAAACCCGACCACAGGATCCCGACTGGAACGTTGGGGCCGGGTGGAATCTGCAGAACCTTGCTCCGATCCTTGCTCCGCACGCCCGTCTCCAGGAGTTGCTTGTCGTAATACCAGCTCGGCAGCTCGAAGCAGTTGGCCACCGCCCATTCCCCCCGATGGGTGTGCTGCACCCTGCCGGGAGTGATGGGGAACATGGCTATCAACTTCTGTGGCTCGAAGTCTTCATTCTTCTCGGCAACTACCACTGCTGCCCCCGGCACCACCGGCGCGGTGCCCTTCTCGTAGATGAAGAGATTGCGTCCCCTGGTATCGATCACCACCGTGCGAGCACTCAACGCCAGGTCCTCCCTGTGGGTACGCCCCTCCGCCAGATTTTCGATCAGGAAGGGGGCGACGTTGGGCACCTTGAGGGCGCTGCGCGGCTTGATGCCGTTGGCTTCCCGTGTTCCGTTAAGCTCTATCAGAAAGGTCTCGGAGGTGTGGTAGCGCTCCGCCATGAACTCAAGATGGCTCCGGTAGGCCATGCGCGTCTCCCTGGCCTGCCGGGAGTAGTCGCGGGGCAGTTTCGGATTCACCCATGCGGTGGCGAAATCAGGCACGATGGCAATGGCGTAGGTCTCGCCCAGGGCCCGGGTTGCCTCCGAGATCAGCGCGGCCCAGTCGTCGGGCATGCGGCCCACGCTGCGATTGTATGAATGGACGGCCTTGGTGGTGAACTTGCCGGGCTGGCCATCGATAAAGCCAGGACCGAAGTGCTTCTGGTCGAGGTAAATCTGCAATCGCACCGTGGTCTCCACGTCCCTGGGCCTCGTCGCGCGGTCCCGCGCGGTTTCCACCCCGGCATCTGCCTTCGCGTCCCGCGCCCTGGCCCTGGCCAGATCTCTCTCATCGGAAACCTCGGCTTCAATTGCGACCGCCTTCCCGGGTTTCTCCCCGGCATCTGGAACCGGAACCCGGGAACCTTCGGGCTCAGCACCCGGGGCACCTTCCTCCGCGGGAGAAGGGACGGCTTCCCCGGGCCGACCGGGAAGCCCGGGCTCTGGAAGGGGCCCTTCCTCCTGACCCGGAACCGGAAGGCACAGCACGAGAAGGGCGGGGATGAAGAGAATTCCGCGGAAGGGATGAACCATGGTGATCATTGCGATACGGAGAACTGGTTTCGCGAAGGTCAGTTTAGCCCTGTTCCTGACTTTTGCCAAGTCGCCGACTGTCCGCCACTCTTGCATGAGACGCATGAGGACAGGATTTGATCGAATATAATTTCCCCTTCTCCTGTTCTGCGCGGCAGCAAAGGAATTGACCCGCCATTTACGGAATTTTCCCACCAGAGGAAAGCTAGGCCACCTCTACTTCCCCGATCCCCCGCAGGCGGCCCTCCGTCTCGCTGCTCACCAGCACTTCCACCACCACGTCATTTCCCTCGTAGACGGTCTCCAGCACCTTGGCTTCCGCATGCAGAAGGGAAATCAGGTCGCCGCGGTGCTGCGGGATCCGGTAGCGGCGGCGCGTCACCGCCTGCGACAGGTAATCGATGAAGGTGTGCTGCAGGGTATCGAGTCCCTCCCCACTCCGTGCTGAGATTGATACCGCTTCAGGAAACAGCGCCTGCAGGGCCTTGAGCCGCTGCGGATCCTCCAGCCGGTCGATCTTGTTCAGGACGGTGAGGACCGGTTTGTCCTCCGCTCCAAGTTCCGCCATCACTTCCAGGGTGGTGCCGCAGAGCCGCTCCAGTTCAGGTTCGCTGGCATCGAGGACATGCACCAGGAAGTCCGCCAGCACGGCTTCCTCCAGCGTAGCCTTGAAGGCCTCGACCAGACGATGCGGCAGGTTGCGGACGAATCCCACCGTGTCGGTCAGGAGCAGTTCCTGCCCATCGGGCAGGTCAATCCGCCGGGTGGTGGGATCCAGGGTGGCAAAGAGCATGTCAGCCTCCAGGATCTCTGATCCCGCGAGGCGATTGAGAAGGGTCGATTTCCCCGCATTGGTGTAACCCACGATGGCGGCGTGCGGCGCTTCCGACTTCTGTCGTTCCTTCCGTTGAGTAGCGCGCTGCCTGCGCACCGCCTCAAGATCTGACTTTATGCGATCAATGCGCTTCCGCGCCAGGCGGCGATCGACCTCAATCTGCTGCTCACCCATTCCACGGGCAGCCGCCGAGCCTCCGGACCCCCCGCCCCCCTCCCGGTCGAGGTGGCCCCACATCCGTGCCATGCGCGGCAGCGCGTATTCCATGCGGGCCAGTTCGACCTGCAGTCGCGCCTCCCTGGTCTGCGCCCTCCGGGCAAAGATATCGAGAATGACTTCCTCCCGGTCGATCACGGTCATGTCGGCCGCCTCTTCCCACTCCCGTTGCTGGCTGGGAGCCAGTTCATTGTCAAAGACGATACAGTCGCACCCCAGTTCCCGTGCATGATCGGACACCTCGGCCGCCTTGCCCGTGCCGCAGAGAAACTTCTTGTGCATTTCACGGGCCCGCACCAGCTGGGTGTCCACCACCCTGATGCCGAGCGTATCCACCAGTTCGCCCAGTTCGCCCAGCAGGCTACGCGACTCCTCCTCCTCGCGCTTGTCGAAACAAATGCGCACCAGTAGAGCCTTTTCAACCATCTGCGGTCTGTCGCGCACCTCAAACATGACAGTGCCATGATACGCCCGCAGGCATCCTATTCACGCCAAAAGACTCGGGAGGGCCCCTCCCTGCCAGCAACGGGAAGCCCGGCCCAATTCTGATTCTACTTGTGACTTGCCCGGATCCACATTTCAGAGCACGTTCCCCCCTCCCCGCGCGAGCAGGAATCACATGGGAAAAACCCTCTATCAGAAAGTCTGGAACGCTCACACGGTGGGCTCCCTGGACGACGGCCGCACCCAGCTCTTCATCGGGACCCACCTCATCCACGAGGTGACCAGCCCCCAGGCCTTCGGGATGATCCGTGATCTCGGACTGCAGGTGAAGTATCCTCACCGGACCTTTGCCACGGTGGATCACATCGTTCCCACCATTGACCAGGACGCGCCGGCGGATCCGCTGGCAGCCGAGATGATGGACGCCCTGCGCAGGAATGCGGACGACTTTGGCGTGACCTACTTTGATCTCGGATCCGGCAAGCAGGGGATCGTGCACGTGGTGGGCCCCGAGCAGGGCATCACCCAGCCGGGCACAACCATCGCCTGCGGCGATTCCCACACCGCCACCCACGGAGCTTTCGGAGCCATCGCCTTCGGGATCGGCACTACCCAGGTCCGGGATGTGCTGGCCACCCAGACCATTGCCATGGAGAGCCTCAAGGTCCGCCTCATCAAGGTCGAAGGCCAGTTGAAACCAGGCGTCTACGCCAAGGATGTCGCCCTCGACATCATCCGCCGCCTCGGGGCCAACGGCGGAATCGGCTACGCCTACGAATACGGCGGATCGACCTTCGACAACTTCTCCATGGAGGAGCGCATGACGGTCTGCAACATGTCCATCGAGGGTGGAGCCCGCTGCGGCTACGTCAACCCCGATGAAAAAACCTTCGCCTTCCTCAAGGGGCGTCCCTACGCCCCGGGAGAGGACCAATGGGACGCCGCGGTCGCACGTTGGCAGTCCTTCGCTTCCGATCCGGATGCGGACTACGATGACGTCATCGAAATCGATGCCGCCGACATCGAACCCACCGTGACCTGGGGTGTCTCTCCGGACCAGGGAATCAGTATCAGCGAGCCCATTCCCGACCCGGCAGAGGCTGGAAGTGATTCCCTGCGCGAAAGCTATCGGGAGGCTCTGGAATACATGCAACTTCCCGGCGGCAGCCCCATCAAGGGAGTGAAGATCGACGTGGCCTTCCTCGGCTCCTGCACCAACGGACGCCTGCACGATTTTCGTGAGGCCGCCCGCTTCCTCAAGGGACACAAGGTGGCACCGGGCGTGAAGGCCATCGCGGTGCCCGGCTCCCAGATCACCGCCGTGCAATGTGAGCAGGAAGGCCTCGACAGGGTCTTCGAGGAAGCCGGCTTCGAGTGGCGGGCCGCCGGCTGTTCCATGTGCCTGGCGATGAATCCCGACAAACTGGTGGGCGACCAGATCTGCGCTTCCTCCTCCAACCGGAACTTCAAGGGACGGCAGGGCTCTCCCATCGGCCGGACCCTTCTCATGTCCCCGGTCATGGTCTGCGCCGCCGCGGTGAAAGGCGAAGTGGCCGACGCCCGCGAAGTGTTCGAGGTAGACGGATCCGATTCCGCTGCCGCCTGACCGCATTCAACTTCACTCCCACCTCTACCGCCACGTGGCTCTCGACAAGATCACCTCCATCACCGGCACCGCGATACACCTGCCCGGGGCCGACATCGATACCGACCGCATCATCCCGGCCCGCTATCTGAAGTGCGTCACCTTCGAGGATCTCGCTGACAAGCACTTCTACGACGTGCGCCATGACCCCGAGGGGAACGCTACCGGGCACCCCCTGGACGACCCGCGCTTCAAGGGAGCGTCCATCATGATAAGTGGCCCCAACTTCGGCTGTGGATCGTCCCGGGAACACGCTCCCCAGGCCATTTACCGTTCCGGCTTCCGCGCCATTATTGCGGAATCATACGCCGAAATCTTCTTCGGAAACTCCACCACCCTGGGCATGCCCTGCCTCTCCGCTTCTCGCGAGGACATTGAGTCCCTGGGTGTCGCCATCGAGCAGGCTCCGGCAACCGAGGTCACCATCGACCTGGAGGCCATGACGGTGACCTTCGGCGAGACCACCTTTCCCATCACGATGCCGGAATCCGCCCGCCAGGCCCTGACCGCCGGCAGGTGGGATCCCATCCAGGAACTGCTGGACAGCGAAGAACGGATCAACGCGGTGGGAAAAACACTTCCCTACGTGTAACCGTCCGCTCCTTTCCGACAGGGCGATCCAGAAGAAAGGGGGGCACCAAAGTGCTGCCCTTCTGCGAAACAATCCTTCCCCCACGCAATCAGTCTGCCCGCGCGGTGGCCGGGGGGGGCTCCCCTGGCTCCCGGGACGGGGCTCCGCCCTTCCGGCCCGCAGGCGGATCGGGTTTATCGCGGGACGCATGAAGCTTGCGCAAATCGCCCTTGAGCTTGCGGATCTCCGCGGTCTTCCGGAAGAGGAGCTCTTCCAAACCTCCCTTGGCCTTGTTCAGAAAGACCACTTCCCCCTTGGTCTTGTCGAGTTCGCCGGAGGCGATTTCCAGCTGTTTGCCGGTCTCCTGGTGAGCCTCCTCGGTCTTCTGACGAGCCTCCTCGGTCTTCTGACGAGCCTCCTCGGTCTCCTGACGAGCCACCTCGGTCTCCTCCAGCTCCATCGCCAGCTGGGCCACGGTCTCCCTCGAAACCTCTGCCTCGGCGCGCACCCCTGCGATCTGCCCGCTGAGTTCCTCGGCCTCGGCCTGAGCCTGATCGCGCTCCAGGCCGGCCAGCATCCTGGCTTCCGCCGTCGCAACCTTCTCTGCCTGAAGGGATTGGAGGGTCTCCTGGAGCTCCGCTACGGCCTGGTCCTGCATGTCTTTGGACCTGCCGAGCTGTTTCTTGAGAATCTCCACATCCACCAGGGCCTTCATCTGAGCGGCCCGGGTGCTGCGCAGTTCATCGCGCAACTCCACTGCCCTTTGAACCTCCACGGTCAATTCCGTGATCCGGGCCTCCTCGTCCTTCCGGGCGCGGGCTGCTTCCAGGATTGTCTTCTCGCGGGCAATGAGAGCCATCTCGATTTCAGTCCCCAGTCGCTCCTCCCTCGCCTTCGACTCCGCTAGCTGCTCCTTCAGGTTGGCGCGCTCAATGGGGTCCTGGAGCTCCTGGCGCACGAGGGCGATCTCGTCCTTCATGGTGCGAAACTCCTGCATTACTCTTGCCATCTCGGCACGAAAGCCCCGGATCTCCGCGGGAAGCCCTGGCTCGTCATTGACCTGCGCCTCAAACGCGGCGGCCTGTGCCTTCCAGTCGGCCGCTTCCCGGCGCGCCTTCTCCATCTCCTCCCGAAAGACCTTCATCTCTTGCAGCATCTCGTGATTTGCCCTGGCCAGAGCACTCACCTCTCCCCGCGCCTGGTCACGTTGCTCCGCCATGGTCTCCACCGCGCGCTGGGCCGCCATCAGGTTGGCTGCAATCCCTTCCAGGTCCTGACGCAGGTTCTGCACCCGTGCCTCTTCGTCCTGATTCCCCGCGACGGGAACAGCCCCGGGATCCGGAGCAAGTTCTACCAGGGGCGGATCGTCAACGACCGCGATCGCGACAAGCGGGATGGGCATTTCAGTCTCAACAGACTCGACGACAATATCCGGTTGAACGAGGGACACCAATGCTGGTGCAAGAAGCAGGCTCTTCATGACGATGGAACAGGGGTCGGGATTGCTCTCCCATGATTTACCGTCAACCGCCACGGCTGCAAAGAATTTAATAAAGTAATCTTAAGTAATTTGATCCGTCCGCCCGGCTTTTGCTTTCGTTTTTAGCCTTCTGCCCCGGGCCTCTTCACCCTGCAAAGTGATCCCATCCCCCGGACAGGTCTGACTCTCCTCCATCTGTTAGAGAACCGATGAGACTCAGGGGGAGTTTGGGAAACTGTTTCCGCCACGCACCCTCAAGTCGTTTTGCACAACGGACTGACACCGCCAGCAGGAGTTCATAATCCTCCCCGTCACACAGCGCTTCTTCCACCGTGATCCCACGTGACCTGGGCACCGCGTCTTTCTCTAACAGAAATCCGCACCCGCTGGCGGAAGCCAGGCGGGGAAGATCGCGCGCCAGTCCGTCGGAGAGATCCATCATGGCATGCAGGGGACAATTACGGACCAGCCAATTCGCTTCTACCAGACGCGGCGTAAATGTCAGATGGCGACCCCGGAGCGATCCTCCCAGTCGTCCGGTCACGAACAGCAGATCCCCGGGACGGCCTCCACTGCGCAGCACCACCTGCGACTCTCTGGCCGTGCCCGTGCCGGCCACTGATATCATGGCGGGGGCGCCGGCCGGGACCGAGGAGGTCTCCCCTCCCACGATGCAGCAGTCAAAGGCGCGGGCACACTTGTTCATCCCGCGGTAGAGCTTCTCAACCCAGCGCATTTCGCAACTGGCGGGCAGCGCCAGGGTCACAAGGAGATGGCGCGGCCAGCCTCCCATGGCCGCGAAGTCACTGAGGGTGCGCGCAATCGCCTTCCAGCCCACCTTTCCCGGAGCAGCCTCCTCCAGGAAGTGCACCCCGCCTACCAGGCAGTCGGTTTTCAGGAGTTCCACCTCTCCCCGGCCTCCCCCTTCCACCACCGCGCAATCGTCCCCGGGACCGGTAAGGACCCCGGGCCCAGCCTCCAGGAGAGTGGTGAGCCGGGCCACCACGGCCTCTTCACCAAAGTGGGACAAGTCCGGCATTCTTTTCGAGCTCCTCGAGCAGCTCCGGTTTGAATTTGAGAATGAACTGGGCCACGACCGTGGCGGCATTGAAGCAGAAGTGGATGGCAATGGGAGCCCAGAGAGAGCCGGTGTACTCGTAGGCCAGGGCCAGAACGATCCCCAGAATGGTCAGGGGCAGCAGAGCGAGGAGGTTTCCGTGAACCGCCCCGAAGAGAAGCCCCGAGAAAATCACCGCAAACGGGATGTTGGTGAAGCGCTTTACGACCGCATAAATATAGCCGCGAAAGACCACTTCCTCGGCAAGGGGAGCTCCCACGCAGGCCACTACGGCCACCAGCCCGAGGACCAGCGGGTCCCCACTTTCCCCCAGGAGTTTGACGGTCTCCTGCTCCCCGTCGCCCTCCACAAAACTACTGATCCACTCGTTGTAGCCCGTCCCATCCAAAAAAACCATGAAGGCCCACACCATTAAAACAACCACGGGAGCAAAGACAACCTGCCACCATGTCCGTTGCCAGCGCAGCCCGAAGGCCTCCACCAGGTTCACCCGTCGAAAGAGGAGAATCACCACCAGCAGGATCTGCAGCCCCTGCAGGAACAGGCCGAAGAGCAATCCAACCGAAAGACCCTCCCTCTCGCCGAGCTCCCCGGTTTCCTCCCCCCTGCTTGAGAGCCACCAGGTCCACGCATAAAAGCCAAAGAACAGGGAAATCCCCACCATATCGCCAAGGGAAAATCCCCGGATGGAAACGCGTCCCCGGGGGAGAGGCGGGATCCTCCCCGGCCCCACGTGGCGCAGGGCATAACTGGGCACCGCCCAGAGGAATAACATCCCGGCACAGAGGGCGAGAACCGTGTCGATGACTTGAACCTCGATGGTCATGAATCGCGTTAACCGGAGCCTACGCAGCCGATGCCGCCTTGGCCAGCGGAGGCACGCGGAATCTAATCAACCTCCCGATTCGTCGGAGGAGGACAAGGATCCTCCGTAACCGGAACTAAATGGACGGGGACCAGGATCCGCGCAGAATATTCCCCTTCTTGAAGCGTTCCCCCTTCTGCTCGCAGAAACCCCTCCCATCATCATCCGGCAGGGTTCCCGAAGGACGGAGAACCGCCCCGGGACGGTCCCTGATTGCGCATGAAGTCCGCCACCTGGGCAAAGAAGGGCTCCAGTTCGGCACGCACCTCCGGTGCCACCTCACATTCTCCCATGGCCTCCCCCATGATCTGAAGCCAGCGGTCCCGCTCCGCCACCCCGATCCGGAAGGGCATGTGACGCCCGCGGAGGCGGGGGTGACCCCGCTGGTCCGGGTAACGGGAGTCCCCACCCAGCCGGAAGCACAAAAAGAGATAGAGACGCTCCTCCGCCCCCGCCAGATCCTGGGCCGGATACATCGGCCCCAGCAGGTCGTCCCCGGGGATCCGTCGATAGAAGGCCGCGACCAGCCGGCGAAAGCCCTCGTCCCCCATTTTCCCAGATCGCGGCCTCATCCATACCCCGGAAAGAGGACACTGATGGCTTTTCTTTTCAAGGATTCAGGCACATCTTCTTTACGAAAAGCGCTCTGCCCCCCGCTTTTTTACATCCCCACGCACGATGTCCTTCCCCCCACAGTTCGAGGCCCCCAACCCCGAGGAGCTTCACGAACTCCTTCCCTCCTACGATGTCCTGGCTTTCATCGCAAAGGGGGGAATGGGAGCGGTCTACAAGGCGCACCAGAAGTCCCTGGAACGCAATGTCGCGATCAAGATTCTCCCGCGCGAGTTTGGTGAAGACGTGGAGTTTCGCAAACGGTTCGAGGATGAGGCCAAGGCGATGGCCAAGCTCAACCACCCGAACCTCATCAGCGTCTACGACTTCGGTGAAGTCGACCACATGCTCTACATCGTGATGGAGTTTGTGGACGGCAAGTCCCTCCACCACTCCGCCCACGGCAAGGCCATCGAACAGAAGGAGGTCGCCCGTCTGGTGACCGGAATCTGCGAAGGTCTCGCCCACGCCCACGAGGCGGGCATCCTCCACCGTGACATCAAACCACCCAATATCCTCCTGGATGGGAAAAAACGCCCTAAAATCGGAGACTTCGGTCTGGCCCGCTTCGCGGAGGAGGGCGAGGGGGAAGGCATCATCTTCGGAACACCTGACTACACCGCCCCGGAGGTGACCAAGAACCCGGGCGCGGTCGATACCCGGTCCGACATTTTCTCCACCGGCGTCATTCTCTACGAACTTCTCACCGGCAAACTCCCTGAGAAGAACTACGTGCCCGCCTCACAAATCGAGGATGTCGACCCACGCTTCGACAAGATCGTGCGTCGGGCCACTCACCCTTCGCCCATGCTGCGCTTTGCGGACGGCGAAGCCATGGCCAAGGACCTGAAAGTGCTGCGTGACGCCCTCGACAAGCAGGTTCCCGGCATCATGGCCACCCCTCCTGCCAAGGTGACCAGTCCGCCCCTCGGGCCAACTCCCGCCCCCGGCACCGCTCCCGTTCCCCTCACCGGCCCGGCCCCCACTCCGGCAAGCATGGAGACCCCCGTAGTGGCGCCTCCAGCTGCTCCCGAAGTCCAGATCAAGATCGGAACCAACTGGTCCCTCCTGCGCCACCTTGTCATCATCGTCCTCCTGCTGGCTGCCATCTACGGGATGTACACCGTCTACCAGCACCAGAAGAACAAACTCGAAGATGTCAAGGATGCGCAGAGGCAGCGCGAGGGCGAGGCCAGGCAGCAGGAGATTCAACGTTCGCTCGATGAGAAGAAGGCCCGCGAGAGGCGCGCCGCCCTCGAAGCATCCAAGCCGAAGCCTCCCCCCGTAATCCCGGAACCGGAGCCGGAAACCCCCTTGGAAGCACTCGAGCGCCTGAAGCCTGCGCTCGCCGCCGGAGAGCGCACCGAGTATCCCCCCGGCACCCTTGTGCGCGGCACCAGCCGCTTCTTCTTCGTGGACAACAAGCTCAGCTGGCCGCGGGCAGCCGCTTCCGCAGAAAAATACGGAGGGCACCTCGCCACCTGCCTCAACGAGGGCGAACAGAATTGGCTCGCCTCAAAGATTCCCGGCGACACTACGATCTGGCTCGGAGGAGGCGCCACCGGGCGGACGGCCTGGGGCTGGGTTGACGGCTCACCCTGGAACCTGCGGAAACCCTCCATCACTACCGGCAACTCCGCCACTCTGAGCGACCTGGGATCCATCCGCTCCCAGCCCGGTGGCAGGAAGTTTCCCTTCTTCATCCAATGGCGCAATGACGGCACCAACCCCGGGAACCTGAAGGCCCAGTTCACCCGCCTCAAGGCCACCTTGGAGACTCCTGATCCCATCTACCCTCCAGGGGTCCTCTCCTTTGAGAATCGCCGCTATCTCGTGATTGAAAAACCGGCGACCTGGGAGGAAGCCAATGCCGTGGCCAAGGGCACCCATGGCCACCTCGCCGTTCCCAGCGAACCCTCTGAAGGGGACTACCTTCGTCGCCTGATCAGCTCCAACCTCGACGAAAACTCCGGGGCGTGGATCGGGGGGCGGCACAACGGTCGCTCCTGGACGTGGATCACCGGTGAGCCCTGGGCCTTCGCCTCCTGGGCCCCCGACTCTCCCGACGGGACGAAGGAAGTCGATAGTGCCGTGAGACTGGTGGCCGGGGAAAACGGAGGATGGGACGATAGTAATCCCCGCGACGAGGAAGTGGCCTCAGCCTTTGTCATCGAATGGAGCGAGGACCGGGGCAACACCAGACCGGTGATCATCACATCCGGGGCGGGCGACTGGGCCGCCCTGCGCGCAGCGACCCAGAAAAAGATCCAGATTTACGAAGCGAAGTTCCGCGAAAAGCTGCTTGAGAATGGCAAGGGACTGAAGTCGGCTCTCAACTTCTGGCTCCGTGGCCTCCGCAACAACGACAAACGCACCTATGAGCCGGTCGTCAACCGGATCAAGGCGAAGGTAAGCGCCGCAGGCTCTATCGAGATCGCAATGACCGAGATCAGCAAGCTCACCCTCACACCCCGCGGGAGGGATATCGTCAGCAGGCACCTCCAGGCCCAACAAAAACACAAGGAGGACCTGCAGGCCCAGGCCAACTTGATTCGCATTAACTACGTCAAGAGCCTGCAGAGCAAAAAGGAGGCCTCTGAGAACGGGGGGAAAAGCAATGAAATGAGAGCCATCCAGAACGAGATCGATGCCTGCGGCGAAAGCGGGCGGATCTTCCTCGAGCACCTTGGCTCCGGCATCCTCCGCAGCCTGGATTCGCCCAGGCAAGCCCCCTGAGGCGCAAAAACGCCCGGATGCGATCCGGGACCGGGCCTTTACGCCGCTTACCTGCCCCCCAAAGCCGGGTTCCCGCGCTTGCGCATGCACGCAATGAAGGGCACAATTGCGTGTTCATTCCCCCCATGTCCCCAGATCTCGAATTCCATGCTCCCAGTATCGAGGAGCTGCAGCCGCACTTCCCGGCCTACGAGATCACTGCGTTCATCGCTCAGGGGGGAATGGGAGCGGTCTACGCTGCCCGGCAGGTCTCCCTCGATCGCCCGGTCGCAATCAAGATTCTGCCGCGCCAGTTCGGGGCGGATCCGCAATTCCGGACCAGCTTTGAGTCGGAAGCCAAATCGATGGCCCGCCTCAACCATCCCAACCTGATTGGGGTCTACGACTTCGGGGATGCGGATGGGATGCTCTACATCATCATGGAGCTGGTAGAGGGAAAGTCCCTGTTCCATTCCGCCCACGGCAAAACCATCGATCAGGAGGAAGCGGCCCGGCTGGTGGCCGGCATTTCGCACGGACTGGCTCATGCTCACCAGCACGGCATCCTGCACCGTGACATCAAGCCCGGCAATATCCTCCTTGGCCCGGGAGCCGTCCCGAAGATCGGGGACTTCGGATTGGCCCGCCCGGTGGGCGAAGGACATAACCCGGATGAAATCGTGTGGGGAACCCCTGGCTACAGCGCGCCGGAAGTGGTCAACGATCCCGGCGAGGTTGACCAGCGGGCGGATATCTTTGCGGTGGGAGTTCTCCTCTACGAACTACTCACGGCCCAAGTTCCCACCGAGACCTGGCAACCACCATCGGCGGTAGTCCAGTGCCGCCCGGAGTTCGACGCGATCATCCGCCGAGCCACACATCCCTCCCGCAAAATGCGCTATGCGGACGCCGAGAAACTGGCCAAAGAACTGGATGAGCTGGGCGAAAATATCAAGAAGCCGGTCCTGCGCCGCCCCAAGCCGACCCCGCCCTCCACTCCCACTCCGGGAGCCTCCCCGATGGGCGTGCGCCCGGTTACCCCGGCCCTCAGCCCCCCGGCGAGGTCACAATCGATCCCGGTAGTCGGCATCCTCGTTGTCCTGGGTGTTCTCGGAGTGATCGGATTCATCCTGCTTGGCTCCGGCAAGGGAAAGGAGCGCAGTGAGGTTACCGATTCCCTCGAGCAACCCCTCTCCCAGCCCAAGCCGAGGCCCTCCAGCGTCACGAAAACCCCGCAGGAAAAGGAGGAAAAACCTGCTCCCAGGCCCGCGGATCCGGAGCCTCCCAAGCCTGAGCCGGTCGAAAGCACGAGCCAGGCCCTGGCCCGGCTCAAGGCCAGGTTGAAGGCAGGTGATTTGTCCGAGCTGCCCAAGGGAGCCGTCAAGCGGGGGGACTCGCACTTTCTTCTCGTGACCGAGGCTCTCCCCTGGCAGGCGGCCTCCTACTTCGCAGAGGGCCACGGAGCGCAGCTGGCGACCCTGCCGGCCAAGGACGATCTCTCCTGGGCCGTTTCCGAGCTGAAAATCGGCAGCCCTGCGTGGATTGGTCTCTCGGACTCCGGTATGGAAGGAAAGTGGTACTGGGTCAACGGAGAGGCTCCCGGAAAGGATCTCTGGGCGGCGGGCCAGCCCGACGAAAGCAGCTCCCCCGACGGTGGCCAGGACTACGCCGCGCTCCTTCCCGACCACTCCCTGGACGACTTTGCCGCTTCGCGCAATCTCCCCTTCCTGCTGCAGTGGGGCCAGGGAGACAATGAAGGATCAATTGCCCGGCAACTTGAGCGGGTCGCCGCCTCCCTCAAGGCCAAGCAGCCCATCTTTCCCGCCGGAACGCAGAACATCAACGGTTCGCGCTTCCTGGTGGTTCCCGAATCAGTCTCCTGGAGGGATGCCTACAATATGGCCCAGGCCTCCGGGGGACACCTCGCGGTTCCCTCCAACAACGCGGAAGCGACCTGGATCATCGAATCCATGCAGAAGTTGCTGGAAGAAGGGGACGGCTGCTGGATCGGAGGCAGCCAGAAGGGCGTAGCCACTCCCATCTGGACCTTCGTGACGGGCGAACGTTTCGATTTCATCACCTGGGCACCCGGTCAGCCCGGCGAGGGAACCAGCTCCCTGAAAACCCTGCAACTCTGGCGGGGGGAAGACCGCGAGTTCGGCTACCGGAACGTGGCGGGAGAGCCCAAGGAGGCCGGTTACTTTCTCGTGGAGTGGTCGGCCCCCTCCCGTCGAAACATGCCGGGGGCCGGGGAAAAGAACCGGCCGGCCGGAGTCGAGGACTGGCTGGTCAAATTGCGCCAGCTCTTTCGCGACCGGGAAGAAGCTTCCCATGACCGCTGGAAGCGGCGCCACGACAAGAACCTCAAGGATTTTATCGACGAAATGGAAAGCGAGACGAGCTCAGCCCGCCGCTTCAGCCGGGAGGCGGAGAGATTCATTGATGGCATCACCGACGGGATGAAGGAGAAAGGTGAGCTTCCCGCTGCCCTTGACTTGCCCAGATGGGTCAGTGGCGACCTCGAAAAGGAACACGAGAAGGCTCTAGACAAGCAGAATAAGATCTGGGCCGAATACGAAGCTGATTTTGAAAGCGCCCAGGAGCGCTACCGTGCCCAAGTCGGCAAAGAGGCCCGGCGGCGCCAGGCACAGGGAGACCGTGAGGGAGCGGCTTACCTCGCCCGCGAGGTCACTGCGGCCGCCGAGAAGGCCTACTTTCTCGCCATTCTTGGCCGCGAATTCCCCGAAGTTCCTGAAGGACTGGAGGAGGATCCGGACGACGACGATCAGTGAGGCTGCCGGTCTGCTCGCCACGCGCCGCCAGAAGGAGGTGATCGATCCCTCTTCTCGTTCCCCGCCGGGGGCGATCTGGGATTGCCGCAGGGCCAATGGACTGGCCAAGAGCTCTCTAAGCTCTCTAAGCTCAGCCCGTGCCCCCTGCCAAGAAACGCCCCGCCGCTTCTCCACATCGCCGCCGGGCCGGGCCCCGGAAGGTGAAACAGAAGGAGGTGATCGTCGTCCGGGGCGCACGACAGAACAACCTCAAGGGGCTCGACCTCGATATCCCCCTCGGCAAGCTCACGGTGGTGACCGGCCCTTCCGGCTCCGGCAAATCCTCCCTCGCCTTCCAGACCCTCTACGCGGAAGGCCAGCGACGCTACGTGGAGACCTTTTCTCCCTACGTGCGCCAGTTCTTCGACCGCATGGACAAACCCGCTGTCGATCGTATCGAAGGCATCCCGCCCGCCATCGCGATCGAGCAGAAGAACAACGTGCGGACCACCCGCTCGACGGTAGGCACCATCACCGAGATCAATGACTACCTCAAGCTGCTCTATGCGCGCTGTGCCCATGCCATCGATCCCTCCAACGGCGATCTCATCCGGCCCGACACCAGCGACTCGATCTCGGCATGGTGTTTCGAGAATCTTTCCGACCGGCAGGCCCTGGTCCTCTTCCCTGTTCCCGTCCCCCCGGAGACCGAGCTGGAAGAGTTCTTCGTCTTTCTTCAGCAGCAGGGATACCTCCGCATCCACCTCAACGGCCGGGTGATCCGGACAGACTCTCCGGAGGAGGCGGGATTTGCCCTCCTGCCTTCCCAGGTGCAGGTCATCCAGGATCGCCTCAGGATCAGCAAGGCCAACCGGCAACGCCTCCTGGAGGCACTTGAGCGCTCTCTCGATCTGGGCAGGGGCGCCTGCAGCATCGCCGACTCGGAGGAAGGGAGCCAACCCCGTCCCTTCTCCACCAACTGGGCCAACCCCGTCACCGGATTCACCGCCCGCCCTCCCACCCCTTCCCCCTTCACTTTCAACAACCCGATGGGGGCCTGTCCTGATTGTCGCGGCTTCGGACGCGTCATCGGCATTGACCTCGCCAAGGCCATTCCCGATCGCCACCGTTCCATCCACGAAGGCTGCGTGAAACCTTTCCAGAGCGAGCGCGGAGAAGAGTGCCAGCGGGACCTTGAGTTGCACGGCGCGCGGCGTGGCCTCGACCTCGACTGCCCCTTCTCCGACCTGAGGGAGGAGGAACAGAACTGGGTTCTCTACGGAGAGCGCGATGATCCGGAAGACGCATGGGAGAGCAACGAATGGTATGGGGTGAAGGGATTTTTTGAGTGGATGGAGGGCCGCGCCTACAAGATGCATGTCCGCGTCTTTCTGAGCCGCTACCGCTCTTACACGACCTGTGGCAGCTGCCGCGGTGCACGCCTGCAACCCGAGGCCCTCTGCTTCCAGATCGATGGCTGCACCCTTCCCGATCTCTGGCGACATCCAGTCGCCCATCTTCACGAATGGGTCCTCGAGCTGCCCCACAGGATTCACGATCGAAGTTCCAGCACCGACCGGACGACCAAGCTCGTCCTCTCCGAGATCACCAACCGCCTGCGCTACCTCTGCGAAGTGGGGCTCGGTTACCTTACCCTTGACCGTGCCACCCGCACCCTCTCCGGCGGCGAGATTGAACGGGTCAATCTCACCAGCTGCCTCGGCGCGTCGCTCACCAACACGCTCTTTGTTCTCGACGAACCGACTGTCGGCCTGCACGCCCGCGACATCGGGGCGCTCGTCTCCGTCATGCACGGCCTGCGCGACAAGGGCAATACCCTTCTGGTGGTCGAACATGAGGAAGCCGTCATGCGGGCGGCCGATCACCTGCTCGATCTCGGTCCGGGTGCGGGTGAACACGGAGGTGAAATCGTGGCCGCTCTCACAAGGAGCCAGGCCTTCCATTCAGGCGCTCTCAAGACCTGCCCGCAGAGTTCCACCCTTCCCTACCTGCTGGGACAGCAGTCAATCCCCGTTCCTTCCGACCGTCGCGCCCCCTCCGGTTACCTCAAGATCCGGGGTGCGTCCCGTCACAATCTCCTCAAGCTGAATGCCGACATCCCGCTCGGAGTCTTCGCCTGCGTGACAGGGGTCTCCGGCTCGGGCAAGTCGACCCTGGTCCACGATGTCCTCTATCAGAATCTGGCGGCGGCCCTGTGCCTAGAGAGCCAGGACGAACCGGCACCCCTGCGCTCCCTTACCGGAACCGAGCAGCTCGCCGCTGTGAAAATTGTGGACCAGAGTCCGCTTTCCCGCACGCCACGCTCCACCCCTGTCGTCTACCTGGGTGCCTTCGACCTCGTGCGGCAGCTCTTCGCCAGGAGCCCGGATGGCCAGCTCGCCGCGGCAAAACCGGGATACTTCTCCTTCAACTCCGGAGCAGGCCGTTGTGAACGCTGCGGGGGCAACGGCTTTGAGAAGGTCGAAATGCAGTTCCTCTCCGACCTTTATCTCACCTGCCCCGAATGCAGCGGTTCGCGCTACAACCAATCCGCACTCGGGATTCGCTTCGAAGGCAAGACCATCGCGGAGGTCCTTTCCCTCACCGTGACTGAAGCGCTGTGCTTCTTCGGGCGGGGAGCGGCGGAGACTGCCAGGCGGGCGACCACCACCGAGGCACGGCTCAAGACCAGGATCCTTTCCGCCCTGCGACCACTCGAGGATCTCGGCCTCGGCTACCTTCGCCTTGGACAACCCCTCAACACGCTCTCCGGCGGGGAGGCCCAGCGACTCAAACTGTGTACCATCCTCATGCAGGCCCTCTCCCGCCGGAAGGCGCAGGCCGAGCTTCTCATCCTCGACGAACCCACCACCGGTCTGCATTTCGGTGACATCGAAAAGCTCCTCGCCGTCTTCCAGCGCCTGGTCGAAGCCGGCCATTCCCTCCTCGTCATCGAGCACAACCTGGACGTCATCAAGTGTGCCGATCACCTGATCGACGTCGGTCCCGGTGCCGGCGCAGACGGAGGAAGAATCATCGCCACCGGAACCCCCGAGGAGATCGTCACAACAGACACCGAGACGGCTCGCTACCTCGCCCCTCTCCTCAATCCCGCCGACGCGCACGTCCCCGGGCCACCCGCCGGCAACCAGCTTGACGAGCAAGGCTCCAGGTCCGGAAGAAGCATCGGAAATGCCATCCAGATTTCCGGTGCCCGGGAACATAATCTGAAGAACATCGAAGTGACCATCCCCCGCGACAAGTTCGTGGTCGTCACCGGACTAAGTGGAAGTGGAAAATCCACCCTGGCCTTCGACATCATCTTCGCCGAGGGACAACGGCGCTTCCTCGATTCGATGTCGCCCTACGCGCGACAGTTCGCTGAACAGCTGGAAAAGCCCGACATCGACCGCATTTCCGGCCTCCCGCCCACGGTTGCGATCGAACAACGTATCTCACAGGGGGGCGGCAAGTCGACCGTCGCCACCGTTACGGAGGTCTATCACTTCCTGCGCCTGCTCTATGCCAAGCTGGGAACGCAGCACTGCCCCGAGTCCGGCGAACCGGTGGTGCCACAAACCGAGGACGCCATCGTGGACGTTATCCGGATGCAGTTGAAGAAGGGTCCGGTAGACATCCTCGCTCCCGTGATCCGCGGACGAAAGGGGTTCCACACCGAGGTGGCGGCCTGGGCCGGACGTCAGGGCTACACCCGTCTTCTGGTCGACAACCAGTGGAAGGAGGTAGAGGGATTCCAGCGATTGGAGCGCTTCAAGGAACACGATATCGATGTCCTGGTTCTCCACCTTTCAAAACCCAACATTCGTCTTTCCGGCCTCCGCGAAGCAGTGGCCAGGGCCCTGCAACTGGGAAAGGGCACCCTGCGGGTGCTCGATAGTGACAAGCGTCTGCACCCCTTCTCCAGGGCGCGGGTCAGTCCGGTCACCGGCCGTTCCTTCGAGGCTCCTGATCCTGCCCATTTCTCATTCAATTCGCCCCGCGGCTGGTGCAGAACCTGCCGGGGCCACGGAGAAACCGCCAAGGCCCGCCACCGCTTCGACCGCCGGAACAACAAGCCCTACAACTCCATCACGGAGGCTGAAATCGAGTTCGACCGCAAACTCGACCGCGCGGACGAGGAGGAGCTGGTGATCTGTCCCGACTGCGAGGGTGCCCGACTCAATGAAGTGTCCCGGGCCATTCGGATCCAGGGCCGCGCCATTCAGGATGTCACCCTCCTTCCGGTAACGAAGGCCGCTGCCACGGTGCAGGATTTCAGGTTCACCGGGCGGGAAGCCACCATCGCCCGCGACATTCTCCCCGAAATCGCTCAACGCCTCCACTTCCTGGAAGAGGTGGGACTGGGCTACCTGCAGCTGGACCGCTCGGCCAAAACTCTCTCAGGCGGCGAGGCTCAGCGCATCCGTCTGGCCGCCCAGCTCGGATCCAATCTGCGGGGCGTCCTCTACGTTCTCGACGAACCCACCATTGGCCTGCACCCCCGCGACAACGACAAGCTTCTCAACACTCTGGAAGCACTCCGCGGCAAGGGGAATTCCCTCCTCGTGGTGGAGCATGACGATGAGACCATGGCGCGAGCCGACCACATCATCGACCTCGGCCCCGGAGCCGGACGACACGGCGGTGAGGTAATCGCTTCCGGGCCGCTGGGGAAAATCCGAAAACTCAGGAAATCCATTACCGGGCAAGCGCTCGCTCATCCCCTGATCCATCCCGTCCGCGGGCAACGCCGCCCCCTCCCCAAGGCCGCCGCCAGGACGGGCTGGCTACGGGTGAAGGGCTGCACCCTCAACAATCTAAGGAACATCGAAGTGCGTATTCCGCTCCAGCGCCTGACTGTCATCACCGGCATCTCAGGGTGCGGGAAATCCTCTCTCATGCGCGGCACGATCGCGGAGCTCTTCAAGCGCGGGGCCGAAAAAACCTGGAAGACGGCCTCCGGAATCAAATCGATCCGGCACTGCTACGAGGTGGACCAATCCCCCATTGGCAAGACCTCCCGCTCCTGCCCCGCCACCTACGTCAAGATCTTCGATGATATCCGCAAGCTCTTCGCCCAACTGCCGGAGGCGCGCCTGCGAGGGTTCGAGGCCTCGCGTTTTTCCTTCAACAACTCGAGCGGACAATGCCCCGAGTGCAAGGGGAACGGCCGCATCAAGCTCGAGATGGACTTTCTCCCCTCCACCTGGACCCACTGCGATGGTTGCAACGGAAAGCGCTACAATCCCGCCACTCTCGAGATTCGCTACAACGGTCGATCCATTGGAGACGTCCTGGCCATGACCATCGACGAGGCAGCGGAATTTTTCTCCGCCCACGGCAAACTGCACCGCACGCTCTCTCTGCTGAAGGACACCGGTCTGGGCTACCTCCAGATCGGCCAGCCCAGTCCCACCCTCTCCGGTGGCGAAGCGCAGCGCATCAAGCTCGTCACCGAACTCACCCGCGGACGCATCAGCAGGACTGCGGTAAAGACGCGGAAGCCGCAGGCCAACCTCTACCTCATCGAGGAACCCTCCATCGGCCTCCACCTGGAGGATGTCAAGAAGCTCATTGATGTGCTCCACCGTCTGGTGGACGAGGGGCACACCGTCGTGGTGGTGGAACACCACACCGGCATCATGGCGGAAGCTGACAACATGATCGACATGGGTCCGGAGGCAGGCGATGCCGGGGGCCGCATTGTGGCTCAGGGTCCTCCCGAGAAGATCCTCACCTCAAAGGTTTCACGCACCGCACCCTTCCTTCGAAGCGCGCTGAAGTCCTGACTCTTTCCGCCAGCAGGGTCAACTCATCTGATCAGATGAGATCCCCGGATTATCTTCTCACCTCATCGGACGCCTTCGGCTCCCTCCCTGAAAGATTTACTTGCGCCCAGCGCATCACAGCCCATCTTCCCGCGGACATGAAAAAGCTCCTCCTCACGCTTACTGCTGTAGCCTTGGCCACTGGGATCACTCTTGCCGCGGAAAAGGCCGATCCAGCCACGGCTGACGTCAAGGTCACGATCTCCGGCAATGACCTGATGAAGTATGACAAGACCGAGATCACAGCCAAGGCCGGCCAGACCATCGCCATCACCCTCAAGAACATTGGAGCCCTTCCCAAGGAGGCCATGGGGCACAACCTGGTGGTGCTCAAACCCGGAACCGACATCACGAAATTTGCCATCGGCGGTATCGCCAACAAGGCCGGTGGCTTCCTTCCCACCGATGCGGCCCTGGTCGCACAAATCGTGGCCAACACCAAGATTCTCGGCCCCAAGGAAGAAGAAACCATCGCCTTCAAGGTCGGGAGTGCCGGGGACTATCCCTACGTGTGCACCTTCCCCGGACACTTCGGAGTCATGAAGGGCGTGATCAAGGTCAAGTAGGCCGCTCTTTCCTGAAGAACAAAGGCTACGCTTCCGCGTAGCCTTTTTGCTGCCATCCGGACCGGCCCTTTCAGTCCGGCTCCGCTTCCTGCATGAAACGGGCATAGGCTTCCTCGCCCATGTCGCGTTTCATCATTGACCCGGGGGGCGTTCCGCAGGTTCGCCACTTCGGAGAGAAGCCTCCAAGCGCCGGGGCTCTCCCGCCAGTTCGGGTCGCTCTTCGAGGTAGGTCCAAGTGACATTCCCGTTCCTCACGCTCACACTGCTACGGCTCATGGTCTGCGCATCCGATCGCAGCATCCTCGGAGTGAAGGGAGATGGATTATCCTCGGTGTCGGAGTGATACAATCCCAGCAGGTTGCTTCCCATGCGCTGGCTACAGCACAACTCCTGGAAACGGCGAAGGCGGGCGATCCTGACCTCGGCGTAGTGAAAGGAGGACGAGTAGAGCGGCAGCTCCGGATTCCGTTCGGCCGCCAGTTCACTGCCGTTCCAGGTCCAGGCCCTTTCCCCCACCGGATCGAAGCCCACTATCTTGAAGGGCAACACGCCCTCCAGGTCTTCGAGGCGGAGCCGCTCCTCCACCGCTGGCACGTTCTCCAACGCGGCCATCTCCATGACGACCTGACCCCGGCTGCGGGACGGCATCATCCCTTCCGCTTGCTCATGCCAGCGATTGAGGAGACAGACCAGCAATCCCCGCTCATTGGCCAGCATCCATGTTCCCCCACCATCGGGATCGATGGGAGCAAGAAAGGAAACGCCTTCCCGCTCGCGCAACCGCGGGGGCTCGGCCATCGCGCGCGTCTTCCTTTCGTCGCGGTTGAAGTAGACCTCGTAGGATCCCGCAGATTCCCGCCACCAAGTCAGGGTGCACATTCTTCCGGTTCCCCCTCCTCCGCCAGCCACTTCTCGTTCTTGTCCTTCCCGACCGGGCGGCACTGTCCGCTCAGTCAGGTGGGAATTCCTGCGGCGGGCAAAACCCACAACTGCAGGACGAAGTAGAGCCCTGTCACCCCGAGCCCCAGGGCAAACCCGCCCAGGACCCTGCCGGTCCTGGTGCTCTCTTCCTGTCTGGCCTTCATATTGTCAGGGGTCGGACTTCTCTCCGGTGTCGGGTCGCCGGCTACATCCGCTTCCCTGCACAGCATAAGCCGCTCTTCCCGCCATTTCAACCGTCTCCATCCAGCAAACCGGGCCGGGCCCATCCCGGAGGGTTCTCCGTTGTCACGGGCAACTTCTCCGAATTGTCAACTCTGGGACGAACCTCCCGTTCCTCCACCTTGGCTCCTCCGCCGGAGAAAACGGACCATCCCGCCAGCTCAGACCATTTGCCCTCCCTCTCTCATTGCCATTCTCCAACGCGCTCCCTAGCCTCCCTTTTCATGAAAAGACTCCCGGCCTCACTTCTGTTCCTCGCCACTCTTTCGGCGCCCGCCGTGCTGGCCCAGCACCAGCACTTTGAGAACTTTGAATGGCGTGAGCGCCTCACCGACCACTTTGCCCTTCGCGCCAAGGGCACCAACCACGATCCGGCCCGCAGATATGCCGAGAAGGTCTGGGACGAGTGTGTCCGCGTCATGCCCGGACTTCAGGAGGACTTCAGCAAGAACAAATTCCGGACTCCCGGCGGCGCCTCGGGCGCGGATACCGAGCCCTATCGCTTCACGGTCTATCTCATCGGCTCGGGTCTCGATTACACCACCGTCCTAGAGCAGCAGCAACGGCGCAGCGGCTGGGATGCCAACCAGGTCCAATCCTGCAGGATCACCCGGAACTACGGGGACCCGCAGAACCGCTACCGGGTCCTCTGCAAGGCCGACCCCGAGAGGTCCACCGGTGGCGAAACCGATCTTACCCCTGTCTTTGTTCACGGCACCGCCGCCACCATCCTGGAAGGCCGTGGATTGACCGGAAATCTGCCCTTCTGGATGACCGCGGGCTGGGGCTACTACGTCGAACACCGCATCTTCCGCCTCTGCCGGGTCCACTACATCGACTTCAAGACCTACTACGCGAACGAGAAGGCTGACTTCAAGCGGGGTGCCACGCTCGAACCGAACGAGGACTGGCCGGGACCGTTGAAGAAAATGTGCAAGAAGGACATCCGGGAAACCCTCGAGACCGTCTGCAAGGCGGAAATCCTGACCCTCACCCCCAACCAATCCGGCTACATTTTCGCCCTGACCTATTTCCTCGTCGGTAACGACGAGAACATCGCGAAGTACCGCAAGCTTGTTGAGCGTGCCCGCCAGGGAGAGACCATCACAAAATCCGTTCTTCTGGACACCTACGGCTACGAGGACGACGACGCGCTGGAAGCGGACTGGTACGAGTTCATGGAGAGCCGGGATTTCAGGTAACCATGCGCAGGTTCACTTTTCCCTCCGCCCTGGTTCTCGTCTTGGCCCTGGCCTCGCCCCCGGCATCGGGACTCGCGGAGCCGGACTCAAAGGAATGGACCTACCTCGAAAATGAGTCATTCCGGCTGGGTGTCCACCGCACTTCGGGGGCCACCATCGGATATCTCTCCCGCCGGGAATCCACCGAAAACATCCTGAATCACTACGACCAGGGGCGCTTCATCCAGCAATCGTATTATGGCGACGCCGATGGCTCCCGGTGGAAGGGAAAACCATGGCGCCTGAATCCGGTGCAGGGAGGGTCCTGGCAGGGGAGCCGACCGAAACTGCTGGAGCTCACCTCAGGAAAAACCCGCCTCTACAGCAGGTCCCTTCCCCTTCACTGGGCCACCGGACGACTTCTCCCTGAATTTGAACTCGAGCAATGGATCGAGCTTCATAAGACGCACATCCATCTTCGCTTCCGCATGACCTACCGAGGGGAACGCACCCATGCGGCACGCCACCAGGAACTTCCGGCGGTATTTGTCAACCCGGCCTTTGGGACACTTGTCTTTTATGAAGGCCAGGAACCCTGGACCGGGAAACCTCTTACGCGGGTGAGCCCGGGACCCGGAAACGCCTATGCGGATCTCTCTGAACACTGGGCGGCCTATCTCAACAAGGATGGGTTCGGGCTGGGGGTCTTCGTCCCCATCGCAAGGCGCATGACCTACTACCATTTCAGGGGAGCCATGAATTCAAGTTGTTCCTACCTCGCGCCGATCAAGACGTTCGCACTCAAGCCGGCCCTCCAGGTCGACTACGATGCCTACCTCTGCCTTGGATCCGCCTCCGAGATCCGTTCCCGCTTCACGGCCCTGCAGTCAGGCCAGCCCAAAGCCATCAAGTAACTGTCGCGTCCTGCGCGCACCGGGCCTCCCCGTGAACACTGCTGCCTGAGGGACCCTTTCCCCTGCCCTAGTAGTATTCCTGCAGCGGAGTCACCTTGAACTCGCGCCGCTGAAGGGAGAAAATGGCCTTCACGCTGGCCTCGGCCGCCGCGAGGTTCGTGCAGTGGCTGACCTTGTTGGCCACCGCCGTACTGCGGATGGCCACTTCATCAGCCCGTGATTCATGGCTGCTTGGCGTATTCACGACGAATTGGATTTCCCCGTTCTTCATCATGTCCAGGACGTTGGGACGCCTGCGCTCGGCCAGTTTGTAGAGCCGCTTGGCCGGCACGCCGGCCTCTTCCAGTTTTCGGAAGGTTCCCCCGGTCGCATAGAGGGTGAACCCGGCCTCCACGAACTGGGCGGCGATAAGAGGGACCGCTTCCTTGTCGCGATCGCTGACCGAAATGAAGACATTCCCCTCCATGGGCAGCGGATTGAATCCGCTCATCTGGCTCTTGGCATAGGCCATTCCGAGATCCTCATCGATTCCCATCACCTCGCCGGTGGACTTCATCTCTGGTCCCAGCACGATGTCGATGCCCGGAAAACGGGGCCAGGGAAAGACCGCCTCCTTGACGTTGTAGTGAGAGGGAATGATCCGCCTGGTGAGCCCGAGATCCGGGAGCTTTTCCCCCACCATGATCTTGGCCGCCAGTTTGGCCAGAGGCACCCCGATGGCCTTTGAGACGAAGGGAACGGTCCGGGAGGCCCGGGGATTGACCTCAATCACGTAGAGTTCGCCGTTCTTGACCGCGAACTGGATGTTCATGAGTCCCCGTACTTCCAGCTCCCGCGCCAGGTTGATAGCGGCCTCTTCGATCTCTTTCTCGATCTCCTCCCCCAGACTGAAGGAGGGAATCACGCAGGCGGAATCCCCTGAGTGCACCCCCGCGGGCTCGATGTGCTGCATGATCGCGCCTACCACCGTATTCTCGCCATCGGAGATACAATCGACGTCCACCTCGATGGCCCCGTCGAGGAAACGGTCCACCAGAACCGGGCGTTCCGGCGAGGCATCCACTGCTTCCCGCATGTAACGGCGCAGTTCGTCATCGTCGTATACGATCATCATGGCGCGTCCGCCCAGCACGAAGGACGGGCGCACGAGCACGGGATAACCGATCCTGCCCGCAATCCCGACCGCCTCGTCTTCCGAAACCGCCGTTCCCGCTTCCGCCTGCTTCAGTTCCAGCCTGTCAAGCAGCGCGGAGAACTGTTTGCGATCCTCCGCCAGTTCGATCGACTGCGGCGAGGTGCCGATGATGGGCACGCCGTGACGCTCCAGATCGGCGGCGAGGTTGAGCGGGGTTTGCCCGCCAAACTGCACGATCACACCATCGGGTTTCTCCTGGTCGCAGATGTTGAGGACATCCTCCAGGGTAAGCGGCTCGAAGAAGAGCTTGTCGCTGGTGTCATAATCGGTGGAGACCGTCTCCGGATTTGAGTTCACCATGATGGTCTCATAGCCCAGCTCCTTCAGGGCGAATGAGGCGTGCACGCAACAGTAGTCGAACTCGATCCCCTGGCCGATCCGGTTGGGCCCTCCCCCGAGAATGATGATTTTCTTCCGGTCCGACTCCCGGGCTTCGTTTTCGTCACCGTAGGTGGAGTAGTAGTAGGGCGTATAGGCCTCAAATTCAGCTGCGCAGGTATCAACCAGCCGATAGGTCGGCAGGATTCCCACTCCCTTGCGTTTTTCCCGCACGGAATCTTCCGTTTCTCCTCGGGCGATGGCGATCTGCCGATCCGAAAATCCGAGCTTCTTGGCACGCCGCAGGTCGAGCTCGGCAAGATTGGCCCCCTCGTCGGCGATTTCCTTGAGATGGCCGAGGAACCAGCGGTCGATCTGCGTCGCCTCGAACACATCCTCCATGCTCCAGCCGTGCTCAAAGGCCGCCTTGATCCAGTAAATGCGCTCGCTGTTGGGCACGTGCAGTTTCCGCTCGATGTCCTCCCGCGACGGGTCCCTCGGATCCTTTCCGTCGTTACCGAACCCGAACCGGCCGGTCTCCAGTGAGCGCAGGGCCTTCTGCATGCTCTCCTTGAACGTCCGCCCGATGCTCATGGCCTCGCCCACGGACTTCATCTGGGTGGTGAGCACGGGATCCGCGTTGGGGAATTTCTCGAACGTGAAACGGGGAACCTTGGTGACAACGTAGTCGATGGTGGGTTCGAAGCTGGCCGGGGTTTCCCGCGTGATGTCATTGGGCAGTTCATCCAGGGTGTAGCCCACCGCCAGCTTGGCGGCAATCTTGGCAATCGGGAACCCGGTGGCCTTGGAGGCCAGGGCCGAGGAACGCGACACCCGGGGATTCATCTCGATGATCACCACGCGCCCATCCTCGGGATTCACCGCGAACTGGATATTCGATCCACCGGTCTCCACCCCGATCTCCCGGATCACGGCGAATGATTGATCCCGCATGATCTGGAATTCGCGATCGGTCAGCGTCTGGGCGGGGGCCACCGTGATGGAATCCCCGGTGTGCACACCCATGGGGTCCAGGTTCTCGATGGAACAGATGATCACGCAGTTGTCGGCGCGGTCACGCATGACCTCCATCTCGAATTCCTTCCAGCCCAGCAGGCTTTCCTCGATCAGCACCTCCGTCACCGGGGAAAGATCGAGACCCCGTGCCACGATCGTTTCAAATTCCTCCTTGTTGTAAGCGATGCCGCCACCACTGCCTCCGAGGGTGTAGGCGGGACGGATGATGAGCGGGAAGATCCCGATTTCCCCCGCCACCTTCCGGGCATCCTCCATGGTGTGCACCACCCCGGACTGAGGCAGATCCAGCCCTATCTTGAGCATGGCCTCCTTGAACAGCAGGCGATCCTCCCCCTTCGCGATGGCATCGGCGTTGGCGCCGATCATGCGCACGTTGAGTTCCTTCAGCGCTCCACTGTGCCAGAGGTCCATGGACGCATTGAGAGCAGTCTGCCCCCCCAGGGTCGGCAGCAGGGCATCCGGTTCTTCCTTCTCGATGATCTTGCGGATGACCTCCGGGGTGATCGGCTCGATGTAGGTCCGATCCGCAAATTCCGGATCGGTCATGATGGTGGCCGGATTGGAATTCACCAAGACCACCTCGTATCCCTCTTCCCGCAGGGCCTTGCAGGCCTGGGTGCCGGAATAATCAAATTCACACCCCTGACCGATCACAATCGGTCCCGATCCAATCAACAGGATTTTCTGCAGGCTCTCGTCCTTTGGCATTCGGCTTCGCTGGCCTAAACTTTCGTTTTACTGCCAAGCCCCCGGCCTGTGGTCAAGCCCGGCGGGAAGAAAAGAACGAGACCGGCCCGAGTCCGCCTCTTTTTCAAGGGCTTTGTGAACAACAAATCCTTCTCCTGAAATCCCCCTCCAGGGAGGGCGGATCCATCATCTGTCCCTAAATCTGCCGACGCTTCCGCTTCAGCTTGAGCTGGGCCATCGACTTGCCGATGGCGGCCTGGAGGGTCGCCACTTCCTCCGCATTCTCACTGTGATCGATCTTGGAGAGGGCCTCCTCGGCCCGCTTCATGGCCTCCTCAACCCTGGCCTCGTCAATTTCGGCATCGGTCACCGCGAGATCGGTGAGAACGGTGACCTTCTCCTGGGTCACTTCCACAAAGCCTGCCCCGATGGCCAGTTCCTCGACCTTGCCATCTGCCAGATAGCGCAGTTCGCCGGGGTTGATCCCGGTCACCAGGGGCACGTGACCCGGCAGGATTCCCAGCTCCCCTTCCGTCCCCGGCAGGTAGACGTTTTCGACTTGGCCCGAGAAGAACTTCTTCTCCGGAGTCACTATGTCGAGAACCAGTGGCATTTTCTGAAAACTTTTAAATGATACCCAATAACCTGTCTTCCCGCGAAGCCTACCCCTTCTCGACGGTGTCGATTGCGCCCTTCATGTAGAAGTTGCTTTCCGGCACGTCGTCATGTTTGCCATCAAGGATCTCGGCAAAGCCCTTCACGGTATCATCCACCGAGACGTAAACCCCCGGGGTCCCCGTGAAGACCTCCGCCACGCTGAAGGGCTGCGAAAGGAAGCGCTGAATCTTGCGTGCCCGGAAAACGGTAAGCTTGTCCTCGTCGGAAAGCTCGTCCATCCCGAGAATGGCAATAATATCCTGCAGGTCCTTGTAGCGCTGCAGCACGCCCTGCAACCCGCGGGCCACGCGGTAGTGCTCCTCTCCCACCACATCGGGCGCGAGGGCGGTGGACACCGAGGCCAGGGGATCGACCGCGGGATAGATGCCGAGCTCCGCGAGGGAGCGCTCCAGCACCACGGTGGAATCGAGGTGGGCGAAGGTGTTGGCCGGGGCCGGGTCGGTCAGGTCATCCGCCGGCACGTAGACTGCCTGGAAGGACGTGATTGATCCCTTGTTGGTCGAGGTGATGCGCTCCTGCAGACCCGCCATCTCCTCCGCCAGGGTGGGCTGGTAACCCACCGCGGACGGCGTGCGTCCAAGCAGGGCGGACACCTCGGAGCCGGCCTGGGAGAATCGGAAGACATTGTCCACGAAAAGCAGCACATCCTGGTTCTCCTCGTCGCGGAAGTACTCTGCCATGGCGAGGGCGGAAAGGGCCACCCGGAGACGCGCTCCCGGCGGCTCGTTCATCTGGCCATAGGTCAGCGCCACCTTCGACCCTTCGCTGATCACGGTCGGCATCCCGTGCTCGTCGAGGGCGAGTTCGCCGTTGGAGTCCTTTTCCGCGTTGATCACCCCGGCCTCGATCATCTCCATCCAGAGGTCGTTTCCTTCCCGGGTGCGCTCGCCCACTCCCGCAAAGACGGAATACCCGCCATGGTTCTTCGCGATGTTGTTGATGAGCTCCATGATGACCACGGTCTTGCCCACCCCGGCACCCCCGAAGGCGCCCACCTTGCCGCCCTTGGTAAAGGGGCAGATCAGGTCGATGACCTTGATGCCGGTCTCCAGGATCTCGGTCGAGGTTGCCTGGTCGACAAGGGGCGGGGCGGGAGCGTGAATCGGATAACGCTTCTCGTGGGGCACCGGCCCGAACCCGTCCACTTCGTCGCCCGTCACATTGAAGATACGACCCAGGACCCCGCTGCCCACCGGCACGGTGATCGGATCGCCGGTGTCAACGATCGGCATGCCGCGCTTCAGGCCATCGGTGGTTGTCATGGCCACGGCCCGGACCCACCCGTCACCGAGGTGCTGCTGCACTTCGAGAACGAGAGTCGTCTCCGAACCGTAAAGCTCATAGGTTACCTCAATGGCGTTGTAGATGGCAGGCAGCTTCTCAGCACCTGAGAAGTCGGCATCCACCACGGCGCCGATGATCTGCACGATAGTTCCGGTATTGCTCATAATGTTGGGCGGTTTCGTCTCGGAAGTGATTATTGTATGTTGGAAACTGAAAACGGACCCCTTACTCCATCGCCTTCATGGCGGTGGTGATCTCGAGAAGTTCGGAGGTGATGGCGGCCTGGCGGACCTTGTTGTATTCCAGGGTCAGGTCCTTGATCATCTGCTCGGCGTTGTCGGTGGCGGCCTTCATGGCCACCATGCGGGACGAGTGCTCGGAAGCGCGGGCTTCCAGGATCATCTGGTAGACCTGGTAGTTGAGGTAGAGCGGGAGGAGGGCCTCGAGAACCCCGTCCGGGCCGGGCTCGAAGATGTAGTCCCGCAGCATGCCGTCGTCCTTGCGGGTTTTTTCCACCTCAGCGTCGCCGCCCATACCCTCATAGGCCCGCTTCTCGGCCAGGGAGGAGGCCTCCACGGGCAGGAGCTGCTGGATCCAGGGCGTCTGGGTGAGGGTGGTCTCGAAGTTGGTGAAGGCCACCTTGACCGCGCTGTAGCCCCCCCCCAGGAACTGGTCGGTGAGATAGGCCCCGATGGACTTGGCCTCCGCGAAGGGCGTGGGATCCCCCACCTCCCAGTCGGAGACGATGTTGTGTCCCAGCTTGCCGAGGGACATGCGGAGCTTGCGCCCCACGGTGACCACGTCGGCATCCTCCGCCATCCCGGCCCGCACCTTCTTGAGAAGGTTGGTGTTGAGTCCGCCACAGAGGCCCTTGTCGGTGGAAACCACCAGCATGAGCTCCTTCCCGCCCCCGGGCTGCTTGAGAAGAGCGTGATCGTCTTCGCTGATATTGTCCTTGAGATTGACCAGCACCTGATTGAGCCGGTCGGCGTAGTCGCGCCCGGCGATGGCCTGGTCCTGGGCCTTCTTCATCTTCGCGGCTGCCACCAACTGCATCGCCTTGGTGATCTGCGAGGTATTCTTGACCGACTTGATGCGTCGGCGGATGTCGCGAAGGTTGGCCATTCTTTCGTTAACCGTGTTCCGTTGTCAGCTGGGTGGTCTGTCCTTTAATTTGCCCGGCAGGGTTTAATTGCCGGCCTGATAGCCTCAACTCCAGGAGGCCTTGAAATCCGTGAGGGCGGTCTCGAGGGCGGTCACCACCTCGTCGGTGAGAGCCTTCTCGTCGAGGATGAGCTGGAGGAGATCGGTCTTGCGGGTGGTGAGGAACTCCTCGAGTGCCTCCTGGCACTCCTTGATGCGTTTCACCTCCACGTCATCGAAGTGACCGTTCTGCATTGCCCACAGGGTGGCGACCTCCAGGTCGAGACCGAGGGGACTGTACTGGTTCTGCTTGAAGAGCTCCACGATGCGCTCCCCGCGTTCGATCTTGGCCTTGGTGGCATCATCGAGGTCGGAGCCGAACTGGGCGAAGGCCTGCAGCTCCCGGAACTGGGCGAGGTCGAGCTTGGTGGTGCCCGAGACCTTCTTGATCGCCTTGGTCTGGGCCGCCGATCCCACCCGGGACACCGAGAGACCCACCGAAATGGCGGGGCGGATGCCCTGGTAGAACAGGTCGGTCTCGAGGAAGATCTGGCCGTCGGTGATCGAGATCACGTTGGTGGGGATGTAGGCCGAGACGTCCCCGGCCTGGGTCTCGATGATGGGCAGGGCGGTGATCGAACCGCCACCCTCGGCGTCGGAGAGGCGGGCCGAGCGCTCCAGGAGACGGCTGTGAAGGTAGAAAACGTCCCCGGGATAGGCTTCCCGGCCCGAGGGGCGCCGCAGGACGAGGGAGACCTGGCGATAGGCAACCGCCTGCTTGGAAAGATCATCGTAGACGATCAGGACATCCTCGCCCTGGTCCATGAGATACTCGGCCATGGCACAGCCGGAATAAGGCGCGAGGAACTGGTTGGTGGCGGAGTCCGAGGCGGCGGCGGCCACCACGATTGTGTTCTCCATGGCATCGGCCTTCTCCAGGGTCGCGATGGTCCGGGCAATGTTGGACTGCTTCTGGCCGATCGCGACGTAGACGCAGTAGAGCGGTTTGTGGTCCTTGAGGCTGCCTTCCCTGGCCGCCTTGTTCTGCTGTGCCTGCGAAATGATGGTGTCCACCGCGATGGTGGTCTTGCCGGTGGAGCGGTCCCCGATGATGAGCTCGCGCTGGCCGCGGCCGATCGGGATCATGGCGTCGATGGCCGCGATCCCGGTCTGCACGGGCACGCTGACCGACTTCCGCTTGATGATGCCGGGGGCAATCTTCTCCACCGGATAGGTGTCATCGGACTGGACCTCTCCCTTGCCGTCCACCGGCCGTCCGAGAGCATCCACCACCCGGCCGAGCAGTCCCTTGCCCACGGGCACGGAGAGCAGTTTGCCGGTGGTGTGGCACTCATCGCCTTCCGCGATGTGCCTGGATTCGCCCAGCATCACGACCCCCACTTCGCCTTCCTCAAGGTTGAGGGCGAGGCCGAAGAGGTTGCCGGGAAACTCGATCATTTCATTGAGCTGCACTTCGCTGAGGCCTTCGACCTTGGCGACGCCGTCTCCGATTTCCCGCACCGTTCCGACATTGGTCTTGGCGACCCCGGCGGAGACATTTGCGATTTCCTGTTCCAGTTCCTGAAGGATGTTGCTCATGGGAGGGAGGATTGAATTTGAAGGGAAAGAAGGGGGAGGAGAGTTTCTTAGAAGGTGTTGGAGAGTCTATCGAGGCGGGTCTTCACGCTGCCGTCCCAGACGTCGTTGCCGACCCGCACGCGTATCCCGCCGAGGAGGCCGGGAGTGATCTTGAATTCGAAGGAGAGGTCGTCGCCGTACTTCCTGGCGAGACTGCCTTTGATCCGATCCTGCGAGGCCTCCTCGAGCGCCTCCGCACTTTCGACCAGGACCTGGCGCCGCTCCATCTCGAGGCGGGTCAGACGCTTCAGTTCGTGCAGGATGGCCTGCCAGCCGCGGGGCTTTTCGTCCGCGATCTTCTTGAAGACCTTGCGAAGCTTGTCATCGACCACGCGGTCGCCCTCCACGCACATGCGGAACGCACGGCGGGCGGTGGTGGCGGCTTCGCGGGAAATTTTCATGACTGCTTGCCTGGTTTCCTAGCTGTCGACCTCGGCGAGGGCTTCTTCATTGATGCGCTTCTGGTCCTCATCGGTGAGGACCTTGCCGGTGACCTGGGCGGTGGTGCTGGCCACCAGGCGCCCGAATTCCTTCTTCAGGTCGGCATGCATCTTGTCACGCTCGCCCTTCGCTGCCTCCTCGGCCTTGGCCAGGATGGCCTTGGCTTCCGCCGCCGCTTCCTGGGTCTTCTTCTCGCCCACCGCGGTGGCGCTCTCCTTGGCCTCTTCCACAAGCCGCTTGGCGCGCTCGTTGGCCTCCTGGATCGCAGCCTGCGTATTCTTCTCACTCTCAGCGATCTGCGCTTCGACCTGCTTGAGCTTTTCCTCGCCATCCGCGATGCGCTTGCGGCGTTGCTCGAGCATGTCCATGACCGGCCCGTAGGCGAATTTCTTCAG
>MPMC02046420.1_pt1 | contig 157091 bp, 153 predicted proteins | sample 1617281 | NCBI WGS metagenome assembly MPMC02 (sample SAMN05944809, study PRJNA350692) | marine metagenome | biome: marine; feature: ODZ; material: water; isolation source: 100 m water sample filtered on 30 um supor filter | place: Pacific Ocean | collected 2012-04-09 | depth 100m m | reverse complement strand
TGCGTTGTGCTTCATGAATGCGTCCCACCACAAACGGTCGGTCAATGTTGCCATCAAAGAAGTCGATTACCACGATTTCATCAATGCGGGGGAGAAAGCGTGCGCCATAGCCTTCTCCTGCCCAAGGCGTCAGAACATCGACCCAAGCTGAATCGGTGTCGTTGTCATTCGTGCCTGCGCCTCCATCATGTTCATGGTCTTCATTTCTTGTGAACAGAAAGCGGACTTTTATGCGCCCCCATTCATCCACATGGATTTCTTCTCCACTAGGTCCCACCACTTTGGCGCGTTGTGGGTGTACTGATGGTCGGTGTTGCTGTGGGTGATATTCTGGGACTATTTTGATACTACGACGTTGTAAGGTCAGTGTATTGGCTTGGCGTTCTTCTGTATTGGTTTGGGTATTGGCATTTTGCCAATGGCTTTGTTGTAGCAATTGGTTAATTTGCTGATTCAAGTCTTTGGGAAGGTTGTTTTGGTTATAGTAGCTTTTGCCTGTAATCAGAAATTCTTGGTCTGATCCACTGTGTTGGTCTATTTCAGAGTGTTCGGTGAGTTGAAACCAGTAGCCGACTTGTGTATCACGTACCGTGCTTTGAGCAGTGAAGTATTTGGATTGTAGGTCGTGATAGTGGCCTAAGTTTTGGTTCAGCTTTTCGATTTGTGAGTTGCCTGATGCAGTTGCTCCATCTTCTCCATTGAGGTCTTGCATCCAAGCTGGGCTAAAGTGCCATGCATCTTCTAAGCCGAGGCTGGCATTGTCGTAGTGTGCACTATGTTGATGGGTACTTTGAACGCTGCCTGCACCCTGTTCTTGTTCCAGTGCATCAGCTTGCCAGCGTTGGATATGTACGCTGTTGGGTTGCAGTGAGCGTTGTCCTATCAAACTGGTCATACTGTCGTATTGCTCTGTGGCACTACTGCGATGGTAGCGAATCTGGCGACGTGCTAAAGCTTGGTATTGGCTATTGTCATCAATCAGACGGAGTTTTTGCGGTTGAATCGCTGCACTGCTGTTCGGCACGATCAGTTGTGCTTCATCAATCAGCCAGTTGATGCCTTCACTACGTAATAGTCGAGTTAAGAACTCATAGTCTGTTTCATTGTGTTGCATGATAAAGGGACGGATGTCATCGTTCTGACTAAGTCCGCTTAAATCAAGGCTTAAGCTCGCAGCGAAGAGTGGGCTTTTTTGTTGCCATTCTTTAAAGACAATCTCGATAACATCAACCACAGTTTTATTCATAAACACTCGGCTATTGCGGCGTTTTTTCCAAAGTGTGGTGGGATCTTCAAGTGTGAGTTTATAGAGGCTTAAACTACCGTCGGATTGGCCTTGTAGGGCTTGAGTAATAATACCTGTGGTGCGAAACAATTGTCCTGAGTCGGTGACTTGGTCGACCGCCACTTGGCTACCAATGAATTGTTTTAATGGAATCGTAGCATCAGTAGATAAGCAAATCAGTTCTGCACGTAAGCCTTGATTGATTTCATGTTGCCCATCTATACGTTGTAAAAAGACCTGAGCATTTAATATCGGATTGGAAAATTGAATATGGATGGCACGTTTTTGTGGGGTGATGCCTAATTGATCTAATGCGCGAAATATATTATTCAACATCTCTTGTTATTTAATATTGACTTAAATTTCGCGCATTCTATAAACCATAGACTAATCTGTCTATATTTTTAATGTTACTTTATTGCAACTATTTAACTAATCTATTGAATTCTCATTATTAATCTCATAATTTCAATCATACTGTAGACTTAAAATAATTTTCTTTAGGCATATCAATCACCTCAACACAGAGTTGTATTTGTAAATCTATTTTTGATTTTAAATAATTTTTCTGTTCAAGGATGCTGAGCAGTAATTCACCTAATGATTTTTTTTGAGCATCAGATCGTCCACTTAATAAATAGAGTTTTAAATGGATATAAGCATCTTGAATTCCATTTACACCTATTAAAAAATTTTGATCTTTAAAAATACGAGACTTGATATCATGCTCACTAAATAGCATCGTATTGAGTAATACAGTATTTACGTCTTTCAAAAGTTGCAACGAATCTAAATCATTTAAATTAGAAGAATAATTCGTAATGATATGAGGCATTTATTGCTCCTATTCAATAAATAATAAAGCTAAACGCACTTGATCATAAGCCATCCTAGGACTTGTTGCTTCAACGATCGGTCTGAGTTTAATTGCACCATCATCAGTAAAATGTTCAGGATTTTTACGCTTATGCAAACGTTTATAAATCTTACGAACTTCTTCCACGACGTCATCACCAGGATTCGCTACAGTAATATCTAAACCTTGTTCTTTATGTAGACGAGATAGATGATTAATAATCGTTGCTGGCGTTAAACCACGCTCATGTGCAATATCTTCAATCTCATAACCTTCTTCAAATAAAGCACGTGTTTCTTCTAAAGTTGCAGCTGCATAATTCTGCTTCGCACCTTTAGCGAGTTTTTTCTCATTACGACTAATTTCCGTCGTATTTAACGTACCACCACAATGACGAATAAAGGCATTATGTTGTGTAGTTAAATCAATATTTTCAAAGTTCGTTTCAGCTTCAGTAGACAACTCCTGAAAACGGCGATCTGCTTTAATTGCCAAACTGTCTAGCTCTAAAGCCTGCTCATTGAAACCTAATAATTTAAGTCCAGTCAGAGACTTCAATCGAGATAAAGCAACGTAGCCCTGACCTTTCTCAAAAGTATGCGTTAGATTAATTTCTGCTGCTTCTAAGGTCATACCCTGACTCTTATGAATGGTAATCGCCCAAGCCAAACGTAAAGGAATTTGCTGAAAACTCGCAATCACCTTACCTGCCTCATTTTCAATTGACCAAGTTTCTGGCTCAACCAATAAGGTTGTGCCATCAGTCAATTTCACTTTAGGCAAAATACCATTTTTATCATCTTCCTCAAATCCAATGACTTCACCCAAGCTGCCATTGATGTAGCCCATATCAAAATTATTTTTTACAAACATAACTTTGGCATGCTTTTTCAAAGTAAGTTCTTCTGGTGCACGAACTGATGATTTCAAGGTTTCAATCAGCTTTTCATTACCATCTAAAACTGCATTAAATTGGTGGCTTTCATTATCGATTTCATTAAGATGCTGATAGTTAATATTATCAACATCCATATTGTGTGTATAAAGGCAGGTAAATGTCTCACCTATATCGTGCTGACGAGATTGTTGTAAAGCCGAAATATGATTGCCTTGAATATTTTGCGCGCGAATTGCATTTAAAATCTGGTTGAGAATTTCATCATCCTGACGATGTTGCTCCGTTAAGTAACACACACGAAATTTTGCTTCGACCCAAGCATCCGACATAAAACAAAATTTATCTCGATTGGCCTCGCCATTTCGGCCCACAGGAGGTAACTGGAAAAAATCTCCAGCTACAATCACTTGAATCCCCCCAAAGGCTTCGTCACTTTCTTTAAAGTATTTGAGGACTTGATTAACAAGATTGAGCTGTTTGGCGTGCAACATTGAAATTTCATCAATAATTAAAACTTGGGCATTTTCTAAATGCTCTTTTAAATATTTTCGCTCTTTCATACGCTTGAGATCATCATCACTCAAGCTATCTTTGATTCCAATTCCTGCCCATGTATGAATGGTCATCCCATTCATATGCGTTGCAGCGATACCCGTTGAAGCTGTAATTGCAACAGGTACTTTGCGTGCTTTTAAATAATGAATGTATTGATTTAACGTATAAGTTTTTCCTGCACCGGCTGAGCCCGTTAAAAAAACATTTTCCCCAGCTTTAAGTAACTTGAGTGCAGTCTCTTGTTTCATAATTTCTTCAGTCAAAAACAACAGCACATAGCTTAACGATTTTTTATGGAAAATAAAAATCTATGTCATGGAGAAAACTCATCATGCCTCACTTTTACATTGACATACGAAGGTTTTCATTTAATGTGTTTGTTAATGAATTCAGACTTGATATATAAAAATGAATAGCTCAAATCTCAATACATATCAAACAGATATATTAGGTGAAGATTATCAGCAAATGACCTTAGATTTTGCTGATGATTATGATGGAAAAGTTGTTGCGACTTTGATCCGAAAGAAAGCCGCATTAGCAACGAAAAAAGCCGTTCTCTATATCCATGGTTTTGCCGATTATTTCTTTCAAAAAGAAATGGCTGAGCAATTTAATCAACATGGTTATGATTTCTATGCACTCGATCTAAGAAAATATGGTCGCTCTAAACTCGCTCATCAAAAACTTTACTATGTGCTTGATTTGAGAGAGTACGATGCTGAAATCAGTAAAGCACTCGAAATTATTGGTCAAGAAAATCACAATCAAGTCTTGCTTGCTGGGCATTCAACAGGTGGTCTGATTACAACACTTTATGCAGCACATTACCCTGATCACCGCCTCATTAAAGCAGTTTGGGCAAATAGTCCTTTTTATGATTTTTATAAAAGTGTTATTGAGAAAAAAGTTGGCATTCCTTTACTCAGTGAGGTTGGTAAACGGTTACCGAATGCCAAATTTCCAAGTGGCTTAAATAAATGGTACACACCAAGTTTGCATAAAGATTTTTACGGCGAATGGGATTTCAATCTAGATTGGAAGCCTAAAACCATGCCTTTTGTGGATCTCTGTTTTGTTACAGCAATTCACGAGGCACAAAAAGAAATCCATAAAGGTGTTAGTCTAAAAGTCCCTACACTGATTATGCATTCGCACCAGTCTAAATACCCTCGTAAATGGGGTACGGATGCGCAACAAAGCGACGTTATTCTAGATGTTAAAGACATGACCGATAATGCTAAAAAAATGCAAGGTGATGTGCAGACTTTAGCAATTCATAATGGGCTACATGATCTTGTACTGTCAGCACCCGCTGTTCGAGCGGAAGTATATCAGCAGCTCTTTCAATGGTTAGAGCAAAAGATTAACTAGGATTAATTTTTATGAGGGAACTCCAAAAACTTGTTTTGGAGTTCTTTTTTTAATATTTCGCACCATATTTGAGCACCACAAAGTATATTATTCAAAATTTCCTACTTTTTTTGCATTTATCCTTTTCTCAAATAAATCTGCCTATTGGTAACTGATATAAACTCTCAAATGAAAAGAGAAAAAGCTTTTATTTTTACCATTTGGAATAAAAAAACCTAAAAATAAATCAGCACATCTAAATTTAGGCATTACTTTTGCACTGTTTGATACAAATTCACTCTGAGGAGTAAAGTTGTATGGAACAAGCGAACTCTGTATCTGCCCCTTCTTCGTCAAGCGCAGAAATTTCATCGGCTGAGTATTTTTCTCAACGTCAACTCAAACAAGGTACAGTCGGTTGGCTTCTCCTCATTGGCTTAGGTGTTGCCTATGTCATTTCAGGTGATTTTGCAGGCTGGAATTTTGGGATTGCCCAAGGTGGTTGGGGTGGTATGTTTGTTGCGACCATCCTCGTTGCAATCATGTATCTATGTTTATGTCTATGCATGTCGGAAATGGCGACAATGATGCCAACCGCAGGCGGTGGTTATAGTTTTGCTCGTGCTGCTTTTGGACCGTTCGGAGGTTATTTAACAGGAACAGCCATTTTAATTGAGTATGCAATTGCACCCGCTGCAATTGCTGTTTTTATCGGTGGCTATTGTGAATCCCTGTTTGGTCTCAACGGTTGGATAGTGTATTTAAGCTGCTATTTACTCTTTATGGGTATTCATTTAAAAGGTGCTGGTGAAGCACTTAAAATCATGTTTGCAATTACTTTAATTGCGGTCATTGCTCTGGTGGTATTTGTTGCGGCAATGGCACCACATTTTAGCTTACAAAATTTATTAGATATTCCGACCACCACGGCAACAGGTGCAAGCGCATTCCTTCCACAAGGCTATTTAGGTATTTGGGCGGCTGTTCCATTTGCCATTTGGTTTTTTCTTGCAGTCGAAGGTGTTCCATTGGCTGCTGAAGAAGCCAAAGACCCTGCAAAATCTTTACCTAGAGGTCTAATTGGTGCGATGTTGATCTTAACAGCCTTCGCAATCTTGATCTTAGTCTTAGGGGCTGGCGCTGCTGGTGCAAGTACATTACAAAACTCAGGCGCACCTTTAGTTGATGCATTGACCAAAGTCTATGGAACAGAAACATGGTTAGCAACCTTTGTTAATTTCGTGGGTTTGGCTGGTTTAATTGCGAGTTTTTTCTCAATTATATATGCTTATTCTCGTCAAATTTTCGCTCTGTCTCGTGCAGGATATTTACCAACCTCGTTATCACTTACCAATAAAAACAAAGCCCCCTATTTAGCCATTATTATCCCCGGAATTATCGGTTTTTTTCTCTCTCTCACTCGTGAAGGCGACTCTCTTATTTTAATTGCTGTATTTGGTGCAACCATTTCTTATGTGCTGATGTTACTTGCGCATATCAAATTACGCTTATCTAAACCTGATATGCCACGTCCTTACAAAACACCTGGGGGCATTTTTACTTCAATCATTGCCTTAGTGCTTGCCATTGCTGCGGTTGTTGCAGGTTTCGTGGTGAATCCTAAAGTTTGGTTTATCGCAGCTGCAATCTACGCTTGCTTTATTGCTTACTTTTTATTCTATAGCCGCTATCATTTAATTAAAGGTACGCCAGAAGAAGAGTTTGCCAATATCAAGGCAGCAGAACAAGAAGCCAAATAATATAAGGAAATCACAATGAGCTATCGAATTATGGTTGCCAATCAACAATATCATTTCACTGATTTAAAAACATTGATGGCAAAAGCAACACCTTTACGCTCTGGTGATGAATTGGCAGGGGTTGCTGCACTTGATGCAACAGAGCGTGTTGCTGCTCAAATGGCTTTAGCGGATGTACCACTAAAAACCTTTCTCAATGAAACTGTGGTTGATTACGACATAGATGAAATCACACGCTTGATTATTGATGAGCACAATCAATATGCTTTTGCTCCGATCTCTCATTTCACTGTGGGTGACTTTAGGAATTGGTTGTTGAGCGAACAAGCGACAACTGAAACATTATCTCAGCTTGCTTCAGGGCTTACACCAGAAATGGTTGCTGCGGTCAGTAAAATCATGCGCAATCAAGATTTAATTTATGTCGCAAGCAAATGCGAAGTCGTCACTCAGTTCCGTAATACCATTGGGTTAAAAGGTCATTTATCGACTCGGTTACAGCCTAACCATCCAACTGATGATGCACTTGGTATTTCAGCGAGTATTTTAGATGGTTTAATGTATGGCAATGGCGATGCGGTGATAGGAATTAATCCCGCAACAGACAATTTGCATAATCTTACAGAGTTGTTAAAACTACTTGATCACGTCATTCAAGAGTATCAAATCCCCACGCAGTCATGTGTTCTGACACATATCAGTTCAGGTATCCAACTGGCTGAAAAGAATGTACCCATTGATCTAATGTTCCAATCTATTGCAGGAACACAACGAGCCAACGAAGGATTTGGGATTTCACTTGATTTATTACAAGAAGGCTATGAGGCAACACTAGCACTGAATCGAGGGACATTAGGGCAAAATGTCATGTATTTTGAAACTGGACAAGGCAGTGCTCTATCCAGTAATGCACATCATGGTGTTGATCAACAAACACTTGAAACACGTGCTTATGCTGTTGCTCGAAAATATAAACCATTGCTGGTCAATACTGTTGTTGGCTTTATCGGCCCCGAATATCTCTACAACGGTAAACAAATTATCCGTGCAGGTTTAGAAGATCATTTTTGTGGGAAATTACTCGGTTTACCGATGGGCTGTGATATTTGTTATACCAACCACGCAGATGCAGATCAGAACGATATGGATGTACTCCTCACCCTTTTTGGTACGGCTGGACTTAATTTTATTATGGGTATCCCTGGCTCTGATGACGTAATGCTGAATTATCAAACCACATCATTCCATGATGCGTTGTACTTAAGACAACTTTTGGGCTTAAAACCTGCCCCTGAGTTTGCAGCTTGGTTAGAACAACAAGGAATTTTTAAACAGCATCATGCGCAAATTTGTTGGTCTGATCATATGCCAGAAAAATTTTCACGATTACTGATGAATTAGGAGAATGTCGATGAAACTTGATCGTGATATTCAATATCCTGCACATCTACATCAAGATCAGTGGGAAAAACTGAAACAATTTACAGATGCTCGAATTGCGCTTGGTCGTGCAGGTTGCAGCATCCCAACTCAAGCGCTACTTGAGTTTCAACTTTCGCATGCGCAAGCTCAAGATGCGGTCTATCAGAGCCTGAATACAGCCTATTTAACCGAGCAATTAAAAGATCACTCACTACAAAGCTTTCATGTAAACAGCAATTCAGAAGATAAAGAAACATATCTAAAACGACCAGACTTAGGACGACAACTTTCAGAGCACTCAAAACAAATACTTATTGAGCAATCTATTGATTCACAACCCTATGATGTTTGTATTGTTGTCGGTGATGGACTATCTGCACGTGCGATAGAGGCAAATGCAATCCCCTTTATTTTGTCTCTAAACAAATATATTCAGCAAGAAGGTTGGAGTCTTGCACCAATTGTTTTAGCAACAGGTAGCCGAGTTGCATTAGGTGATGATGTTGCTCAGATTTTCAAAGGATCCATGTTGGTTATGCTAATTGGAGAACGCCCGGGTCTAAGCTCACCAGATAGCATGGGAATTTACTATACATGGCATGCCCGCACAGGATGTCTCGATTCAGCACGCAATTGTATTTCAAATGTTCGTCCAGCAGGCTTGAGCATTCCAATCGCTACGCAAAGGCTGATGAATTTAATGAAGGAATCAAAACGACTTGGCTTATCAGGCGTGGACTTAAAAGATGAGCATCAATTCCCAGAGTTTCAACATATAGATCAACCTAAGCTCCTTTTCTAATACCATATTTTTAGAAGTAGAATACGATGACACCTTTTCCAATTTTATCTACTGAAAGACTATTACTACGTGAAATTGTGATGGATGATGTTCCTCAACTTTTTGAAATTTATTCAAATGCCGAGGCAATGCGTTGGTTTGGTGCAGACCCTATTCGATCCATATCAGAAGCTCAAAAATATGTTCAAATTTTTGCAGACTGGAGAACACACCAGAACCCTGCAACTCGCTGGGGTATACAAACCCAAGAAAGTGATCAATTGATTGGAACCTGTGGCTTATTCAAATGGGAGCCTGATTGGAAGAAATGTAGAATTGGTTATGAACTCTCATCCTCTGCTTGGGGTCATGGATACATGACGGAAGCATTAAAGACCATGATTGCTTGGGGTTTTGCACACATGAAACTCAATCGAATTGAAGCATTTATCCATCCTAAGAATTATCCATCACTTCGCTTAGCTGAAAATTTAGCTTTTAAATATGAAGGTCATCACAGAGAAGCAGGTTATTGGTCAAATCAGTTTCATGATTTGCTACACTATGGCTTACTTCGATCTGATTGGGACAGTCATTCAGATTAATTGCCTTACAAGTAGTCCCCAAATACACCTGACATAAGAAATATTTCTATGAACTTGAATACATCATTTCCTAAAACAATCTATGCAATCCAACATTTAGCATTCGAAGACTTAGGTTCATTAGAAGACATATTTTATCAGCTCGGTTTCCGTGTTCGTTATTTTGAAGCTGGCGTTGATGATCTCGGTCCAGCGCTTAATTATGAAGGTCTCACAATTATTCTAGGTGGTCCAATTGGAGTCTATGAAACAGAAGACTACCCATTCTTAATTGACGAAATCTCTGGTTTAAGACAACGCTTAAAAGACGATAAGCCAACGATTGGTATTTGTCTTGGTGCTCAATTAATTGCACATGCGCTAGGAGCAAACGTTTATGCAGGTGAACAAAAAGAAATAGGATGGAGTGAATTAGAAATCAAAAATGTAGAACAAAATATTTTATCGCCACTTAAAGATACAAAAGTATTGCATTGGCATGGAGATACTTTTGATTTACCAGAGAATGCGACCTTACTCGCAAGTTCTGCAATGTATCCAAATCAAGCCTTTTCCATTGGAAAAAATATTTTAGCACTACAATTTCATTTAGAAATTCTTGAAGAAAGCTTCGAAAAATGGCTAATTGGGCATACTTGTGAAATACGTAATGCTCAGCTATCAGTTCAACAATTGAGGAGTGATAATCGCAAATACGCCAAACGGTTAGAGGATATGACTTCTCATATCATGAACAGTTTTATATCGCGTACTATGTAGAAATAGTAATAAATATCTTGTTTTTTTCGAGGTGAATTTACACTTTTATAAATAAGAATAGTTATTAATATTAACAAATTATTTAATGCAATTCTTGAGTTACAATAGTGAGAATATTGCAAACACAACCAATATCGTTACAATATTTAATGAAATGTAAATAAAATTTTGCATTTATCGAATATTTTTTTTGTGGTATAGGAATGAACATCTTAAAATTTATCAAAAGTTTCAACACTGTTAATACTTATCTTGGTTTAGCTGTTTTATTATTAGTTACCTTAATTGTTTATTTCTATCATATCAATCCAAGTTAATAATATTCTTTATTATTCAATAAGCTTTGAAATAATAAAAAAGGGAGCATTTAATGCTCCCTTTTTTATTTACTTCTTGTCGATTTTAAAACTATCTTTTAAATCTAAAATACGATTAAACACAGGTTTCTCTGGATTGTGATCATGTTGATCCGCTACAAAGTAACCTTCACGTTCAAATTGGAAACGATCTTCTGGTTTTGCTTGTGCCAAAGCAGGTTCAATCACCGCTTGAACCACTTTTAATGATTCAGGATTTAGGTGCGCTAAGAAATCATCATCTGCATCTGGCGCAGCTTCAGTAAATAAACGATCATAAATACGAACTTCAGCAGGCACACCTTTGCTCGCAGAGACCCAATGAATCACGCCCTTAACCTTACGTCCTTCAGGGTTTTTACCTAAAGTTTCAGGATCAATTGAACATTTTAGTTCAATGATTTCACCACTTGCATCTTTAATCACTTCATCACATTTGATCACATAAGCATGGCGTAAACGCACCTCACCTTCTGGTATTAAACGCTTAAAGCCTTTTGGCGGTATTTCTTCAAAATCTTTACGATCAATATAAATTTCACGTGTTAATGGAATAACACGCTCGCCCATATCAACATTCGGATGACGTTTATGCGTTAAATCTAATTCTTCTGGTAAATTAGTTAACGTTACTTTCAATGGATCAAGCACCGCCATACCACGAGCTGCTGCATTTTCTAAAGACTGACGAATACAGAACTCAAGCATCGCTACATCAACAATACCATCCGTTTTTGATACGCCAACACGCTTACAGAAATCACGTAAACCTTCAGGTGTGAAACCACGACGTCGCATCCCAACGACAGTTGGCATACGTGGGTCATCCCACCCTTGTACATAATTACCTTCAACCAGTTTACGTAATTTACGTTTAGAGGTGATCGTATAATCCACATTTAAACGAGAAGATTCATACTGACGCGGTACAGCCTGAGAATGAACTTTTTCTACAATCCAATCATAGAATGGACGGTGGTCTTGGAATTCTAAAGTACAGAGTGAATGAGTAATACCCTCAATCGCGTCAGATAATGGATGAGCATAGTCATACATTGGATAAATTTTCCATTTATCGCCTGTTTGGTGATGTTCTGAATGAAGCACACGATAAAGAATAGGGTCACGCATGTGTACATTCGGACTCGCCATATCAATCTTGGCACGTAGTACAGCACCGCCTTCTTTGATTTCACCATTACGCATTTGTTCAAAGCGCGCAAGATTCTCTTCAACAGAAGCATCGCGATAAGGTGAGTTTTTACCCGGCTCAACGAAATTACCGCGATTCAGCTTAATTTCTTCTGGAGTTTGCAAATCAACATAAGCATCACCTTGTTCAATCAACTGAACAGCCCATGCATAAAGTTGATCAAAATAACCTGAGGCATAACGAGGCTCGCCATTCCAGTTAAAACCTAACCATTTCACATCGTTGGCAATACCATCAACATATTCTTGTTCTTCAGCATCTGGGTTGGTATCGTCAAAACGTAAGTTACATAACCCATCAAATTCTTCAGCAATACCAAAGTTCAAACAAATTGCTTTTACATGACCAATATGTAAATAACCATTTGGCTCAGGAGGGAAACGTGTAACAACTTTTTGCGTACGTCCATCTTTTAAATCATCAGTAATCACTTGACGTACAAAATCTAAGCCTACCTGTTGTTCTTGCTGCTCAGCATCGACAGTGGCTTGGGTGTTCGGTGCCGGGGTCTTTGGCAGTTCTGAAACAACATCATTTGGCTTCATAGGGAGTAAATCACTTCTTACTGTTAAAAAATAGGACATAAAAACGCAATCTTTGCTTTTTCTCAAAGATTTTAACGTTTTTTACTTGCCTTGTAGTTTACAGTTTGCTTATGCTTCTCTCAACCAAAAACCCATGGTCACAAGACCATGTTTAGGAGATTAATGTAATGAGTTTTCCTCAAGTCGAATTAAATACCAACAAAGGTCGTATTGTTCTTGAGCTTAACGCTGAAAAAGCACCAAAAACGGTTGCAAATTTCTTAGAATATGTACGTGACGGTTTCTATGACGGCGTAATTTTCCACCGTGTGATTGATGGTTTTATGATCCAAGGCGGTGGCATGGATGAAAACTTTAAAGAAAAAGCAACGCGTGACTCAATCGAAAACGAAGCTGACAATGGCTTAAGCAACGATGAAGGTACAATCGCAATGGCGCGTACACAAGCACCTCACTCTGCTTCTGCTCAGTTCTTTATTAACGTGAAAAACAACTCTTTCTTAAACCACACTGGTAAAACAGCTCAAGGCTGGGGTTATGCAGTATTTGGTAAAGTTGTTGAAGGTATGGACATTGTAGGTGAGATCAAAGGCGTTCGTACTGGTAACCGTGGTTATCACGCTGATGTTCCTTTAGAAAACGTTGTGATTGAATCTGCTAAAATTATCTCTGAATAATAATCCCTCCTAACCTCCCTATAAAGGGAGGAAAGACCCTCTTTAAGAAAGAGGGATTTAGGGAGATTTAAAAAGGATAAAAGTGTGACCTACCTGTTTATTTCAGATTTACACTTGTCACCTGATCACCCTCGACTCGTTCGAGGGTTTTTGGCTTTATTGCAACAATATCAAGATAAAAACACCCAGCTTTATATTTTAGGTGATTGGTTTAATGCATGGATTGGTGATGACTATACAGCTCCATGGTTAGATGAAATCATTCAAGCATTACAAAGTTTCACCAATTACGGGAATCAAGTTTACTTCCAAGTTGGTAATCGTGATTTCGCTTTGGGACAAAAATTCTTAAATAAATTTAATGGTATTCTATTACCAGACGTTTATACACTTGACATTCACCATAAAAAATTTCGTCTTGAACATGGTGATGCGCTCTGTACTGATGATGTGGCATATCAGCGTTTCCGTAAAGTGATTCGTAATCCAGTTTTGTTGGGTTTCATAAAGCGCACACCACTTAGTTTTCGACAAAAACTAGCCAATGGTTTTCGCAAAAAAAGTAGCCAAACCAAGCAGCTGAAAAGTTATGACATCATGGATGTGAATGCTCATGCAGTAGAGTGCTTGATCGATCAAGTTGATTATTTAATTCACGGTCATACTCACCGTCCAGAAATCCACCAAGTTGATAATAAGCAACGTATTGTCTTAGGAGATTGGCGTGCTGATTCAGCGTGGATTTTAGAAATCAATCCACTAGAAAATTATCATTTAGATTTTAAACAGTGGCACTATTAAGAAAATTTTATTCTGCAATTTAATACATCACTTTTATTCAAGTCAGCTAAAACTTTGCACATACGACTTAAATCTATATAGAAATCACATTTCACTACTTTCAGTGAAATATAGATCAAGTAAAATAAATTAAATTTTTAAATTGAGTTAATTTCTGATGGATACTTTAGCTACAGCAAAAACACGTTATGCGACAAAAGCTTATGACACAGAGAAAAAGATTCCAAAAGAACAATTTGAAAAGCTACTTGAAATTTTGCGCTTTAGCCCTTCTTCGGTAAATATTCAACCATGGCATTTTTTAGTTGCAGAATCTGATGAAGCCAAACAGCGCATTGCTTCAGGACTCACGGGTAAATATATTTACAATGCAGCCAAAGTCTTGAACTCATCACACACCATCATCTTTTGTACTCGTACAGATATTACACCAGAATATTTAGAACAATTATTACAACAAGATGATGTAAGTGGACGATTTAAAGATGAAACAGCTAAACAAGGTCAACAAGATACTCGTTCTGGCTATGTCGAATTCTATCGCAATGAACTCAAAAATCTTTCAGCATGGATGGAAAACCAAACCTATCTTGCACTTGGTCAATTGCTTTTTGCAGCAGGATTAGAAAGTATTGATGCGACACCAATGGAAGGTTTTGATCGCGATACAATCAATAAAGAATTTGGATTGACAGAAAAAGGTTTAAAAGCCTCAGTGATTGTTGCATTAGGCTATCGCAGTGATAGCGATTTTAATGCCAAACTACCTAAATCACGCTTAGCAGATGACGTAGTGTTTACTCGTTTATAATGAATCAGAACAAGGGAGTTATTCATTTTACTCCCTTATTTTTATTACATCATAGCTTTGGCTAAACATAATACTGCAATCACGCCACAAACTAATCCAATCCATGTATATGCTTTTATTCGCTCTTTGAACAATACAACTCCACTCAATACACCTAAAACAACAACGAGAATATTCATTCCAGCAAAGACAATCGCAGGCGTTTCTTTAAAAATCATATGTGCTTTAACATATAAAGCGATATTGGCAAAATTTAATATTCCCAAAAATAAACCTGTAAAAATGTTTTTAGGCTGCCAGTTCGCTTGTGTAATCGCAATATAAGCAATCGATAAAATGAAGGCAGCAATAAATGTTAAATTCAACGTGACTGCAAACTGCAAACCCAGACTACTACTATATTTAAGTAGTACATCTACTGCCGCATAACCCGCCCATACACTGAATAGAAACAAAGCTGACTTTAAGCTTAATCCTTTATTGGCCTGTTCTGTTGCCTGCCCAACAATAATTGCCAATATTGCAAGCACACCAAGAACAACACCTATTAATTTTAATTGGCTAAATTGTTCACCAAAAATAAAATACGCTGCTAATAAGGAAAGAATAACCGCTAGACGTTGAGCAATTTCTGTTTTAAGAATACCCGCGAATTGTAATGATTTGGCTAAACATAGAAAAATACTTGGCAGCAATATTGCCAAAGTGAATATGAGCCACCACGGTGTATTTTGAATTGAAACATGTGTGAGATCTGTCTTAAACCAGTAAAAACATAAAATACTTGCGCTTAGATAATTCCAAGCAATCATTTGAAAGACATCAAACCCTTTGGTCTTTAGATATTTCAATAAAATTGAGACTAGAACGCTACAACATGCTGCCGCAATAATCATTTCCATAGTATTTATTCTTACTTTTTAAACATAAAAAAATGCCAGTCTATAATTAGACTGGCATTTTTAAAGATCATCAATCAATTAACGATTATTTTCGTCTTCTTGACCATCTTCAAATTTAGTTTCGCCGTCGAAGCCGCCTTGACCACCAAAGCCGCCTTGACCACCAAAGCCGCCTTGACCACCGAAGCCACCTTGACCACCGAAGCCACCTTGACCACCGAAGCCACCTTGACCACCGAAGCCACCTTGACCACCGAAGCCGCCGCCTTGACCGCCACCAAAGCCACCGCCTTGACCGCCACCGAAGCCGCCGCCTTGACCGCCACCGAAGCCACCTGTAGCACCACCTTGAGCAGGGAAGCCACCAGTACCTTGAGCACCAGCTGGACGTGGGTTACGTGCTGGAACGACTGTAGAAATCGCGTGTTTATAAACCATTTGACTTACAGTGTTTTTTAATAAAACAACATATTGATCGAAAGACTCAATATGCCCCTGCAATTTAATACCGTTCACAAGGAAAATAGAAACTGGAATACGTTCTTTACGGAGAGAATTTAAGAACGGATCTTGTAAAGTTTGACCTTTAGACATTTTTAACTCCAAAAAATTTTTAAATCAGCGCAAAAAAACTATCTTTATTTTTCAACTAAAAATTATAAAAAGACAGCCTGCGAATTTTGCTTTATCCAAAGAAGTTTCGCAAGTCTTCTTTCGCCTGCTTTATCGTCACGTAAGTTTTAAAATCGTGTATTTCTTGCAAAGAACGTAACCAAGTGTATTGACGTTTGGCCAGTTGCCGTGTTGCAAACAGCGCCTTGTTCTCCATTTCTACTTTATTTTCGAGACTTAAGTCACTTTTTAGTAAAAAATCTAAAGCTTGACGATAACCAACAGACCGCATAGACGGTAAATTATCATTTAAATCGTATTTTACAATTAGGCCCTCCACTTCATTTAAAAAACCGATTTCCCACATTTTGCTCAATCTTTGCTCAATGCGTTTATGTAATTCTAACCGATCAGGCATCAAAGCGTAGTTATGAAAAGTGTAACGGTAAGGTTGATTTTTAGGTTGTTCAGCCTGTAACTTTGTTATTGGCTCACCTGTAATTCGATATACTTCAAGTGCGCGAATAATTCTTTGCTTATCAGAGACTTTAAATTTTTGACCAGCGATTGGATCTACTGCAACCAATTCATCATAGACAGCCTGCCACCCTTCCTGCTCCGCTTTTTCCGTAATTGCATCACGAACATTTTGGTCAGCATTTGGTAAATTATCAGCAAGCCCCTCTAACAGTGCTTTGAAATATAACATTGTCCCACCAACGAGAACGGGAGTTTTCCCACGCTCATGCATATCATCAATCAAAGGACAAACATCCTCGACAAATTGTGCTGCAGAATACACTTCCAACGGTGTAATAATATCAATCAAATGATGTGGATAAAGTGCTTGTTCTTCCTTGGTTGGTTTCGCTGTACCAATATCCATATCTTTATAAACTAAGGCTGAATCAACAGAAATTAGTTCAAAATTACCACGCTCATAGAGTTCACATGCCAATGCAGTTTTACCACTTGCGGTAGGCCCCATTAAATTGATGACGGGCAATTGATTTGACATGTACAACTACTCTCCTCGAGCAAATAATTTATCTAATTGATGCAGTGGAAATGCACGCCAAGTCGGACGGCCATGATTACATTGGCTAGCAAATTCAGTTTGTTCCATTTGACGCAATAAGGCATTCATTTCAGAAAGGCTTAACTGCCGATGAGCACGCACAGCGCCATGACATGCCATACCAGCGAGTAATTCATCACGTTTTTGCAATAAACCTCTTGCTTCATCATTTGGATCAAGATCATTGAGCAATTCTGGAATCAATTTCTCAAAATCTGCTTTATGTAAAATGGCAGGCACACCACGTACGATCACTTGATCATCCCCATACTGATCGACTTCCAAACCGAGTCGTTGTAATTGGGGTTGTAAATCTTCGATGCGAGTGGCTTGCATACGCGTAATTGAAACAATTTTTGGAATCAATAATTGCTGCGATGTCCAAAATTCAGGTTTATCCCATGCTGACTTCATTTGTTGTAATAAGATGCGTTCGTGTGCTGCATGCATATCAACAATAATCAAGCCTTCGGTATTTTGCGCAAGAATATAAATGCCATGAAGTTGTGCTATTGCAATACCTAATGGAAATTCATCCACACGTGATGGAACCGTTTGATTACTTTCAACTTCCCCGTGATCAAAGGTGGTAGGAGTTTCTCCACCACGCAATGGCGCCAAATATGTTTTAAGCGCATTATTTAATTGTGCAGAACCATTATAACGAGGTTCTTGTGATCCAGAATTATAATTTACGGCTTGAGGACGACTTTGATTAAATTCAGTCAATAAATCAGTTGAAACAGCTACATGTTGATTGGCTGATGACTCTGCTTCAACCGCAGCACGATGTAAATTAAATTGTTCTTGGTATTTGGGCTGAGGCTGATAATCAAAGTTTTCTGTTGTACTTTCATCTGTTTTCATTGCCTGTGCTAAATCTGCACTAGCTGTTTGAAATTGCGATAAAGTTGATTTGGCATAATGACGCACAAATTCATGCACTTCACGTTGATTTAGAAAGCGAATTTCATGCTTGGTTGGATGTACATTGACATCAATATTTTCAGGATCTACTTCTAAAAACAACAAATAAGAAGAATGCTGATGACCATGCAAAATACCTTCATATGCCATACGCAGCGCATGTGAAATGGTTTTGTCTTTAACAATACGACCATTTACATAAACATATTGCAAATCTGCTTGTGCACGCGCATCAGAAGGATGCCCCAACCATCCAGATAAGCGCATATTGATACTTTCAGCATCAACCCAGTAGGCATTTTGAATAAATTGTTGACCGAGTAACTGTTGAACACGTTGGTAACGTAACTCACCACTATCAGCCACAGGTAGGTTTAAACGGATATTATCGTTGTGCTCAAGTACAAAACGAATATCGAAATGTGTTAAAGCCAAACGGCGAACAATTTCTTCAATATGGTTAAATTCTGTTGTTGGCTTTTTTAGAAATTTACGACGTGCAGGAACATTAAAAAATAAATCCTGAACACGAATATGTGTACCTTTCTGTGTGGCAACCGCTTGAACTTGCTGATGATCGAAAGCGGTACCATTGACTTCTACTTGATAACCCACGCCTTGTTCATCTTGACTGCTGGTCAAAGTTAAACGAGACACAGCAGCGATGGATGCCAATGCTTCCCCACGAAAGCCCAAGCTAACAATCGCATGTAAGTCTTCAGAAGTTTGAATTTTACTAGTCGCATGTCGCATCACTGCCAAAGGTAAATCTTCTGGGTGAATGCCATTCCCGTTATCAATGATTTCAATTAAAGTCGAACCGCCCTGAGCCACACGAATGATCAACTCAGTCGCACTAGCATCAATTGAGTTTTCTAATAACTCTTTTACGACGGATGACGGGCGTTCGATCACCTCACCCGCAGCAATTTGGTTGGCTAATGCGGCATTAAGAGTATGGATACGGCGAGTTGAACGATCTGTTGAATCATGCGCCATGCAATTGTTCCTGCAACGTTTGAGACAGTGCTTGAGAATCTACAGTTAAAGTCACAAATCGAGTGAGCTCATCTTCTGACTTTTGAATGTCGATGACCACATCGGCTTTTGGAATTTCCTCACCACCTTTAGATGGCCATTCAAATAAAAATAATGCCTCAGGCGTTTCCAAATAATCACGAATTCCCATCAACTCTAACTCATAAGGATCATCCAAACGATATAAATCGAAATGAAAAATGTCGCGACCATTAATATTATAAGGTTCAACCAAGGTATAAGTTGGACTTTTTACTGAACCGTTATGACCTAAATTTTGCAGAAAATAGCGTGTAAATGTAGTTTTTCCAGCGCCCAAATCACCAATTAAGTAAATAATGCCAGCATGCACATGCTGAGAGAGTACTTGTGCAAAACGCTGAGTGTCTTGTTCATGATTTAAAGTAAATTTCACTGAATACGACATGGCAAATAGAACAAAATTGGGATGGTCGTTATAATAACATTGCACTGCCACAAAGCCTAATCATGTGCTTTTAAACTGGCTTTTTTTACATCGTTTATACTGAGTCGAATGTACTGTATGTCATCTATTCTAGAATTTACCCCACCACTTATTAATGGCGTCAGTGCAAGCAAAGTCTTTTTACCAAGAGAAGTTATCGCAAATACGATTTTTGATTACCTCTGCCAACATTTTCCACATATTCATGCAAGTGAATGGCAACAACGTTTTGATGATGGGCTTATTTATGCTGCTGATGGCTCACAACTACAATTAAATAGCACCTATACACCCAATACCCATATTTTTTATTATCGCTTTCTTGCGCATGAAATCCATGTACCTTTTCAACATGAAATATTATTTGAAAATGATGATCTGATCGTGGTCGATAAACCTCATTTTTTAACCATGAGTCCAACAGGACAATACGTTCAAGAAACGCTTTTGGTACGATTAAAAAAACAAACAGGCTATGTAGATTTAACCCCAATCCATCGCTTAGATAGAGAAACGGCTGGCATCGTATTATTTAGTAAAAGACCTGCCTCTCGTGGTGTTTATCAACAGTTATTTGCAGAACGAAAAGTACAAAAAACCTACCATGCAATTGCAGCTTATCGCTCTGAACTCACATTTCCACAAACAGTAAACTTGCATTTAGAAAAAGGACATCCTTTTTACACGATGCAAATTAATAATGAAAAGGAAAGTAATAGTGAAACTTATATTGAACTGTTAGAGCATGATCTACAACTCGCGAAATACCTTTTAAAACCGAAAACAGGGAAACAACATCAACTGCGTGTACACCTGAATTCACTTGGTATTCCTATACTTAATGACTCATTTTATCCAGTGATTCAGCATAGAGATGATGATGATTTTACTACCCCACTTCAATTACTTGCAAAGGCAATTAATTTCATAGATCCCATCACAAACCAAGAAATGCAGTTCAGTTCTCACCACGAACTCACATTGCAAACACAACGTAATGACAAAAATTCTATATTTTCAGCTCAAAAATATTGAAATTACATTGCGATGGTTTAAAATACATGATGATAACTAAAAATATTTGGTCTTATTCTTCATGCGAAAAACAGAAGTTTATCAGGTTCGACTTGATTCTCAGGAAAAAAAACAAGCTTTTGCTGTCTTTAAACAGCTAGGGATCTCCCCTGCCCAAGCCGTACGTCTTTTCTTCAAACAGGTGGTTCTGACGAAATCAATTCCTTTTGCAATTGAAAATCAAAATATAAATATGGAACAGTTGCTCAAATTGCGAAAATCTAAAAATGCCGCAAATGCTGAAAATCCATCTTCTATCGACGTTGAAGACGACCATGAAGATTTATTTGAAGAGTTGAATGCACTTTTAGGTGAAAGTGACAAAACTTAACAATGTTGCATTTATACACAAGTTTCTATTTTTTAAGCTGAATTTTTTCGCTATCCTGTCAGTCCAAATAAAATTATAAGTTTAAGGATGACTTAGGATGATTGTTAAAAGGGCAACTCAAGAAGATCTTCACCAACTTGCGACCTTATTTGATGAATACCGCCAATTCTACGGTGCATCTTCAAATATCAAACAATCTTATCAATTTTTAAAACATCGTTATGACAATAAAGACAGTGTTATTTTTATCCACGTAAAAGATGATGTCTTCACGGGTTTTGTACTTCTATATCTCGCATTCTCTTCAGTCGCATGTGAAACCTATTATGTCTTAGATGATGTATACGTTACTCCTTTTTACAGACAACAAGGTTCAGCAAAACAATTAATTGATACTGCAATTCTTTTTGCTCGCCATGAAAATGCGCTTCGAATTAGTTTAGAAACTCAACGCAATAATCTTGAATCTCATCGCCTTTATGAGCAAATGGGTTTCATCCGTGATGATGAGTTCAACACCTTTCACTGCTTTTTAAAGTAAAGCGTCTTCTTTAGAAATATTTTGGCTCAGTAGCTTTTGAGCGGGTGTTAAATACATCCATTCGCCTTCCTCTAAGTCAGGGAGAATAAGTGAGCCAACTTGATTTCGATGTAGCTTTTCTACTTTATTTCCTACCGCTGCCAACATCCGCTTTACTTGATGATAAACACCTTGATGAATAGTCATCGACAACTGATATTCTGAAAATAGCTCAACATCAGTTGCTGTAAACACTCCTTTTTCATTACGTAACTCTACGCCCCGCTCTAATTGTTCTCTCTGCTCTAAGGAAATTGCGTCTACTGTAGTCACATGATAGACCTTAGGTACATGTTTCCGCGGATGTGTTAAAGCCTGCAGATATTGACCATCATCCGTTAAAAGTAGCAACCCTGTCGTATCTTGATCCAAACGACCTACACATTGAATACCACGATGAATCAAAATCTCGGAAAATAAGCTAAAAACACTCTTATGATGCGTCGCTTGATGCGAACATTCATAACCACTCGGTTTATTTAAAACAATATAAACGTGTTCTCGGAATTGATATTGCTCACCAAAGACCTGAAAACTGAGCTGTTCCGTATTAAAATTCTGTTTTGGATTCTCACAGACTTGCTCTTCGACCATTACAGAGCCATTTTTAATCAGTTGCTGGCAATATTTTCTAGAACCAAAACCTTGAGACTGTAAAATTTTTTCCAGCAACATATGAAGAACCTAAATCAAACTTAATTTATTGTACTCGATTAACTTTAATTTCGTTGCCTGCTTTCTATTCATCTTTTTTATAATTTCTTCACAATCTCTTCACTTGTAATAGAACACATACAAAAGCATCGTCAAACTATCTCATTCCAGATATTGCACTCCATATTTTCACTAAAAAGTATTGTTACATTTGCATCAAGTTAAAAAGAATGCTGTCCAGAACAATGGATAAGGAGTTTCACAATGAAATCGAATATTTGGTTATGTGGTGCAATTTTAGCGACTGCCTCAATGATGAATGTTGCCCATGCTGATAATTCTACACGCGTTGCAGCGACTTCAGCTTTAGGTAGTGTGGTTGGTACAGCAATTGGTCAGCAGCTTGGTGGTCAAACAGGCGCCATGCTTGGTTCTGCAATTGGTGGTGCTGGTGGTGCAGCCGCATCAAGTAATAAACGCGATCGTACTGAAGCAGCTATCGGTGGTGGTTTAGGTGGTGTAGGCGGATATACCGTTGGTCGTAACATGGGTGGCACGAATGGTGGTTATATTGGTGCTGCGATTGGTGCTGCTGGTGGAGCTGCATTAGGTCAAAAAGTTGGTCAAGATCGTGATGCTGATCGTCGTTATAATGATCGTTATGACCGTCGCTATGACAATCGTCGTTCTTACGATGATCGTCGCTACTATAATTCGAACTCTCGTCATAAATACCGTCATGACAATGGCTTGCACCGCGGTTGGTATAAAAACCGTTAATCTGTTTTTTCTCGAAGCACCTACGGGTGCTTTTTTTATTACTTCAAAATAAATATCGAAAAACAACGATATACAAAACCCCACATATATCGTATTATTACGATATAAGGTATTGAGTATTTATTATGAAATCACTGCAAGATTTAAAGTTCTCTATTTTAGAATTAGCTCCCGTTAGAGATGACAAAAGTATCGAGTTTTCTCTAAGACATGCACTTGAATTAGCGCAACATGCTGAAAAACTAGGTTATGAGCGCTTTTGGTTAGCAGAACATCATAATATGGATGGTATTGCCAGTTCTGCTACAGCAGTTTTATTAGGCTTTATCGCTGCACATACTCAAAATATTCGCTTAGGTTCGGGCGGCATTATGCTACCTAATCATGCTCCACTCGTTGTTGCAGAACAGTTTGGAACCTTAGCCACACTTTATCCTAATCGATTTGAACTTGGTTTGGGTCGTGCTCCTGGAACAGATCCGTTAACAATGAGAGCCTTACGTCGAGGAAGACAAGAAACTGAAGATCAATTCCCTCAAGACGTTATGGAGATTTTGCAGTATTTTAAAGCACCTCAAGCAAACCAAAGAATCATTGCTACGCCTGGGCAAAATACTCAGGTTCCAGTTTGGTTATTGGGTTCTAGTCTGTTTAGTGCACAACTCGCAGCTAAACTAGGATTACCTTACTCATTTGCATCACATTTCGCTCCTAGAATGCTAGGTCAAGCGATTCAACTATATCGCGAAAATTTCCAAGCCTCTGAATATCTAGATAAACCTTATGTTTCAATGGGAATCCCCTCTGTTGTAGCTAAAACTGATGAAGAAGCTCAATACCTAGCGACCAGCTCGTATCAACGTATTTTAAATTTAATTCGTGGCCATAGTTTAAAGTTAAAACCACCTATTGAATCGACTGAGGGTTTAGCAACAAGTGCTGAACAAATGGCGATTCAAAACTTCTATGCAATGGCTCAAATTGGATCACAACAAACAGTCAAAACAAGTCTAGAAAAGATCGCTGCGCAATACGATGTTGATGAATTTATCTTTACTTGTGATATTTACGATACGGATAAGCGCTTAGAAAACTTTAGCTTACTAATGGATATTAAAAACACATAAACTCAAATCATGAATAAGGCTTATTGATCAATAATAAGCCTTATTCATAACAAAACTAACTGTCTTCATTTAAATAGCCTGCGTAAGCATTTGTTTTGCACGTTGCATATTGACAGCTTGACTAAACAAATACCCCTGTCCCATAGTACATCCAGAACTTTTTAATAATTCTAATTGTTCTGTATTTTCAATTCCTTCTGCCACAATATCTAAAGAAAGTTTTGGTCCTAAAGCTACGATTGCCTGCACAATCGCTAAAATAGCTTCATCTTGATTCATTCTTCGAATGAAATCACAATCAATTTTTAAGCAATCTACAGGATAATCTCTCAATCTTGTTAAAGAAGAATGCCCTGTTCCAAAATCATCCAGTGCGATACGTACACCATGTTGTTTTAATAGGTTTAACGCTCTAACAACATAGTCTGAACCACGATCATCCAATATATGCTCTGTAATTTCGATCTCAATTAAATGATGTGGAATCTTATATAAATTTAATCGATGCAATAAACGTTCAGCATAATTATCTTTTAGAAACTCTACTGGTGCTGCATTAATCGAAACAGGCACGATCTCAAGCCCTTGCTCCATCCAAATAGACATATCTTTAAAGACTTTATTTTGGATTGCATCACTGATTTTTGTAGCGAGTGCATAATCTTGAAATGCTTGTTCAACATTACTTGGAGAATGCACTTGATGATCTGAAGTTTGCCATCTAAGTAATGCTTCAAAACCAACGACTTTGCCATCACTCAAACGAACTTTAGGCTGATAAAATGGAATAATCAGATCATCTCGAATAATATGACGGGCTTCATTCAATTGAATTGCGATGTTTTGAGCTGCGATCTGCATATGTTGATTAAACATTCTAAAACCGCCGCGCCCTGTCGCTTTTAAATCATTTAAAGCTGTATCGGCACATTTCATCAAATTAACAGAGTCTTTAGAGTCTCGTGGGTAAATTGCACAACCAATACTCATGCTGCCATTAATTAGATTTCCCGCATAAGTAATAGGTGCATCCAACTGTTTACCAACCTCAAGCGCAATACGCTCAAGCTCGCTTTCTGAATCAATACCATTTACAACGACAGCAAACTCATCCCCACCTAAACGTGCGACAAAAGTATTCTCAGGGAGAATATTTTCAATACGTTTGGATAAAACTCGCAATAAATGATCACCAGCGGCATGCCCCAAAGTATCATTAACATGTTTAAAATAGTCCAAATCCAACAACATCAAGCCCATTAATTTTTTATTGGCTTTATGCTTATGTAATGAACGTTTAAGTTGTAATTTAAAGAAACGTCGATTGTATAAACCCGTTAACTCATCTAACTCGCTAGCTATACGCAAACGCATCTCAGTTTCTCTTTGTGCTGTTACATCACGCGACATACACAACACACATTCCGTTTGGCCTTGATCATTTAAAATCGGTGTGAGTAAATTATCCCAATATTGTATTTTTTGCCCGTTTTCACTCATTCCACGAAAACGCGCAGTTTTACCCTGCAATGCAATCTTAAGTGCACGAGTTGCTTTTGTTCGAATTTCTGATGGTAAAAGTTCGATCCATTTCATTCCAAAAGTATGATGACTTTCGGGAATATTCAACGCAGCGCAACCTGACTTATTGACATGTAATAAAGATCCATCCGCTTCTAACAGTTTTATACAGTCAACACTGGTATCCAACATATTAGTTTGGGCATGAATATATTTTACGAGATTTTGCTGAAATTGTTTTGTCTCATGAATATCAACACTATTCACAAACCAATAACCTGCTTGATCTGAGCATTGTTCTACAAATTTTGCAGAAACTAAAAACCAGCGATACGCGCCAGTGTGATGTTTAAGTCGACATTCAACCTGAATTTGAGATTTTAATGGTAGGGCTTGAGACCACTCACTTTGGAAGACATCTAAATCATCGGGATGAATCAACTCCATCCATTCTTTTACAAGAGATTCAGATTCATGAAAACCAAGATATTCCTGACTAATCTTATTAAAGAAATATGCATCGCCTTGCTCTGTAAGTAACCAGACTAAGCTTGGAATACTATTGAAGACTTTTTGTTGAGTTTCATTCATTTGATGAATAAATTGTAAAGATGAAGCTAGATTCATATGTTGCTCATTCAACTCCGCAAGTTTAGGTTCCTGATGGAATGCCCCCACTGAAAAGACGACGAGCCAGAAATATTATTTATATACTGGCAATTTCACAACAAGATTTAAATCACCATTATTATATCAAAATGTGATCTATTTATCATTATTTATAAAATAATTACAAGCAACTAAAATCACTTAATTTTTTCAATTAAATTTCAAATAATTATAAAATTTTAATATCTCATTCGATGATGAATGCTAAGTTTTATAACGAATCATTTACGTATTCAACACAAACAAAGAAGCGCTAACCAAGTGATTAAAATTGATTAGCGTATTATTCATTAACCTATACGACGTTTTAAGCCAGTCATTTGCAGCACACGAGTTGAAATTTCCTCAATCGACATTTCAGTAACATTCAAGTATTTAATGCCTTCAGAAATATAAATTCCCTCAATTGCTCGCAATTCCATTTGGCATTGACTAAAACTTGCATAACGGCTATTTGCCTTACGCTCATTGCGGATTGCAACTAAACGTTCTGCATCAATCATGAGACCAAAGAGTTTATGTTTATGCTCTTTTAAAACCTTTGGTAAACGATTGTCATCCAAGTCTTCTTCTGTCAAAGGATAGTTTGCTACACGGATTCCGAATTGCAATGACAGATAAATAGAAGTTGGAGTTTTACCTGAACGAGACACACCAATTAAAATAATATCGGCTTTATCATAATGACGTGTTCTAGCACCATCATCGTTATCTAATGCAAAATGAACCGCATCAATACGCGCTTTATAATATTCTGAATCGGTTACCGCATGGGTTTGTCCAACCAAAGTTGTTGGCGGAATTCCAAGTTCTTGTTCAAGCTTACTAATTAATCCCTCGAAGACATCCAAATTTACGGCTTTAGCTGTATTAATAATTTCACGGACATGAGGATCAACCAAAGTATCAAAAACAAGTGGCAAAGAGCCATCACGATTTTGACAAGTATTAATCTCCGCAACGACGTTCATTGCAGCTTCTTCAGTTGTAATATACGGCATGATATGAATATCAAAATCAACGTTCGGAAACTGTGCAAGTAGTGAATGTCCAAGGGTTTCTGCTGTAATTGCTGTCCCATCTGAAATAAAGAATACGCTCCGTTTAATTTGTTTACTTTCGGGCATCAAAATTCTCCTTAAACATTTGTCTTAGTGCTCTATAATCTTTATAGTAAACTCATCTAACATGACTGTCGCTTAGTAAAACACTAATTCTAAGCACTTTCGTATAATTTCATACCAATGATGGTCATTCATACTGCAAAAAAAGTGGAGTAAATACTTTGGAAGCGCGCGTAATCGGTCTGGAAAAATTAGGAAAACACGATGTCGAACTCGTAGGTGGGAAAAACTCATCTTTGGGTGAAATGATCAGCCATTTATCCAATGCTGGTGTATCGGTACCAGGCGGCTTTGCAACTACTGCTGCTGCCTATCGTGAGTTCTTGGATCAGAGCGGTTTAAACGCTCGCATTCAGGCTGAACTTGCACAACTTAACGTAGATGATGTTATTGCACTTGCTGAAACAGGTGCCAAAATCCGTAAATGGATTGTAGATACGCCGCTTACTAACGCATTAGAAAAAGAAATTCGCGAGGCTTTCGCAGCACTTTCAAACGGCAACCCAGACATTGCTGTTGCAGTACGCTCTTCAGCAACTGCTGAAGATTTACCTGATGCTTCTTTCGCAGGACAACAAGAAACTTTCTTGAATATTCGTGGTATTGATAACATTCTTATCGCGATCAAAGAAGTATTTGCATCTCTATATAATGACCGCGCAATTGCTTATCGTGTACACCAAGGTTTTGAACACAGCGTTGTTGCTCTTTCTGCTGGCGTACAACGTATGGTTCGTTCAGAAACTGGCGCTGCTGGTGTAATGTTTACACTTGATACAGAATCTGGTTTCCGTGATGTGGTATTTATTACTGCATCTTACGGTTTGGGTGAAATGGTTGTACAAGGTGCAGTTAACCCTGACGAATTCTACTTATCAAAACCACTTTTAAATGGTGGTAAACACGCTGTTTTACGTCGCAACCTTGGCTCTAAACACCAAAAAATGATTTATGGTGAAGAAGGTGCTGCTGGTAAATCAGTTGTTGTTGTTGATGTTGAAAAACCTGAACGTCAACAATTTGCACTAAACGACCATGAATTACATGAACTCGCAAAACAAGCGCTAATCATCGAACAACATTACGGCTCTCCAATGGATATCGAGTGGGCAAAAGATGGTGATGATGGCCAAATCTATATCGTTCAAGCACGTCCAGAAACAGTAAAAAGCCGTCAAAATGTTGGCACAATGGAACGATACTTGTTAAAGCAACGCGGTACGGTTATTTGTGAAGGTCGTTCAATCGGTCAACGTATCGGTTCTGGTAAAGTACGTGTTGTAACGTCTATTAAAGAAATGGATAAAGTACAAGACGGTGATGTACTTGTATCTGACATGACTGACCCAGACTGGGAACCAGTAATGAAACGCGCAGCTGCGATTGTAACCAACCGCGGTGGTCGTACATGCCATGCAGCGATTATCGCGCGTGAACTTGGTGTACCTGCAATCGTTGGTTGTGGTAACGCAACAGAAGTATTGTCTGATGGTCAAGAAGTGACTGTTTCTTGTGCTGAAGGTGATACAGGCTTTATTTATGAAGGCGCGTTAGACTTCGAAGTTCAACGTAACTCTATTCACTCAATGCCTCAATTACCATTCAAAATCATGATGAACGTTGGTAACCCTGACCGCGCATTTGACTTTGCTCAAATTCCAAATGAAGGGATTGGCCTTGCGCGTCTTGAATTCATTATTAATCGTATGATTGGCGTGCATCCAAAAGCATTGTTGAATATCGAAAGTCTTCCTCGTGAAACTCGTGCTGCTGTAATGACACGTACTGCTGGATATTCTTCACCAATCGAATTCTATGTAGAAAAATTGGTTGAAGGTATTTCAACTCTAGCTGCAGCTTTTGCTGAAAAACCTGTCATTGTTCGTATGTCTGATTTCAAATCAAATGAATATGCGAACTTAATCGGCGGTAAGCTTTACGAACCAGAAGAGGAAAACCCAATGTTGGGCTTCCGTGGTGCGAGTCGTTATGTTTCTGATAACTTCCGTGATTGTTTTGAACTTGAATGCCGTGCGTTGAAAAAAGTACGTGATGAAATGGGCTTAACCAATGTCCAAATCATGATTCCATTCGTTCGTACTGTTTCTGAAGCAAAACGTGTTATCGAATTGCTTGCTCAAAATGGTTTAAAACGTGGTGAAAACGGATTAAAAGTTATTATGATGTGTGAATTACCAACCAATGCTTTATTGGCTGAACAATTCCTTGAACATTTTGATGGCTTCTCAATCGGTTCAAATGACTTAACACAATTAACACTTGGTCTAGACCGTGACTCTGGTATCGTTTCTCACTTATTCGATGAGCGTGATGCAGCAGTAAAAGCTCTCCTTTCGATGGCAATTCATGCTTGCCGTAAAGCTGGAAAATATGTGGGCATCTGTGGTCAAGGTCCATCTGATCACCCTGACCTTGCAAAATGGCTCATGGAACAAGGTATTGAATCTGTGTCACTTAACCCTGATTCAGTGCTTGATACTTGGTTCTTCCTTGCAGAAGAGCAAATCAAGAAAGCCTAGTCTTTTTTAAAAAAAGACCCTTTCGTGGGGTCTTTTTTCATCTTTAGTCTTTGAGATTTTTAAATTATGCAAATTTACTTGGCTCGTAACAATCAACAAGCTGGACCTTATAGTTTAGAACAAGTGAACCAAATGCTTTCTAGCCAACAAGTCTTACTCACTGACTTAGTTTGGCATGAAGGTATGACCGAATGGAAAACACTTGGCGAATTAACTCAAGGAAAACTTGTATACGAACCTGTAGGTTATTCACCTTTCAGTACCCAAATTAAAAATGAAACTGAGAATACTGCTTTTAATATTAAAGTTGAGCAGAAAGCGCCTGCACCTGAACTAGCTTCTTTTGCATCTAGAGCTTTAGCTAAAGTTTTAGATCTCATGCTTTGGTTACCTATGCTTGCAATTCCATCTTTCTTTTTTAATGAAAGTCAGTACAAAGAATTATTCGACATTCAAAAACAATTGCAAGCGACTGAAGTTGCATCAACTAAAGCAGTCGAACTACAGCAACAAGTCATGCACTTGATTCCAAACGAAGCATGGATGAGTATGTTTGCTTATTTGATTATCATGCTTATGATTCAAGCATTCTTTATCGCAAAATCTGGGCAAAGCATTGGCAAAAAATTAGCTAAAGTTAAAATTGTTGATATTGAAACGTCTGCTCCTGTGTCAGTGATTCGTGCTTTCTGGTTGAGAAGCGTTTTGTTTATTATTTTAAATATGCTGTTTATGCCATTTATCACGATTATCGATTACGCTTTAGGTTTTAGCAAAAATCGTCAAACATTGCATGATAAATTGGCAAAAACCAAAGTGATTAAGCAGTAATCACAAATTCATAAAAAAAAGAGGATTTATTCCTCTTTTTTTATATATTAAATTGATATCTATAGAAAAAAACAAGAGTTACATGACAATCCCTACAATATAAATCGGGTTTTAAAACAAGTATTTCAAGGTACTTTATGAGTAGCTTACTTTTTCAATATGAGGCATAATGCCCAACAACGTAGCGGTGTCGCATGATTGCTAAGCATTTCACAAAAAATTCTTATCAATCATGCGACACTTTAATCGCTATCCCATAATTTAATTAGGGAATGGGACTCTTCACCGAGGTTGTAAAATGAGACAAACGATTTTAGCTGTATTGTCTTTATCAACGATGGCTGCACTCTTGACTGGGTGTGGCGGTGATATGGTACTTCTAAACAATAAAGGTCCAGTTGGTCAAGGTCAAAGTAACCTGATGATGACTGCGATCTATTTAATGCTATTGGTGGTAATTCCATCAATCGTAATGGCATTATGGTTTGGTTGGAAATATCGCGCATCGAATAAAGATGCAGACTATAAACCTACTTGGGCACACTCTACGACAATTGAGATCGTTGTTTGGGGTGTTCCTGTCATTATTATTGGTATTTTAGCTTGGTTAACTTGGTGGGGTTCCCACAAGTACGACCCTTACCGTCCGTTAGAATCAGATAAAGCACCATTGACTATTCAAGCTGTCGCTGAACAGTTTAAATGGATTTTTATCTATCCTGAGCAAAATATTGCAACGGTAAACGAAGTACGCTTCCCAGAACAAACACCAGTAAGCTTTAAGATCACTTCTAACTTTACAATGAACTCGTTCTTCATTCCACAGTTAGGCGGTCAGATCTACGCGATGGCGGGTATGCAAACTCACCTTCACCTATTAGCTGATGAACCAGGTGTATTCCGCGGTTTCTCTGCAAACTATTCAGGTTACGGTTTCTCTCAAATGCGCTTTAAAGCTCATAGTGTGACTGAACCAGAATTTGCTCAATGGGTTGAAGCAGTTAAGGCTGGTAATGGTACAAGTATCAATCCTGAAGCGATTCAGAAAGGAACACTTGACCAAGCTGAATTAGCGACACTTAAAGACGGTGATCGTTCTAAACACCAGATTGAGATTTTAGTAAATCGTGCTAAAGCTGCTGGTGATGAAGAAGCTCTTGCTAAAGCCGAAGCTATGAAACCGTTCCCGAACAAGCCACACCCAGTGACTTATTACTCTTCAGTTGAACCAAAATTGTTTGAAACAATTATCAACCACTATATGAGTAACTATCACGGTGCTGATCACTCTGCTGGCCATGCAATGGCAGAAACTCATGCTGCAGCTGAACATGCTGCTCAAGGGGAATAAGACATGGATATGATTTTTGGCAAACTAGGTTGGGACTCTATCCCAACAGAGCCGATTGTACTCGTTACCATGGTCATGATGGCTCTTGGTGGAATTGCAGTGCTAGGCGGTATCACCTATTTTAAAAAATGGGGATATTTGTGGAATGAGTGGTTTACATCTGTAGACCATAAAAAGATCGGTATCATGTATATCATCGTTTCTGTTGTCATGCTTTTGCGTGGTTTCGCAGATGCGATCATGATGCGTCTACAACTTTTCCTCGCGAAAGGCGGCGGCGAAGGTTATCTACATCCTGACCACTACGACCAGATCTTCACCGCGCACGGTGTAATTATGATCTTCTTCGTGGCTATGGGTCTCGTTGTCGGTATGATGAACATTTCTGTTCCATTACAGATCGGTGCTCGTGACGTAGCATTTCCATTATTAAACTCTTTAAGCTTCTGGTTATTCGCAGGCGCTGCTGGCTTAATGATGGTTTCACTTGTATTAGGTGAATTCGCTGCAACAGGTTGGATGGCTTACCCTCCTCTCTCTGGTATTCAGTATTCTCCTGGTGTTGGTGTTGACTACTATATCTGGGCATTACAGGTTTCTGGTCTAGGTACGCTTTTATCTGGTGTTAACTTCTTTGTTACCATCATCAAAATGCGTGCACCTGGCATGAAATTAATGGATATGCCTATTTTCACGTGGACTTCACTTTGTACGGCTGTATTAATCATTGCATCATTCCCTGTATTAACAGGTACACTTGCAATGCTTACTTTAGACCGTTACTTCGGCTTCCATTTCTTCACAAATGAGCTTGGCGGTAGCCCAATGCTTTACGTGAACTTGATTTGGACATGGGGTCACCCAGAAGTATATATCTTAGTATTACCAGCATTTGGTCTTTACTCAGAAATCGTTGCAACCTTCTCTCGTAAAGCGTTGTTCGGTTACAAGTCTATGGTGTATGCAACTATCGCGATTACTGTACTTGCGTTCGTTGTATGGCTTCACCACTTCTTTACTATGGGTGCTGGTGCGAACGTTAACGCGTTCTTCGGTATCATGACCATGGTTATTGCGATTCCTACAGGTGTGAAAATCTTCTCTTGGTTATTCACTATGTATAAGGGTCGTATCACGTATACAACACCTATGCTTTGGACACTTGGTTTCCTTGTGACTTTTGGTATCGGTGGTTTAACTGGTGTACTTATGGCTGTTCCACCTGCGGACTTCCTTGTACACAACTCATTATTCTTGATCGCTCACTTCCATAACGTAATTATCGGTGGTGTGGTGTTCGGTATGTTTGCCGGCATCATCTTCTACTGGCCAAAAATGTTTGGTTGGAAGCTCAACGAAGCATGGGGTAAAGCTGCATTCTGGTTCTGGTTCATCGGTTTCTATTTTGCATTCATGCCACTTTATATCCTTGGTTTCATGGGTATGACTCGTCGTTTGAATACATATGACAACCCTGAATGGGACCCATACTTAGCAATTGCGTTGTTTGGTGCTGTTCTTATTGCTATTGGTATTGCATGTTTCTTAATGCAAATCATCGTTGGTTTCTTACAACGTAAGGACAACATGGACCATACTGGCGATCCATGGGATAGCCGTACCCTTGAATGGGCGACTTCGTCTCCTGCTCCATTCTATAACTTTGCGCATGTACCAGATGCTAGCGGTGTTGACCGTTTCTGGACTGACAAAGAAAATGGTGTAGCATACGCGCGTAACACTAAATATGAAGATATCCACATGCCGACTGATCGTGCTGCGGGCTTCGTCATTGCAATGTTCATTACTGTTCTTGGTTTTGCATTAATTTGGCATATTTGGTGGCTTGTCGTTGTTTCATTCGTTGCTGCTGTAGTTAGCTTGATCGTAAGCTCATTCACTAAGAATGTTGATTACTACGTTCCAGCTGCTGAAGTTGAGCGCATTGAGAATGAACGCTACGCGTTACTTGAAAAACACTTGAAGAAGGACTAAGGAAATGGCTGAAGTACTTCATCACGACAACCACGGCCATGATGGTCATCATGAACATGATGATACTGACTTAACGGTCTTTGGTTTCTGGACATACTTGATGAGTGACTTGATTCTTTTCGGATCACTCTTCATCGCATTTGCTGTATTAAGCAGTCATATTCCACCGGGCACACCAAGTCCAAAAGAATTATTTGGCGAGTCATTAGGTTTTGTACTTACTGAAACTTTTGCCTTATTGATTTCTTCGGTTACTTTTGGTTTTGCTGTACTTGCATCTTATAAAAAGAATGTAAATCAAGTAATCACTTGGTTATTCATTACATTCCTTTTCGGTGCATCGTTCATTGGTATGGAAGTCTATGAGTTCCATCACCTTGTACACGCAGGTCATGGTCCAACTCACAGTGCATTCTTATCATCGTTCTTTACTTTGGTTGGTACACACGGTATCCACGTAACTTCTGGTTTAGTGTGGATGTTGGTATTGATGTATCAAATCAAAAAGAATGGTTTGACATTACCGAATACACGTCGTCTTGCTTGCTTAAGCTTGTTCTGGCACTTCCTTGACATCGTTTGGATCTGTGTATTCAGCGTCGTTTACTTACTGGGAGTTGTCTAATGAGTAGTCATGACCATAATGCTGCAGGTGCATCACACGGTAACTTCAAGCAATACACTGTTGGATTTATCCTATCTGTTATCCTCACCATCATCCCATTCGGGATGGTGATGGCTGGCGGTTTCAGTCGTGGCATTTTAGTTACAGTAATTGCAATCACTGCTGTTGCTCAGGTTCTTGTACAACTTGTGTACTTCTTACACATGAATACATCGTCTGAACAACGTTGGAATCTTATTGCATTTATCTACACAATCTTATGTATCGCTGTACTCTTAGTCGGCTCTGTGTGGATTATGAATTACTTACACTACAACATGATGATCTAAACTGATTGTCATGTGGAAAAAGTATTTATTCCTGACTAAACCAGGAATTCTCTTCGGTAATTTTATTACCACCTTGGGCGGCTTCTTCTTAGCCGCCCAAGGCTCTATAGACTGCCTCTTATTATTACTTACGTTGATCGGAACAACTTTTGTGGTTGCCTCTGGTTGTGTCGTAAATAATGTAATTGATCAAGATATCGATCAAAAAATGCAACGCACCATGAACCGTGCACTTGTTAAAAAAACCATTTCCCCTACTGTTGCGATGTTTTATGCATTGGTCTTAGGTGTGATTGGATTTAGCATTCTTTGGTTCTATGTGAATGCTTATGCTTTTTTATTCGCTGTGATTGGTTTTGTCGTCTATGTCGGTTTTTATAGTTTGTGGACAAAACGTACTACAATCCATCAAACCGTTATTGGTAGTATTTCTGGAGCGAGTCCTCCTGTTATTGGTTATACGGCTGTAACGCATCAGTTCGATATGGCGGCCTTGTTGATTTTTGTTGCATATGCTTTATGGCAAATGCCACATTCTTGGGCGATCGCGATTTATCGTTTTGATGACTACAAAAATGCAGGTGTACCAATTTTACCCGTAGCACGTTCTATTCTTAGAACAAAAATTGAATCACTAATTTATGTGGTTTTATTTACACTTGCTATGAATGCACTATATTTTTATGGATATACCAATATTATTTTCTTGGTGATCTGTAACTTATTATGCGCATATTGGTTCTATATTGGTGTTTTAGGATTTAAAGCTGAAAATGATCAGCTTTGGGCAAAGCGCTTTTTCTTATTTTCAGTAATTTTAATTACTGTGATCAGTTTGAGTTTTAGCTTTACTTTCAAAAGTCCTGCACCTATGTTCCCTCTTTTCTAAAAAAGATAGAGGATATCTCTATCTTTTTATTCTCTGCTTCTATTGTTATCATTTGGCTGAATAATTAATTAATATTTATCACCATAATGAATCTACATAAAAATCTAATCTCAAAAGCTATCATTTATTCGTGCTTTTCATTCATTGCTTATCATAGCCATATTGCATATGCAGGTGCGGATATCACTTGTGAACCTGATTTCGCTATGAATAGCAATGAATATCAATCTTGCAGCAATTTACCCATTCTCTACCCAGCCAATGATAACCAAACCAATATGCTGTTATTGCTCAGCGATTCAGGCTTAGCAACGATTGCTCCATTATCTGCAGATCCAAATTTATGGGATGCTTTTTATGGCTCAGTTCCATTTGAAGCCTCTTCTCTCCCCTATGTAGTCAGTAATAAAATTCCAAATCAAAGAAAACAACTCGATAGCGACAATACGTTTTTTGATGAACGCTGCGCAACATTAAGTTCAGGTAAACAAATTTTTATTTCCCAAGTAAAAAAACAAAAATTAATTCCTGAAAATGAAAAACAAATTCTGATTCAAGCGAGAGAAAAAGTAGATCAATGTGGTGACAAAATTGAGCTAATTGCGGTAGACCCAAATTGGTCTGTAACCACTAGGCAATATGCATCCTATCTCAATGCCAGCATTTTATTTTATAAAGCAAATTATGTAGCAGCTACTAAAATATATACCGTTCTTACAACTGTTGAAGATGCTTGGCTAAAAGAAACTTCGCAATATATGCTCATTCGTACATCGCTTAATGCCGCTTATGCAACTGGCATGAATCAATACGGCGACGTTAATTTAGACAAAATTAACGCCCCTCTCATAAAAGCCTTTTTAGATCACATTAGCACCTATTTAAAGACCTATCCAAATGGGCAATATGTCGCGAGTGCTCGTGGTTTTATGCGTCGTGGTTTTTGGCTTGCTGGACGACAAGATTTACTGATTAATGAAATTGTATGGCAAATCCAAAATCCAAAATCAAAGTTTTACAATCTAACGGTCAATCAACTCCCTGCTGAAGTTAACCGCCGTATTTTTGAAAGTAGGAATTTCGATCCCAAACAGCTCAAAGATCCATTCTTTTTGGCAACGTATGATCTCATGTATATGAGGAAATCATCCTCTGATCAATATCGTCCAATTTCATGGACACAATTGAATGCTCAAAAGCCTTACTTCAAAGATCTGCAGGAATTGTTTCAATATTTACAGGCGATGCATCTATTCTTTATTCAAAATAAAGCCAAAGAAGCGCTTAGTTATCTTCCACAAGAAAGTTATACCGCTAAAAACTATTTGCAACTCAGTCAGATTTTTTTGAGAGGTCAAATTTTAGAAAAAACTGGGCAAAAGAATACTGCTGAGGCGTACTGGGGACAATTACTTGCACATGCAAAAGATAACTATCAAAAATCGCTGTTTGAAACCGCTCTCTCAAATCATCTGAATGCAAAACAAGACTATTCTGCATTTATTGGTAAAACTGCAAAAATTAGCCAAGCAAACCTTCAAAGAAACTTTATTACTCTAGTTGCTGACGCAAAAAGCTTACAAGCGATTATCCAGTCAGATAAAAGTACGATTGATCAAAAACAAGCAGCAACTTTTACCCTATTAAGTAAAAGTTTAATCCACCAAGACTATGCATTATTCAAACAAACTTATGCTTACATGCCAAAAAATGCAGATCAATACCAAGGTTATAACAGCTCAAACGAACAATTAAAAAACAAGCCTGAATTTGCACAATTTATATGGAATGGAACAACAATTACGCCTCAACTCAAATGTAATCGTCTTGAAACGCTAATTACACAACTCATTTCCTCACCCAAAGATCCATTATTAAATGTATGTTTAGGTGAATATATTCGGAGTGAACAAGGATATTCATTACAGCAACTTACTTACGCCGAAAAGCAACATTCAAGTTTTTCTGGACAGATTTTTGCTCGTGGGCAAGTGTATAAAGACATTATCAAGTCTTCATCAAAAGGTGACTTGCAAGCTTATGCCCTTTATCGTGCTGTACAGTGTTATGCGCCAAGCGGAATAAATGATTGTAATGATGATGAAGTGAGTTCAATAACACGAAAAAATTGGTTTGATCGGATTAAAAAAGAGTATCCAAATACGTCGTGGGCAAAATCACTGAAGTATTATTGGTAAATCAATATGTTGAAGTTAATAAAGCTTGTTGCGTGCTTCTTTCTCATGTTTAGCATAAATGCATGCCAACCCACACAGTCAGCGACTTCAACAATTGATGCAAATAATTTTGACAGTTTCTGGATTTGGGGTGACATTAAAACCGCCCCTTATCTAATCAATGCAAAAGAGCTCTATATCTTACAAGGCGAGATTCGCTACGTTAAACAAAAGCAAAGTTCTGTGCTTATTCCACAAGGTATTTCTGTTTTAAAACTCCCCCATCAAAAAATCTGGTTAGTGTTTAGGACTCATCATTTAAATTGGACTGAACAGGACTACCAAAATATTTTTAATCGTCTCGCTCAGTGGAAAAATCAAGGAAACAATGTCATTGGTATTCAAATTGATTTTGATAGTAAAACCAAGAACCTTAGGGATTACGCCTTTTTTCTACAAAAACTGAGACATAAACTTCCACAAAACTATCAATTGAGTATTACTGGCTTGCTTGATTGGACTAATTTTAAAGATCAAACGACCTTAGCTATTTTTAGACAAAATATTAATGAGTTAATTATTCAAACCTATCAAGGCACAACCACGATTCCGAATTATTCACAATACTTAAAGCGAATTTCGACCTTAAAGCTGCCCTATAAAATTGGTTTTGTACAAGGTGGTCGCTATCAAAAAGATGTGAAATACACCAACGATCCCAATTTTAAAGGCTATGTGATCTTTTTGCTTCGATCAAAAACATGAATTAACTTGCGATTTTAGTGAAAGGTGTCTAAAATCGCAGCTTCGCAATTTGCGACATAACTTTTTAGTTATGACTCCTTGCTTCTAATTTTTATATTTAGGGGCTGCTTAAACCGTAAGGAGCTGACAATGCGTCACTACGAAATCGTACTATTGGTACATCCAGACCAAAGCGATCAAGTTGTAGGTATGGTTGAACGCTATATCTCTCAGATCAAAGAAGCTGAAGGTCAAATTCACCGTTTAGAAGATTGGGGCCGTCGCCAATTGGCTTACCCAATTAACAAAATTCACAAAGCGCACTACATTCTTATGAATGTTGAATGTGGTCAAACGACTCTTGATGAATTAGAAGAATTATTCCGTTATAACGACGCAATCATTCGTAACATCATCATCCGTCGTGAAAACGCAATTACTGAAGAATCTTTACTTGCTAAGAGTGCTGAAGAAAAACGTGCGCGTAAAGCTCAACGTGAAGAAGCACAACAAGCAGTTCAAGAAGCTGAATAAGGAGAACATCAATGGCACGTTTTTACCGTCGTCGCAAGTTCTGCCGCTTTACAGCTGAGAATGTTGCGTACATCGACTACAAAGATATCGACACTTTGAAACAGTACATCACTGAAAATGGCAAGATTGTTCCTAGCCGTATTACAGGTACTAAAGCTCGTTATCAACGTCAATTAGCGTTAGCAATTAAACAAGCTCGCTATTTGTCTTTGATTCCTTACACTGACAATCATAAGTGAGGTTGAGCCGTGGATATTATCTTATTACAACGCATTAAGAACCTTGGTAAATTAGGCGACAAAGTATCAGTTAAAGCTGGTTACGGTCGTAACTTCTTGATCCCTCAAGGTAAAGCTGTAGCTGCAACTGAAGCAAACACTGCTGCATTTGAAGCTCGTCGTGCTGAACTTGAAAAACAAGAAGCTGAAGTATTAGCTGCTGCGAATGCACGTGCTGAACAGTTGAACGAAGTTAACATCGTGATCACTGCTAAAGCTGGTGACGAAGGTAAACTCTTCGGTTCTATCGGTACTCGTGACATCGCTGATGCTTTAACTAATGCTGGTCTTGTTGTTGACCGTGCAGAAGTTCGTTTACCAAACGGTGCGCTTCGCCACACTGGTGAATTCAACATCGCAATCCAATTGCATCATGATGTTGTTGCTGAAGTTCTCGTTACTATCGTATCTGAGTAATTTCTGCAAAGAAAAGAGCATGTTTTACATGCTCTTTTTTTATGCCTAAAATTTAGGCTGTACTTTTTCACCAATTAAACAATTTTATTCCAATTAAACCCTCCGGTTTGAATCCATTTGGATTAAGATAGTCATTCATTTACGGTTTCATTTTTTTATTAGGTCTAGTTATGTCACAGGCAAATGCCAATTTTGCAAAAAATACTCCCAACACAGAGAGTAAAGTGAATGACTCAGGTCAACTCAAAGAATTCAGGACTCCCCCCCATAACCTTGCAATTGAACAAGCAGTTTTAGCAGCACTAATGACTGTTGCAGAATCATTTGAGCAAGTGGGTGATTTACTCAAAGAAAATGATTTTTACGCGACGCGCCACAAATATATTTATCGCGCAATTGAAAAGCTTGCTCAAGAAAACTCACCTTATGATGCTGTACTCGTTAACGACTGGTTGCTCAAGCAAAACCTATTAGATGCAATTGGTGGTGAAGAATATTTAATGCAACTCATGGCAGACTCCCCTTCAAGTTTTTATAACTTGGAAACCTATGCCAATAAAATTAAAGAATTCTCCACCCTACGCAGCATGATTAAAGTCAGTAGTGATATTTTACAAAATGCTTATGATACGAAAGGTCGACCTGTCAGTGAAATTTTAGATTTAGCTGAAACCAATATTTTTTCGTTAGCAGAACAGCACAATAACAATAAAAAGGATGCTGGCCCTAAATCAATTAGCTCAGTTACTGCTGATGTCATTAGCAAACTGGATGAACTATCCAAAATGGATGGCAATATCACAGGTCTTTCTACAGGTTTCCTTGAACTTGATAATAAAACCTATGGTATGCAAGCAGGTGACTTGATTATTGTTGCTGCACGACCTTCTATGGGTAAAACAACCTTTGCAATGAACTTAGTTGAAAGTGTTTTATTCAACTGTAATTTACCCGCGTTGGTTTATTCAATGGAAATGCCAGCCGACTCCATTGCGATGCGTTTAATTTCTTCTTATGGCAAAGTTCACCAAGGACATTTACGTTCAGGGAAACTTGATGGTGATGAGTGGTCAAAAGTTACAGGTACGATTCTTCAACTTCAAGAAAAGCATTTGTATATTGATGATTCCTCAGCACTACCACCAACAGAAGTACGTTCTCGTGCACGTCGTATTGCAAAAATGCATGACGGTAAAATTGGCTGCATCATGGTCGATTATTTACAGTTGATGAAAGTTCCAGGTATGGGCGACAACCGTGTCGGCGAGATTTCTGAAATTTCACGAAGCCTTAAAGCTTTGGCCAAAGAAATGAATTGTCCCGTGATTGCACTTTCACAGCTTAACCGTAGTCTAGAGAACCGACCAAACAAACGCCCTGTTATGTCAGACTTACGTGAATCAGGAGCGATCGAGCAGGATGCCGATTTAATCATGTTCATCTACCGTGATGAAGTCTATAACAAAGAATCAAAAGAAGCTGGTACAGCAGAAATCATTATCGGTAAGCAACGTAACGGTCCTATTGGTACTGTTCGCCTTGCTTTTGAAGGTCAATATACGCGTTTTAGTAATCTCTCGCCTGAGTTCTATGCTCAATATGATGACGAGGAATAATTTTTTTAATGTTTAGCTCTTTTATATCTTCCTAAGCCGTCCCAAAGGAGTACTCAGGGTGCGCCAAGCAACAGTTTATATTGATAGTCAGGCACTTCAATATAATTTATACCGTGTCAAACAACTTGCACCACATTCAAAGATTGTAAGTATGGTAAAAGCCAATGCTTACGGACATGGAGTCAAAAACTGCTTAGCCGCCTTAAATACCACTGATGCCTTTGGTGTCGCCTGCTTAGAGGAAGCTTTAGAAATCAGGCGATTAGGTTATCAACAATCCATTACCTTGATTGAAGGCATATTTTCTGAAGATGAAATGACGCAAGTGATTGAGCATAAACTGGAATGTATCGTTCATCATCGTCAGCAAGTTGAGTGGCTATTGGCTCATAAACAAGCCTATAACTATTTAGGTTTGAAAGTTTGGGTCAAACTCAATAGTGGTATGAATCGCTTAGGTTTCAAAATAAATGAAATTATTGATGTTATTCAATGCTTAAAAGCTGAAGGATTCACCTGTGTATTGGCTATGCATTTTGCCAATGCTGATGCAGATCACCCACTCAATCAGCAGCAAATTGAACAGTTTTTATCTGTAAAACAGGCTTGTGAACCCATCCTTGCTTCGTGCTGTAATTCTGCTGCAATCTATAAATATCCAGAGCTGCATTTTGATTATGTTCGCCCAGGCATCATGCTTTATGGTGCGAGCCCATTTGCAGATAAAACTGTGCACGACCTAGACTTAAAGCCAGTGATGACTTTTAGTGCAGAAATTATTGCACTGAATCATATCCAAAAAGGCGAATATGTGGGCTATGGTTCTACTTATACTGCTACACAAAATGCTGATATTGCCATAGTTTCAATTGGCTATGGGGATGGCTATCCACGAGCATTTATTCACCCTAACTTTGTTGCGATTCATCAGCAACTTGTTCCTATTGTAGGGCGAGTAAGCATGGATATGATTGCAATTGATATTAGTCAGGTTAAAGCTGAAATAGGCACTCAAGTCGAACTTTGGGGAAATACTCGCTTAGTGGATGATGTTGCGACTGCAAACGGTACTATTGGTTATGAGCTACTATGCAGACTGAGTAACCGACCAGTGCGAAAATTGAAATAAAAATATTGAAAAAATCCAAGCAATTGCTTGGATTTTTAGTTTTACAAACCATAATCCGAAGTTGGCTTTGGCAATTCCTGCAAACCACGTCTTAATGTCTCAGACCATTGCTTACTAATTTGACTAAAATAAGGATCTTCCTCATTGATTCTCTTCCCTTCTGGAATCAAGAAACTATCCTTATGATAAACCAAGACATCTAAAGGCAGCCCAACAGAAACATTTGATCGTAGAGTCGAATCAAAAGAAATCAAGGTACAGCGCAATGCATCATCTAGAGGCATTGTAAAATGTAAAGCACGATCTAAAATAGGTTTGCCATACTTACTTTCACCGATCTGAAAATATGGTGTATCCGTTGTCGCACAAATAAAATTCCCTTGAGGATAGACATTATAAAGCTCCATATCCTCCCCTTTAATTTGGCCACCTACTAAAATACTGCAAGAATAATTCATTTGCTCTTGCGTATCCGTCGTGATGTCTTCTAAAACTTTGCGTAATGTTTTGCCCACAAGTTCTGCAACTTCAAACATTGTTTTTACGGTATACAAATTAGGCTCTTGATCTAAGGCCAAAGCATTTTGTAAATGTCCAATAACGGCCTGTGTTGTTGCTAAATTACCCGCTGTTTGTAGCGCGATAAATCGTTCACCTTCAACACCAAAGGTATGTAATTTACGAAAAACAGATATATGATCGACCCCTGCATTCGTCCGAGTATCACTAATCAATACCAAACCTTGCTCTAATCTTAATGCACAACAATAGGTCATCTTTCTCTCTTTACACTCAACAAGCTAAAACCTGAACCACAGACATCATACTTTCTACTCCGCCTTGCTCACGCACACCACGTACTGGTGCGACATCGAGATAATCTCGACCAACCGCAACATAGATATGATTTTGAGGCGTAAATATCTGGTTACTAATATCGAAACAATACCATTCATTTTCAATAAAAGCTTCCGCCCATGCATGACTGGCGAGGTGTGGTTGGTTCTGGTCATACAAATAACCAGAAACATAACGAGCTGGTATCTGTAAGGCACGACACATAGCGATAAACACATGTGCATGGTCTTGGCAGACCCCCTGACCTGCATAAAATGCATCAATCGCCGCGGTAGTCACTGAAGTACTCTCAGGCTGATATGGCATTTGTTGTAATATTTTTTCTGATAAAAGTATCAAGTGCTGACGATCTTTCATTTTGACTACCGACTGCGCAAAATCAAACATCATTAAATCACAATGCGTCATCGCAGTACGCTGTAGAAACAACATAGGCGAAACATCAATTTCAAAAAAACCAAGTTCGGTGTCAAAAAGCTCAACAACTCCCTGCGCCATAATCGTCAGGTAGCGATAATCATGTCGTTGAGTTGCCGTAATCCATAAATTATTAAAGGCATCTCTTTTACAGGCGTATTCTCCCGGAACACTAATATGCCAGTTTTCAATCGTCTGATGCCTCGAACTCTGAGGCATCATCTTAATCGACTGCACACTATTTCGTGCAATCTGAGTATAACGATAATGCGTTTGATGATTCACCATCAGCTTCATGCGTATACCTCAAATTGATTTTCTAGCTGATATGTAAAGGCATAGAACTGGTTCACATAAGGTTGATTTTTTAGAATATCCCAACTGCTTTGCAAGTCTTGCCATCCTAAGTCATATAACTGAACGACAACTGGATCAACCGTTTCTAATACATTGTGAATATTATGCTGGAACCGAAAGTAAGTATCTATTTGCTCTATGCTTTGCCCTAAATAAAAAAATAAAAATATATCTGGCTGTTCAGCTTTTAGAATTTCACAGCAATCATCAATTACTGCACGAATATTTTCAGCCTCACACTTCACATTTTTGATTAAATGATTCAACTCTGCATATGCTTTTGCTGTTAAAAGACCTCTAAGTTCTTGAATATTATCTCTAGCAATCTCAAGCTGGCTGATTAAAGAATATGGTTGCTGCGGATCAAGCATAAACTGATTCAAATTTTCAGCATCATCAATATGTAAACATAATGCTTGAGCAAATGTCTCGGCTTGCTGGTCATTTGTAAAAGGCAAATGTTGAGCCACATAACCGATGCGAAATAAATAACGTCCTAACCAATAAATATGTTGTGCGCTTGAGCTGAGTAAATGCATAAATGTCCTCCCTTATCGTTAATAAAAGACCTAAACACTCACTCATGTTCAAATAAGTGTTTAAGCTAAAGTTCCATGTGGTAGATTCTAAGATCGTAGTGTTTCAACAACCCATGTATCTTTAATTCCGCCACCTTGAGAGGAATTTACAACAAGAGAACCTGCTTGCATTGCAACACGTGTTAAACCTCCAGGCACGATCTCAGTACGATAAGGAGAACTCAATACAAAAGGACGTAAATCAATATGTCTTTCAGCAACACCTTCCGTCGTTAAAGTCGGTGCGACAGAAAGTGCTAATGTCGGCTGAGCAATATAAAGACATGGCGACTCAATAATTTTCTGTCTAAATGCTTCTATTTGCTGTTGGTCTGCTTGAGGGCCAATCAACATACCGTAACCACCAGACCCTTGAGCTTCTTTAACAACTAATTTTTCTAAGTTATTTAATACATAATCCAAATGCTCAGCATCACGACATTGATAAGTTGGCACATTATTTAGAATTGGACTTTCTCCCAAATAATATTGAATCATTTGATCAACATAAGGATAAATCGACTTATCATCTGCCACACCCGTTCCCGGCGCATTTGCAATCACTACATTATTTTGCAGATAAGCAGACATCAGCCCTGCAACCCCAAGCGTGCTATCTGGTCTAAAAGTTAAAGGATCTAAGAAATCATCATCTAAACGTCTATAAATCACATCCACTTGCTGACGGCCACGAACTGTTTTCACAAAAACATGATCATTTTCAACAAATAAATCTCGACTTGTCACTAGTGGAACATCCATTTCACGGGCCAGAAATGCATGTTCATAATAAGCGCTATTAAAACGTCCCGGTGTTAAGACAACAATCAACGGATTATCGACATGTGCATTCTCTGCTAAAACTTCTCTTAGTAAAGTTGGATATTGCTCAATCCCCTGTAAATTATTACTAGAACATAAATCAGGCATGAGTGTTTGGCTGATTTTGCGGCTTTCGATCATATAAGACACCCCAGATGGTGTTCTTAAATTATCTTCCAGTACAAAAAAATCACCCTGACGGTCTCGAATAATATCAATCCCACTAATTTGCGAATAAATCTTACCTTTTAGATTATGCTTCAACATATGTGGCTGAAATGCTTCATGCGACATGATTTGAGCTGCTGGAATCAAACCATCTTTTAGAATGTTTTGTTGATGGTAAATATCATCTAAAAATAGATTCAATGCTTTGACACGTTGTGCACAGCCTGTTGAAATTTTTTCCCATTGTTTCTTTTCAATCACTCTTGGAATTAAATCATAAGGAATCGTTCTTTCAGTGCCCTCATGATCACCATAAACGTTGAATGTAATACCTTGATAGAGGAAATGTTGTTTCGCTTGTGCACCAAGTAATTTAAGATCCTCCAAACTACGCAGACTTAACCATTGTTCAATCTTTTTAGAAGCTTCACCGTTAATACTTTTATCGTCTAACATTTCGTTGAAAAATTGCGATTTGAGTTGCTCAAATAAATTTGGTGTGACATTGAGCTGTTGAATAAATGTAGACGAATGTACTGATACTGCTGCTGCCGTTTGATCTGGCGCATAATAATCTGTGCTGACATGTAGGTTGTGTTCTTGTTCTGACATAGAAACCTCGTCTCATCATTTATTTATATAACTAGCAAAGCAATTTCGATGCCACTTATATCTGATGGATATTTTTTATACAGCCTAAACATACTCCTGCAAAGCTGCCCACGTTTCAGTCGTAAATACGTAATCTCGATATGATGCGCTTGCCAAATGCCAATAGTTTTTTTATTGTGTGTGCTTTAGAGCATTGAATTATTTATTACGCATATGTCATCTGTACAAGAAAAAGAAACATCCAATAGTCTTTATCGCCAATGGCAAATCTTATCTCGTCTCTCGACAGGGAAATGGATGGGAACACGTGAACTTCAAGAAATATTAGAACGAGAAGGGATCGATATTAGTTTGCGCACTATTCAACGTGATCTAAATCAAATTGCACAACGCTTTCCAATTGAAAGCAACAAAACAGTTCCTCAAGGTTGGCGCTGGCGCTCAGATGCACCAATTCAAAGCTTGCCACATATGACTAGCTCTCAAGCTGTTACGTTTATGATGGTTGAGGAACACCTAAGACATTTGCTACCACCAAGTTTACTCGAAGAAATGATGCCTTGGTTCGACCTCGCAAAACGCAGTTTATCGACTCAAAATAACGTTCGACAATGGATCAATCGCGTTCGTATTGTGCCTGCCAATCAACCACTCATTCCACCAATGGTCGATAAACTAGCTCAACAAGCGATCTATGAAGGACTTTTGCAAGATAAACAAATTGAGTGTATTTACAGCGCACGAACAAACCAAGGCGAAGATAAAACGTATATTTTGAATCCACTCGCTTTGGTTCAAAGAGGTGCTGTTATTTATCTTATTTGCACGAGAAATGATAAAACTGATGTCCAAACTTTTGCGCTGCACCGTTTTAAAGCAGCGACCGTTTTAGAAAGCCGTGCCTTACATCCTGTAAATTTTGACATTGATCATTATATTGACTCTGGTGCATTAGGTTTCCGTGTCGATTACAGTAAACCGACTGAACAAATTCTGCTTAAACTCACAATGACTGAGAATACTGCCAAAAGCTTTTATGAAAGTCAGTTAAGTAAAGACCAGATCATCACGCCATTAGAAGAAAATATTGTTGAAGTCTCAGCAAATGTTCCTTTTACATCTCAGCTCGTTTGGTGGCTAAGAAGTTTTGGCAAAAAGCTATTAAATATCGAACCAATTGCTGTTTATAATGCCGTCAAAGAAATTGAAGACTCTAAATAAAAAAGAGAACCATCTAGGTTCTCTAAAATTTTTATATAATTTATCCTAAATAATCAGTATTTTTTCTTAGATTAATTTGAATTAAGCCAATTTCCCCCACTGTTTAAAATTGGCTTGAACTCTATGATCACGATGAGTTTAATTAAAAACAGCATGCAAGTTCATAACCATTGTAACGAATCCGCTTTTTGGTCATTGTTAAAACCCTCTTTATTTAAATGAAGAACCAATATAACAATAATTTTTTAGCCAGAGAAATAACAAAGATTGCAGTTAAAATCTATTTTTCTGCTAGATATACTGAATATATAAATCTATAAAATAAAAAAGCTCCCCAAAGGGAGCTTTAAATCATACCATTAGCTTAAGCTGAAAATGGATGACGTAAAACGATTGTTTCTGCACGGTCAGGACCTGTTGAAACGATATCAATTGGACAACCAATTAAAGCTTCGATACGACGTACATAAGCCAATGCATTTGCAGGAAGTTGCTCAATTTGAGTTAAGCCAACTGTAGATTCGCTCCAACCTGGCATTGTTTCATAGATTGGCTTCAAGCTTTCAAATGAAATCGCATCAGAAGAACCTGCACAACCCGAATCCACATCTTCATAACCGACACAGATTTTAACTTCTTCTAAACCATCTAATACATCAAGTTTAGTTAAGCAAATACCAGATAGTGAGTTCACCTCTACAGAACGACGCAGAATTTCAGCATCGAACCAACCACAACGACGTTGACGACCAGTAGAAGCACCAAATTCATGGCCCACAGTACCTAAATGACGACCAATTGCATCGCCTGTATCTGTCGAAGCATCATAGTGCAATTCTGTAGGGAAAGGACCAGCACCTACACGAGTTGTATATGCTTTTGTAATACCCAATACATAATCTAAATGTAATGGACCCATACCCGAACCAGAGCTTACGCCACCAGCAGTGGTATTTGAACTCGTAACAAATGGATATGTACCATGATCGATATCAAGTAAAGAACCTTGTGCACCCTCGAACATGATTGCCTTACCTTCTTTGCGGTAATCATGTAACACTTTAGTGACATCAATCACTAATGGTGCAAGCACTTCACGCCAAGCGTTACAAAGTGCAAGTACATCTTCAAACTTAACTTCTTCAACGCCATAGAATTGAGAAAGTTGGAAGTTATGAAGCTCAAGCATTTCCTTGAGTTTTTCTTCAAGTAATTCACCACCACGAATCAAGTCAGCAACACGCACAGCGCGGCGAGCGACTTTATCTTCGTAAGCAGGACCAATACCACGACCAGTTGTACCAATCTTCGCATTACCGCGTTTCTTTTCACGTGCTTGGTCAAGTGCGATATGGTTTGGCAAAATTAAAGGACAGTTTGGAGAAATACGTAAACGTTCTTTAACAGGTACGCCTTCTTCTTCCAAAATTGCCATTTCTTTAATTAAAGCTTCAGGTGATAACACCACACCATTACCAATTAAGCACAATACGTTTTCACGTAAAATACCTGATGGAATGAGGTGTAATACAGTTTTCTTACCACCTACGACAAGCGTATGCCCTGCATTGTGACCACCTTGATAACGTACAACCGCAGCCGCTTGATCTGTGAGCAGGTCGACGATTTTACCTTTACCTTCGTCGCCCCATTGGGTACCAAGTACCACAACATTTTTGCCCATAATAGCCTCATTACATCATGCTGTTAAAATTGGAAACTAAGCTGTTGAGTCAGCATAGCAATTAAATTTTTTCAATGACCCATTGCCCATTTTGAGACACCATTTGATGTGTCGCATATGGCACTGAGCTTAAATCATCATTACCTAACAACTGCACAACACGTAAACCGTTCAGACGTGCATCTGCAATTGATTTTAATAAATCTTTTTCACTTCCTTTAGGTGCAACAATCGTTTCAATTTCTACAAATTGAGTTGCGCCTAAAGCGTATAAATCACAACTAAAACCAGTTGCTGGTCGTGCACGTCCAAAGTGCTCACCAATACCATCATAACGGCCGCCTTGCGCAAGTGGCGCAGCACGATTTGGCGCATAAATGGCATACATCAAACCAGTATGATAGTGATAACTACGTAACTCGATAACGTCGATTCCAATATTTAAATTAGACCAACGTGACTGAATTTGAGTCAAAGTAGATTTCAATGCATCAAATGCATTTTTAAAATCAATATCATTTAAAATATCTTGGCTTAGATGCGCTTGTAATGCATCTAGATCACTCGCATAACGACCTAAAGCATAAAAATCAGCACCCATAGCAAGATCTTTAGTAAACTCTTCGAGTTCAGGTAATGCTTTACGCTGATATAAATCAGAGAGCTGATTTTCTGTATTTTTATTTAAACCAGCACGCTTTACTAAACTACGGAATAAACCAACATGACCTAAATCTAAATGAGCGCCATCTAAAGTATGCGTATGCTCAATCAAAGCCAACATCACATCAATCATTTCAACATCAGCTTCGATGCTGTCATGACCATATAACTCTGCACCTAACTGTAAAGGTGCACGCGTTGCATTAAAATTCTGTGGTTTAGTATGAAGCACAGTACCTGCATAGCAATAGCGAGCCACACCTTCAATTGGTCGTACATGCGCATCTATACGCGCAACTTGTGGCGTCATATCTGCACGCACACCAAGCAAACGACCAGAAAGCTGATCAATGACTTTAAAAGTCACTAAGTCTAAATCTTGATTAGATTCTGATAATGACGACAACGATTCAATGTATTCAATAAATGGTGTGTATACCAATTGATAACCTCGAACTGCAAGGAAATCTAAAGCTGCGCGACGCAAAGTTTCAACGACTTGCGCTTGTTCTGGCAATACATCTGCTACCCCATCTGGTAGCAACCATGTCTCTGAAATGGTCATGTTTCAAACCTAAAATCTGTTCAATGTGGAGGCATCCACATAAAAAGCAACCACATAAAAAAATCGGGTGAATGCCCGATTCAGCGTAGTGTAGCACGAAGATTTATGCGATGCACCTGAGAATTTGAATAATTCGGTATCGTATTGCCTCCAGCACATCAGCACATATTTATGAATTTAATAAATAGATTCAATTAATTAAAAATCAGTCATGACTAGCGTCGACTATCGTTCGTGATCCAAAGAACTGTCCAACATCTGAACTATCACCTTGTTTCCAACTGATCAGATTTAATTTTTTGAGTGTTTTAATCGCCTGTAAGTTAAACGCAAAGCAGCCTTTTTCTAAGTTTGCAATTCGCATCTTTTGACCCAGTATAATCATTTGACTAATTTGATCATCCCTATCATATTTTTCAAATGAATTTAGCTGATCGCGAGCATAACTTAAGCTCTGCTCTACCGACCACGGCTGCGATGTCGTATAAATAGCATAAGCAGATTGATCAGTAGCATCACCTATTGTTCCAACTGTTTCTTCTACATCTAAATTATTTAATAAGAATATCCAATCATATCCATGCCAATTTCCCCAAGCCAGTTGATAATCAGATTGATTTGAAATCGGAGGATATTTCAAGCCTTCATATTGGTTAACAATCCGCTCACGTACTTCTGCGAAGGAAGGACTATCGAATGAATCGACTTGAGTAATATGATTCTGGTTCCATTGCGTTTCCTTTAAACGATAGCAAATGCTATTTTTAGGAAAAACAGTATCTTTATAATTTTGATAAAATTTAATTAAATTTTGATTTAATCCATTTGTTTCATTGGAACTTAAATTAATATTTTCACGGTATCCTGGCAATACGCGATCAAAAACATTTTGCCCATCTAATTGCACCAACTCAAAACTCAAATCCTGTTGCAACTCAGATGTACGCTCATATCGCCATTGAGTAGGTGCAAGTCTTTTGAAGACATTGCTCTGCGGTGTTCCAACTTCTAAAATTTTAGATTCAGTTAAAATTCTTCTGTCTAAAGGTTGGTTATGTGATTTATTAAAATTAATTTGATCGTCTTGAATCAGATATGTTGTTATCTCAAAAAAATCTGTGATCAAACCAGATGAGACATTAAATGGTTGATAATATACTTTGTACAGTGCATTTTGTTCAGATGATTCATCATCAGATTTTTTATCATTACTCTGATTCGAGCCACCACCGCAGGCTGTTAAAAGAAGTGTTGAAAATATAATAAGAGTTCCTGTTATTTTTTTTGATCCAAGCTTCATAGGTTAACAATCATTTTCAATTTATTTAGGAGCTAAAATAATATCAAAAACAACAAAAAGCTAACAAGAAAAAATCCTAGAGTTTATTTTTAGTTTTCATAAATATCAAAACAGTTAGTTTAATAAAATTCTAATAATTAATCTAAGTCTATACCTTTAATAAAACACTCCATTTTTTGACTTTTTGTATCAGTTGTATCAGAACAAAGAGAGATTCCATCTAAATTAGATATAAATTGAAAACCATGTTTAAGATAAAGATTTTTCGCATGCAGATTATGATCAGAGACGCTTAGTACAATTCGATGATGTCCTTTAGAAATCGCTAACTTCTTAACTGCAACAATCAAATGATCTGCTACACCACTGCCACGAAATAAAGGGTTAACCCACATAGCAATCACATTAAACTCTAACTCAGAATTAAGAGTTCCACCAACTATACCCACTGCCCGAGCATTGTGAATCGCGAGAATATATTGATTGTTAGTCCTTTGAGCTGCCCGATTACGCCATTCTTTCTCATGATATTTCTCAGTAGTTGCATAAGTTGCAGTAAATGCATCAGGACTATCAAATAATGACTGCAAACGAATGGCTTTAAGTATCTCCCAATCATCTTCACAAGTAAGACGGAATTCAAAGTTACTTAAATTATAGTTCATTCACACCCTCAAAATTATTATGAATTTTAATAGTTTAAAGTTAAATAAAAATAGTAAGATCATTACCATGTCTAAAAAATAGGTTTATATCATTAAACTAAATGCAATCAATTTGAAAGTTTATACATATAACAACCTAATTTACTATTTCCCTTTACCACCTTTAACTACGATCTCTAAAACATTTACTAGTTCGGCATTTTGTTTTTCTAGTGCGGCAATATTCGCCACTGTTCTATCCAACACCTCTTGTTGAACATGCATTTTCTTTGCCAAATCTTGCATAATTTCTAAGCTTTTTTTAAGGTGTAGCTCTAAGTGAAGCACTTTCTCCTCAAGCTGGAGAACCTCTACATCCTGATTTTTAACTTCTACATTTTTAAATTGAAACCAAAATAAAAAAATAACTGCCAACATTAGTAAGATAATAAAACCCCACATCATCATTAATCCCATTTCCCCTCTCCAATTTTTATTTTCTAAAGTTATTTATTAAATGATTCACACAGATCTAGTAAGCGATTTGCATAGCCCCATTCATTATCATACCAAGCAAAAACTTTCGCCTGATGGCCTACAACGATTGTTTGAGTTAAATCCACGATCAAAGAATATGGTGAATGATTAAAATCACTTGATACAAGATCCTCATCTGTCACTTGCATAATCTGAGCATAATCAAATTGTGCCGCTTTGACCAACACCTCATTTATTTTATGTACGGTAATTGGTGATTGAGAAATAAAGGTAAGATCAATTGCCGCCACATTTATGGTCGGTACACGAATCGAATATCCATCAATACGATCTTCCATTTTAGGCATAACACGTTTCAATGCACCTAAAGCACTTGATGTCGTTGGAATGATATTTTGTCCAGATGCTCTTGCTCGACGTAAATCTCGATGTGCATGGTCTAAAACAGATTGATCCGCAGTTACCGCATGAATTTCAGTCATCAGTGCTGTTTCAATACCAAAAGCATCATCAATGATTTTAACCAGTGGTACCAATGCTTGCGTTGTACATGAAACACTTGAAATAATTTGATCCGAGGGTTTTACGTCTGCGTGATTTACACCGTAAACAATCGCAGCATCAACGGTATCAAAAGGTGCAGCCCCGATAATGACTCTTTTTGCTCCTGCCTCAACATGACGCGTTGCATCAGCTCTGGAGCGGAAAAGACCTGTACACTCAAGCACCACGTCAATATTTAATTTTTCCCATGGTAGACATTCAGGACATTCGTTATTAAACACTTGTAATCTGAGTTGACGTTGATTTGACTGAATGTTCAAAAAAATGTGCTCGCCATCAATTTGAATATCGACTTGTCCAGCAAAACGACCATGCGTTGTATCATATTTAAAAAGATGCACTAAAGTCTGTACATCAGCAATGTCATTAATGGCAACGATTTCAAATTGAAACTTCTTTGAGTTTTCAAACCATGCACGTAACACATTCCGACCAATTCGACCAAATCCATTGATAGCGATACGTTGCATGTAGCATCCTTATTCATCAAAACATCATCTTTTCTATGCTATATGGTAAAACATGAGAAGCATTGTTGAATATAGATTTTTAGCTTAAACACAGTTTTATATGATATTGCTTGTAAAATCGTTGGTTGGGCACACATTTTCCGTTATAATTTAGCACTTTTAAAATCTATGCCATGCAATAGGTTCGATTGTAGAACTTAAAACAACTTTCCTCATTGCATATAGCCAAATTCAAAATTATGGAGTGTCTTGGTTGTGAGTACTCGTTTTATGACATCAGCTGAAATTCGTGAAGCTTTTTTGCGTTATTTTGAATCGCAAGGCCACACACGTGTCGCGTCGAGTTCTCTCGTTCCCGCCAACGACCCAACGTTGCTGTTTACAAATGCTGGGATGAACCAGTTTAAAGATTGTTTCTTAGGCTTAGAAAAGCGCGACTATGTACGCGCAGTATCATCACAAAAATGTGTACGTGCAGGTGGTAAACATAACGACCTTGATAATGTCGGTTATACTGCTCGTCACCATACATTCTTTGAGATGTTAGGTAACTTCTCTTTTGGTGATTATTTCAAACAAAATGCACTTAAATTCGCTTGGGAGTTTTTAACCAGCGAACAATGGTTAGGCTTACCAAAAGATCGTCTTTATGTCACGGTTTATCATACTGATGATGAAGCCTTTGACATATGGAATAAAGAGATCGGCGTAGATGCCGAGCGTATTATCCGTATCGGTGATAACAAAGGTGGTCAATACGCTTCAGATAACTTCTGGGCAATGGGTGATACAGGTCCTTGCGGCCCTTGTTCTGAAATTTTCTATGATCATGGCGACCATATCTGGGGTGGATTACCAGGTACACCAGAAGAAGATGGCGATCGCTTCATCGAAATCTGGAACAACGTTTTCATGCAGTTCAACCGCACTGCGGATGGTGTTATGCACCCTCTTCCAGCACCTTCTGTCGATACAGGTATGGGCTTGGAGCGTATTTCAGCTGTGCTTCAGCATGTCAATTCGAACTACGAAATTGACTTATTCCAACATTTGTTAAAAGCAGCTGCTGACATCATTGGCATTCAAGAAGAAGGCCAACCTTCTTTACGTGTTCTTGCTGACCATGCCCGCTCTTGCTGCTTCTTGATCGCAGATGGCGTGAATCCTTCAAATGAAGGTCGTGGTTATGTGTTACGTCGTATTATCCGTCGTGCAGTACGTCATGGTAATAAACTAGGTGCAACAGGTACATTCTTCTACAAGATGCTACAACCACTCATCGAGGTCATGGGTGAAGCTTATCCTGAATTAGTTACACGCAAAGATGTTATTGAAGCAACTCTAATCCGTGAAGAAGAACAGTTTGCCAAGACACTTGAGCAAGGCTTAAAACTTTTAGAGGGTGAACTCGCTCAACTAAAAGGCAATGTGATTGCAGGTGAAACTGTATTCAAACTTTATGATACTTATGGCTTCCCAACGGACTTAACAGCTGATATCGCGCGTGAACGTGATCTAACGATTGATGAAGCTGGTTTCGAAGTAGAAATGGCTGCTCAACGCCAACGTGCTCGTGATTCTGGTAAATTCGCGGTTGACTATAACAGCATTGTTAAAGTCGAAGGCGAAACACAATTTGATGGTTATGATGCAACTCAGGGTCAAGGTCAAATTGTTGCGATCTATAAAGATGGCATTCAGGTTGATGAAGTTAACGAAGGTGATGAAGCACTTATCGTATTGAACCAAACCCCTTTCTATGCAGAAAGTGGTGGTCAGATTGGTGACACAGGTATCTTCAAGAACGATACGGGTATCTTTGAAGTTCAAGATACTAAAAAATCTGGTGGAGCATTTGTACACCAAGGTATCGTTACTGTTGGTAGCCTAAAAACTTCACAAAATGTAGAAGCGACTGTTAAAGCAGATCTACGTGATGCAACCGCTCGCAATCACTCTGCGACTCACCTTTTACATGCTGCATTACGTCAGATTTTAGGTGATCACGTTCAACAAAAAGGTTCTTTGGTCGCAAGCGATATTTTACGTTTTGACTTTGCCAATGATCAACCTGTTACGTTTGAACAAATTCAACAGATCGAACGTTTAGTCAATGCTGAAGTGATCGCAAATACTCCAGTAAATACCGAACTTCTCGATATCGAATCTGCAAAAGCGAAAGGCGCAATGATGCTTTTCGGGGAAAAATATGGCGAAGAAGTTCGCGTATTATCTATGGGCTCTGTGATTGAAGAGAAGAACTTCTCGATCGAACTATGTGGTGGTATTCACGTAAAACGTACAGGTGATATTGGTTTATTCAAGATCACCTCTGAAGGCGGTGTTGCCGCAGGTGTTCGTCGTATCGAGGCGGTAACAGGTTCAAAAGCACTCGAAGCTGTTCAAAAAGCCGATCGTGATATTCAGACAATCAATGGTTTACTTAAAGCTCAGAAAGAGCAAACTGTTGAGAAGGTTGAAGCAATTGTTGATACGGCATCTAGCTTACAAAAGCAGATTGAACAACTTAATCAGAAGTTTGCAAGTTTGCAAGCAGCTGAATTACTCGGCCAAGTAAAAACAATTGCTGGTCGTCAAACACTTATCACGACTGTTCAAGGTCTGGATGCAAAGTCATTACGCAATCTACACGACAGCGTAAAATCAAAATTGGAAGATGCAGTCATTATTTTAGCTGGCGTTGAAGGCGATAAAGTGAGTTTAATCGCGTCCGTCGCTAAACAATATGCTGCAACTCTAAAAGCAGGTGACATCATCAAACACTTAGCTCAAGAGCTTGGTGGTAAAGGTGGTGGTAAACCTGACTTAGCACAAGGTGGCGCGCCACTAAACGAGAAGTTTAATCAAGTGATTGCAGCATTACCTGCATGGCTTGAGCAATAAGAACTTCACTTTTGTGTAACTGACCCTGATGCCTCTCAGGGTCATGGCTTATATGGAACAACTATGGCATTAATCGTTCAAAAATATGGCGGTACTTCTATGGGTACTCCTGAGCGCATTTTAAATGTTGCTCGTCGTGTCAAGCGTTGGCATGATCACGGTCACAAGGTGGTCGTTGTCGTGTCTGCAATGAGTGGTGAAACAAACCGCTTACTTGCGCTTGCTAAAGCCATTACCACCACCCCTGACCCACGTGAATTAGATCAAATGGTGTCAACGGGTGAACAAGTAACGATTTCCATGTTAGCTATGGCACTGAACTCAATTGGTGTAGAAGCTAAATCTTATACAGGTCGCCAAGTCGGTATTAAAACGGATAGTGCTTTCACTAAAGCACGTATTGAATCTATTGATACTGATGTGATGACAAAGGACTTAGATGCTGGTCGCGTACTCGTCGTTGCAGGTTTCCAAGGCTTTGACGCTGAAGGTAATACAACAACACTTGGTCGTGGTGGTTCGGATACTTCTGGTGTAGCACTTGCAGCAGCACTTAAAGCAGATGAATGTCAAATTTATACTGATGTTGATGGCGTATACACGACTGATCCGCGTGTTGCACCAAAAGCGAAGAAAGTTGACCGTATCTCTTTTGAAGAAATGCTTGAAATGGCATCTTTAGGCTCAAAAGTTTTACAAATCCGCTCTGTTGAATTCGCAGGTAAATATCAAGTTCCACTGCGTGTATTATCAAGTTTTGATAATGATGATGATGGCGCATTTGATGAAAATTTCAAACAAAACGTAGGCACACTAATTACGACTGAGGCAGAGGACGATATGGAACAACCAATCATTGCAGGTATTGCATTTAACCGTGACGAAGCAAAACTCACTATTTTGGGTGTTCCTGATGAGCCAGGTATCGCATCTAAAATCTTGTCACCAATCAGCAATGCCAACATTGAAGTGGATATGATTATCCAAAATGTTGAAGAAGATGGTACGACTGATTTTACCTTCACAGTTAATCGCACTGATTTAGCAAAAGCAAAAGCTATCCTAGAGCAAACTGCAAGCAGCATCGAAGGATGTGAAGTTGTAACTCGTGATGACATCGTTAAAGTATCTATCGTTGGTGTTGGTATGCGATCACATGCAGGTGTTGCGAGCAAAATGTTCACTGCATTAGCTGATGAAAGCATCAATATTTTGATGATCTCTACCTCAGAAATTAAAATTTCTGTATTGATTGAAGAAAACTATTTAGAGCTTGCTGTTCGTTGTTTACACACTGCATTTGGCTTAGACCGTGAACACGGCGAAAGCAGTGCACGTGCTTAATTAATAGCTGCTTAAACATATTTACTTTCAAGTAAATAGCAAAAAAAAACAGAGCCACTATAGTTTTTCCTACAGTGGCTCTGTTATATTAATCCGTGAGGTTTTTCAGGAAGTTCCAACAGAACTTACGAAAAAGAATGTTTTTTACATATTTCTGTTAGAATTTTCTGTATATTAAGGCTGTGCTTTCTAAAATGAATTCCCTGTCGCAAGTTTAAGCGTTTAGCAAGGAGATAAACATGCTGATTCTGACCCGTCGTGTCGGAGAAACATTAATGATTGGGGATCAAGTCAGTGTTACTGTGCTTGGCGTAAAAGGCAATCAGGTGCGTATTGGTGTAAATGCTCCAAAAGAAGTTTCTGTGCATCGTGAGGAAATTTACCAACGTATCCAACATGAACGTGCCATGCATGAGCATCTACAACATCTTGATCAAGATTATCAACTTTCTTATGAAGAAGATAATACCGATTTTACTCGAAATAATAACTTCAATCGTTAATGCACAGAATTTTTCTCCAATAATTAAAGCGACTTTTTACAGTCGCTTTAATTATTTTGGGCAAAGTATTTTATAAACCTAATGCTTTTCTCACTGGCGCATAACTACGACGATGCTCATCTATCACACCATGAGTAGCAATCGCCTCAAAATGTGCTTTTGTAGGATAGCCTTTATGTTTTGCAAATCCAAAGTCAGGATACTGTAAATCTAAAGCTTTCATCTGATGATCTCGAGTTACTTTCGCTAAAATACTCGCAGCACTAATTTCAGCATGACTCGCATCTCCCCCAACAATCGCCTCACAAGGAATAGTGATTCCCTTAGGGATTTGATTACCATCCACGATGACTTTTTCTGGTTGAGTTTGTAAACCCTCTACCGCTCTACGCATTGCCAAAAATGTCGCTTGTAAGATATTGAATTCATCAATTTCAGCATGAGTTGCTTCTGCAATTGACCATGCTAATGCTTTTTCTTTAATTTCTAAAAAGAGTTTTTCTCGTTTCTTCTCAGTTAATTTTTTAGAATCATTTAATCCCTCGATCGGATTATTCGGATCTAAAATTACAGCCGCCGCAACCACTGAACCTACCAATGGCCCACGCCCTGCTTCATCTACACCAGCAACAAACATATCTTTTCCACAAAAAATTAGCTGCCTTGATTGCAGCTAACTGAACGTTATTCACTAATTTATTATTTTACCACTTCTGACACACAAGCATTCATTGTTTTTGCAACAGCAGCACCTGTTAACGCTGTTCTAGCTTTTGAATCGACGGCAGCTAAAGTAAGTTCAGATGGAGACAGAACAGTTGGTGCATTCTTTCCAACACATTTACATATTTGTTTTTTCTTTTGCTTCTTTAATTCACTATTCATTAATCGACTCGCCACCTTCCACGCAGCAAAATCATCTATATCATGACTACACTTTGTTTGCGCTGCAAACTCAATAGCAGATGTACCTAATTTTAATTTGCTCTGTTCAGCACTTTGAGCACTGCTACATACCAATAGAGTTAAGGATGTTGATAGAATGAATAACAAATGATTCTTTTTCATTATTTATAGCCTAATTATGTGATTAAAGTTTTAAGTGTTCAAATTAGATGATCTAAGCGTGATTTAAAATTGAAAAATGGTATTAATTTTACTTTTTATTAAAAAAGCAAAGCCGAAATATCCAACTTTGCTAGTTATGTACTGAATTCATTATTTATTCAATGCTTCAGCAACACATGCATTTACCGTTTCAGATACCACTTGGCTTACGATTGTTGCACGAGCAGTTGGATCAATCGCAGCAGTCGCTAATTCTACTGTTGTAACGCTATTTGGAGCTTTCTCACTTACGCAACCACAAACATTCGTTTGAATGTTTTCACGTTGTTCAGTCGTCATCAAACGTGTCGCTGTTTTCCAAGCTGGTAAAGTATTTATTTCATTGATACATTTCGCATTTACAGCAACTTTCAATGCTGTCATGCCTAACTGTTGAGATGTGGTAGCTGTAGTGTTATTCGCATTTGGTGCTACACAACCATTAAGCGCAAATAGTGCTGGCAATACAAGTAATAATTTTTTCACGACCTTAGACCTATATCCAAAATTTTGGCAGGCGTATTTTGACGAAATAAAAGATTTAATCAATTGACTCTGTAGACTTATTACATAATATAACAATAGGCAAATTTCATTGAACGTTGCATGCATAAAACGCTCTGTTACGTATACACTGTATAAGCAATAAAAAGAGCTAATTAAAATCAAATCACTCATATCACAGCTAGGATGTTGCGATGTCAACCTCAGCACAATATTACACACGCACGGCGCAAGTTCTGCATTGGCTCATGGCTGCTATTTTTATTATCGCATGGCTGATCGGATTCTATAGCGGAAACTTTTTAAGCTATGAAGTCGATGGTGGATTTAAGGGAACTGTCATTACCCTACATAAAAATATAGCAACAACTATTATTTTCTTGGTTGTTATTCGTATTTTTTGGCGCTACACACATCCTGCACCAAAGTTACCAGCAACGATGTCACCGATGATGAAATGCTTAGCGCATATAGGGCATTTATTCCTTTATTTAATGTTATTAGCTCTACCAATTACGGGTTGTTTGTTTAGTTGGAGTGCTGGTCATCCTGCACCTGTTTTATATTTATTTGAGATCCCTCGTTTAGTACAAGATAATCCCGATCTACTTGCAATTGTCAAACCGCTGCATATTTATTTATCTTGGTTTGCAGGTCTACTAGTTGCTGGACACATTTTGGCTGCGATTAAACACCATGTGATTGATAAAGATAACGTCTTGCTGAGTATGTTACGTCAACCTAAATAAATATAAAGGCATAAAAAAACCGCATAATGCGGTTTTTTTATTTTAAATGGCTTTAATTTCTTCAATCCACTTTTGCTTTTCTTCATCAGAAATAAACGAAGCTTCAAAAGAGTTGATCGCAAGCTGCTTTAATTCATCATGACTCAGTGCTAACGCTTCTTGAATCGCAATAAAGTTATCATTCATGTAACCACCAAAATATGATGGGTCATCTGAATTAACAGTAACATGTACACCTTTCTGTAATAGACGACGAATATTATGTTCGCCCATATCTTTCACAACGCACAATTTCAAGTTACTGAGTGGACAAACCGTTAACGGCATCTTTTCAGAAATTAAACGTGTCATCAAACGCTCATCTTCTTCTGAACGTACACCATGATCGATACGATTCACTTTGAGTAAATCCAGTGCTTCCCAGATATATTCTGGAGGACCTTCCTCACCAGCATGTGCAACAATCAAAAATCCTGCTTCACGAGCTTTAGCGAAAACACGTTCAAACTTTGATGGTGGATGACCAACTTCACTTGAATCCAGTCCAATTGCAATAATCTCATCTTTAAATGGCAATGCTTGCTCAAGTGTTTCAAATGCTTTTTCTTCACTTAAATGACGCAAGAAGCACATGATCAACTGAGAGCTAATCCCTAATTTTTCTTTTGCATCTGTGCATGCACGTTTTAAACCCGCCAATACTGTCGCAAATTCAACTCCACGCTCAGTATGTGTCTGTGGGTCAAAGAACATTTCTGTATGAACAACTCGATCTTCAGCACATTTTTCAAAGTATGCCCAAGCGAGATCATAAAAGTCTTGTTCATGAACAAGTACATTTGCACCTGCATAGTAAATGTCTAGAAATGATTGAAGATTGTGAAAGTTATAAGCATGTTTCACTTCTTCAACTGATTGATAAGGAATCTGAATCTGATTACGCTGTGCAATTGCAAACATCAGTTCTGGTTCAAAAGTCCCTTCAATATGCACATGCAATTCGGCCTTTGGTAAAGCACGAATCAGCTCGATTTGATTCATATGAACTCCGCGTCTAAATAAAAAAGGGTGTTACCTGAACGAGTACACCCTTTTAGGGTTCTCTTTGAGAAAATATTTCACAAAGAGAATAATAAATGAATAGCAACGATTTGCTTAGCCACCAAATGCGATGAATTTGAATACCCACAAAGCAGCAATAATCCAAACCATATATGGAACGGTTTTTGCTTTGCCTGTCAGTAATTTAACTAGCGCATAGCTAATAAAGCCCATTGCAATACCATCTGCAATTGAATAAGTAAATGGCATGAATACGATGGTTAGAAATGCAGGAACAGCTTCCGTAATATCATCCCAATCAATATGCGTAATCCCTTGTATCATCAACACACCGATAAATAACAAAGCTGGTGCAGTCGCAAAACCTGGTACAGATTGAGCCAAGGGTGCAAGGAATAAGCATCCAATAAATAAGAATGCAACCACAACCGCTGTTAAACCTGTACGTCCACCCGCTGCAACACCCGAAGCAGACTCGATATATGGTGTGGTGGATGATGTACCTAAGGCAGCACCTGCAACAATAGCAGTAGAGTCAGCAAATAACGCTTTCTTTAAACGAGGTAATTTACCATCTTGAAGTAGGCCTGCACGATGTGAAACACCAACTAATGTCCCTGTACTATCAAACAAATCTACGATAAAGAAGACAAAAATTACCCCAACCATACTTGCAGTAAATAACCCTTCAAAGTCCATTTGCATAAAGGTTGGCGCTAAAGAAGGAACTTGACCAACAACGCCCTTGAATTCGTTTAAACCCATTGCTGTTGCAATTGCTGTTACGACCAAGATACTAATAATAATTGCGCCACGCACTTTAAATTGGTGCAATACAACAATCATTAAAAAGCCAAATAATGCCAATAGAACTGTAGGCTGTTTAATATCACCCAAACCCACTAAAGTTGCAGGATTATCTACAATGATTCCAGCATTTTTAAGTGCAATCAAAGCAAGGAATAAACCAATACCACCACCGATTGCAAACTTTAACGACATAGGAATTGCATTCACGATTGCTTCACGAATTTTGAAAAAGCTAATCGCTAAGAAAACCAAACCTGAAACGAACACAGCCGCCAAAGCCGTTTGCCAAGGCACCCCCATGCCTAAACACACTGAATAGGTAAAATAAGCATTTAAGCCCATACCTGGTGCAAGTGCAATTGGGTAATTTGCAACAATCCCCATGACCAAGCAGCCAATTGCAGCTGCCAAACAAGTCGCTACAAAGACAGCGCCATGATCCATTCCTGTTTCAGAAAGAATGAGTGGGTTTACAATGATGATGTAACACATGGTCAAAAATGTAGTTACACCAGCTAGAACTTCTGTTCTAAAGTTGGTTTTATTATCGCTCAACTTAAATAAGCGTTCTAACAAACCAGCCGAAGCATTAGGCGTTGTCATAACATAGCACCTGTTAAAATCTAAGATCGTAGAATTTGAAATCTATACGCTTGTGTTTCAAATAGTTTTTTGAATGTACACAAAAAGGTATACAAGACAATAAAGCAATCTATATGCCAATATTGCACTTGCTACGCAGACGATAGGTATAAATTTGATTCCGATATCAAAACGTAAAAAGCTGCATAACGAGATGCAGCTTTTTATTTAATGGTAAATATTTTAACAGATTCTCATCAAAACTTGAGTATCACAGCATAAAAAAAGCATAAACAATCCATTCATCCTGAGTCACCTAATTTTTGATTAGATGATCAAGCAAAATTCAACTCTTTTGCTTATAAGAAGACAAATGCGTATTGTGCTTTACATAGTTAGGATTATGTTGGATCTCATTTAAACTATGCTCAGCATCATTGACAATCTTAATAAGCTCTTCCCGTTTTTTGTTTTGGGCATCCGCATACGATGCATATCCCAAAACAAAGACGGAACAAACAACTAATAGTGCAAGTAATATCTTCATTATTATTATCTCAATTGTATGCTTTTCTTTAATACTAACAAAATAGAACAAAAATGAGAACCACTTAACATTTAACAACCACTAATTAGCAATAAGTCACAATTATATAACCTTTCACAAATTGGTTCTGTACATTTTATATCCAAATAAATACTAGAATAATCTAGTTTTTAAAGCAATAGCATTTTATATAATTCAATTAGATAGCAAGTTTTTGTATAGCTAAATTTTACCAATTAGTTGATTTATCAATATATAAAGCTGTTACATTTAGTTAAAAAAACATCTTTGCTCAATGAGCAAAGATGTTCTGTATTGCAATAATTTAGATATTTAGAATTGATAGTTTAAACGAACTAAGAAATTACGCGGTGTTCCTGGCATTGATGCTGAGCGCCAATATTCTTTATTCGTTAAATTATTCACTGCTATCGTTACATTCCAAGGATCAGCACTGTAACCAATTGCCGCATCTACTCGAGTAAAACCATCAAATGACATAGGATCATTATCCAAATTACCGCGTGCATAGACTGTTGCATCACCTACATAAGTTGCACCAACCTCTGTATAGATTTTATCTGTCGGCAAATAGCGTACAAATAAGTTACCTGTATGTTTTGGCACGTTATTCAGTACTTTACCAATATTCTGTGGTTTCCCCTTATCCTTTGTAACTTCGGCTTCGTTATATCCATAACCACCACGAACAAATACATTATCCAACACACGCCCAATGAAGCTAAATTCAACACCACGAGAACGATGTTGCCCACCTACAGCCCAAACATTTGGCTCATCATCTGGATTAGGCTTATAACGAATATTGTTTTTACGAATATCAAATACGGAAAATTGAGTATTTAAACGATCATTGATCCAATCACTTTTAACACCCACTTCATATTGTTCGTTGTATTGCGGCTCTGCATCAAAAGCATCTAAGTTTGTATTTGCAGACACTACATTTACACCAACACTCCCCCCAAATGGTGCAAAACTTTTACTATAAGATGCATAGAAACTTTGACTTTCAATTGGTTGCCAAATTAAACCGATGTTCGGGCTAAAACTTTCACCATCAATACTACGTTGATAATCAGGATCATTACTGTCTTTCAAACGGTTGGTTGTCTTCGAATGGAAATAATCATAACGCCCACCGAGCATAACTTTGAAATAATCATTAAAGCTAATTAAATCCTGAATAAATAACCCATAAGCTTCACTTTGATTATAGTTATGCGTATTAAGCTTTAAATCACTGCCGTCTCGTGAGTTAGAACGCTCACCTGTCAATGGATTGACATATCCCCAAAGAATTGAACCATCTTGATTTTTATTTGCGAGTTTTGGTTCACGTTGCTCATAGGTCCAATCTGCACCCACTAGAAGGTTATGCTTTAAGCGACCTGTATCAAATTCACCACGAATATCAAAGCTATTACTGGTCGTCTTATTATTTGTTTGTTGCCAATAATAAATTTGAGAGATTTCCCCTGCATGGCCATCACAAGAACCAATGTTTTTAGCTACCGTCTGGTCACTCTTACAATACGTACCAGAATAAAAGTGATCAAAGTTTTGCTCTGCCTGACGATGACTTAAAGCCCAATGAAAGTTCCAATTTGGCGCGAATTCATAATTCAAGTCTGAACGGGCTATCTGTAATACGTCATTGACATAATCGCCTTTTTGCGCAAACCCTGTTTTGATCGAGGTTCCTTTTGGAAGCTCAGAAAATTCAGGTCCGCGATCTGGAACGCGATGCAATTTGTCATAGGTGTATTGCATCGTCCAAGTGAGTCCATCATCATTCTTATAAGTAAAACTTGGAGACAACATTTCGATTTTATTTTCAATGCCTGAACGGAAACTGTTTGATTCTCCATATTCGCCAGTCAAACGTACAGCCACGTTATCCGTTAATACTTGGTTTAGATCAACTGTTGAACCATAGTTATCATATGATCCACCATAAATACCAACAGAACTTTTAGAATCAAAATTGGCAACTTTACTGACCATATTGATTACACCGCCACCAGAACTACGTCCATAAAGTACTGAGGCAGGACCTTTTAAAATCTCAATTCGCTCAACATTAGCAGTACTACGGCGCACTTGCCCACTTTCGCGAATACCATCACGATAGATATCACCAGTATCTGCATTAAATCCTCTTAGGCTAATCCCATCTCCACGCATGTCATAACTCGTAGAAACACCCGGTGTTCCTTGCAACATGACGCTCAGATCATTGGCTCCATAGATTTTATATTTTTGAACATCAATGGTATCAATTGTCTGGGGAATATCTTTTTTCTTGAGACCGTTACGAGTCACACTTGCCTGTTCATAATCAATATAACTTTTGATTGGATCAAGCTCACTCATCGCCTCGATTTTAATTGTAGGCATAACAGCTGTTTGCGTATTTTCTTCGTTCGCAATCGCATATTGCGCTTGAATCAGCATCACCGTAAGTAAACTGAACTTAAAAACAGGCTTAGTATGTGCACTAGGTATCGAGAGACTCATAAAAATATCCAAACTCAAATAAAAATTAAAAAAAGCTTAAAAATATAAAAACGATACAATTTTAATAAAAATAATTCTCATTTTCATCATCTTTAAGTCTATTTTTTGCTTTTAGTGCTTATTTATCGCCCAGATGAGATAGATAGAGCGGATATAGTGAGTAAAAAATTGCCAAAAATATTTTTAACATCCATGTGTTATTCTTTTTAAATTCGATTCTTTTTAAACAATTTTACATTCGACTACGCACAAAATAATTCAATCTTTTTTAGGATTCTAATGAAACATCCACTCTAATATGGAAGATTGAGTGTTCTTAGTTCTTTATCGCTCAGTATAAATTCTACCCCTTGCCGCTAACAAGACGATTGATCTTCCTCTCCCCCTCCTCAAACTTCAGAAGTGATAACTGAAGGTATTCCACCGTTTCAAATAACGCTTTAAAAGAAACTCTAATTTTAGAGACTTAAATATTATGTATGATCGGTTAGCCACTACAATTTAACGGTTAAATCATCACTTATACGAAAGACTTCCCTCCTTAAATTTCACATTCATTCATATTTCGCTTTATGTATATTATGATGCAATTATCCACCAATAAAGATTCGAAGAGTTAAATGCGAGCAGAATTGAAAACTAAAATCATAGAAGTATGTGATGATAAAATTGCCAAAAAAGGCAGTAATGTTGGTTTATCTTTTTATGCATTTTTTGCCAATAAAAATGATGATCCTGAGCAGCTTATGGAAGCAGCACATTGGTGGATTATGGAACATCGATTAGATCATTTTGAAAAAGCAACTAAAATTAAAACACTCATCTTGGAACAATCAAACTGACTCGTAATAAAGACTGATTGCTTTAACTTGTGTTGCTTGAACTCAAACAAAAATATTTCCAATGAATAGCTTAATATCCATGTTTAAGTAAAAGGCAATTCATTTCCATTATGAAAAGAGCATAGTATATTGATTTTAAAACTCGTATTTATGTTCTTTTATGCACTCAAGAAAAACCAGTGATGCAGGCATCTTTTTGTGGATGGTGTATCAAACCATGCAAAAAATGGATTTAGATGCAGCAGCAATTTTTGCTAGTGTGCATTTACCTGACCAACCCCCAGATAAATTTGTTCGACGTGATAACTCAACCCAACAACGTTTTTGGCAAGCGGCTGAACAAATCAGTCAAGATCAAGATATTGGGTTACATGTCGGCGCAAATGTACCCGCCTTTCGCGGTCAAGTAATTGAATATCTTTTTTTGAGCAGCCCAACATTTGGTGAGGGATTAAAACGAACTGTTCGTTATCAAGCCTTACTTACGGATGCAATGTCCTTCAAACTGGATGAATCGAATAGCGACTATATGATCATCTCAGGTTTAACACACCCTGTAAGACATTACCTTGAATGTGCGATTGGAATTTTTTTAAATTTTTTCAAATATATTAGTCAAGATGCTTTTTCGCCTTTAGAAATTTGGCTGCCCTACAATGAGGGTGCTTGTTCTGAAGAATATCAAAAAATATGGAAATGTAAGGTTCAACTGGCACAAACTGAGGGTGCAATCTGTTTTGATCGAAAACTATTGGATCAACCCTCACCCGCTTACGAACCTGAATTATTAAAAATTCATGAGCATCATGCTAAATCACAACTTGAGCTTTTAGGTAAACATCAACTAATTACCGAAATAGAAAGAATTTTAGCAAGTGGCTTATTGGAGTCAGGTGAATTCGATCAAAATTGTGTAGCTCAACATTTAAATCGAAGTGCTAGAAGCCTCAGAGCAGATTTACAACTGATTAATACCAGCTATGAAAAAGTGATTGCACAATATAGAGAACGCCTTTCTCGACGACTTTTATCACAAACCCAAGAAACAATTGATCAAATCGTATATTTAACAGGATTTTCTGAACCCTCTGCCTTTTCTAGAGCATTCAAGCGCTGGACGGGAGAAACACCTACTGCATATAGACAACGTAAGCAATCTGCATTTGATTAAGTCGGCAATATAAAGCTGTCAGTTCAGTCAAAAAGAAACCTAATTATTTTTCTAAAATCCAACTCATGTTTTAAGAGGTTTTTTACATGATTGGTTTTCCAGTAGGTATATTCGTTGCAAATGGCATGGAATGGTATTTTCATAAAGTGTGGTTACATGAGTTCCCAAGCAAAAATAGAAATAGCCCTTTCTTTACCCATATTGCCCATCACAAACGTGCTCGTCTAAATGACTTTCATGATGAAGGCTATGCTGAATCTATGTTTAAAAATTCAGAAATGTATAATGAAAAATCAGCTTTAATTGGCTTAACCATTGCATCAACAGTGTTTCTACCAGTAGCGCCTTTTTTTACAGCGGGTTTGTACTATGGCATTTGGAATTATTGGAAAGTTCATGCCAAATCTCATCTTGATCCAGAATATGCCAAAAAGCGCATCCCATGGCATTATGATCACCACATGACTAGCAATCAAAATGCAAACTGGTGTGTAACTAAACCTTGGTTTGATTACATCATGGGGACTCGTGTTTTAACTGATGTATCGGATACCGAAACAAATCCTTTAGCGATTAAAATGCCATTATGGTTAGAAAAAAGAGTAAATCGCACTGCACGACGTCTACTTCCGAAAGCATTTGCTAAAATTGATAAGAATACACAAACAGATCAATTCAATTTAAGCCAAGGCATTGAAGTCGCACTTTAGAGAAGTTTAAGCAATAAAAAAGCCTAATCATAAAGATTAGGCTTTTGGCAAAACCAACTTATTCAATAAAAATTAAGCCGTTTTCTTCGCCATATTATTTTTACGAATCGTAATCATCAGCAATTGAACTGCTGCTGGGGTCACACCAGGAATACGGCTTGCTTGTGCTAATGTTTCTGGTCGTACTGTTTTTAATTTCAATGTGATTTCACGAGATAACCCTGAAATACCATCATATTCAAAATCAGCAGGGATTCGAGTTTCTTCAAGACGCTTTAATTGAGCAACATCTTCGTGCTGGCGGTTGATATACCCTTCATATTTCACAGCAATCTCAATCTGCTCACCAACTTGCTGAGATACCTCAGAACCTGTTAATTCAGCAATTTGAGTGAAGTTAATGTTTGGACGCTTAAGCAAATCAATTGCACTACATTCTTTACTTAAATCAGCACCTGTCATTTCAACAAACTTTTTACCCATTGGGTTGTTTGGTGCTGCCCATAAATGTTGTAGACGCGAAGTTTCACGCTCAACTGCTTCCATTTTTTCACTATAAGCAGCCCAACGTTCGTCATCAACTAAACCAAGCTCACGACCAATTTCAGTTAAACGCTGATCTGCATTGTCTTCACGCAACATCAAACGATATTCCGCGCGTGAGGTAAACATACGATATGGTTCTTTCGTTCCTAATGTAATCAAGTCATCAACGAGTACGCCCATATAAGCTTGATCGCGTTTCGGCGTCCATTCTTCTTGCTCCCACGCACGGCGCGCAGCATTTAAACCAGCAAGTAAACCTTGTGCACCCGCTTCTTCATAACCCGTCGTACCATTTATCTGACCAGCGAAATATAAGTTTTGAATCGCTTTAGTTTCGAGCGTGAATTTTAATGCTTGCGGATTAAAATAATCGTATTCAATTGCATAACCAGGACGTAGGATATGTGCATTTTCCATACCGCGAATCGAACGTACTAGGTTGAACTGAACGTCAAATGGCAATGACGTTGAAATACCGTTTGGATAAAGCTCATGCGTATCCAAACCTTCAGGTTCAAGGAAAACTTGATGTGAATCTTTATCTGCAAAACGATGAATTTTATCTTCAATCGATGGGCAGTAACGAGGGCCAACACCTTCGATCACGCCTGTGTACATTGGTGAACGATCTAAACCACCACGAATGATTTCATGGGTTTTTTCACTTGTATGGGTAATATAGCAATTGACTTGTTCTGGGTGCATAGAGACATCACCCATAAATGACATCACAGGTGATGGAAAATCACCTGGCTGTGGAGTCATGACTGAAAAATCAACTGAACGTGCATCAATACGTGGCGGCGTACCTGTTTTCAAACGACCTACTGGTAATTTAAGTTCACGTAAACGATGAGCAAGTGCAATCGAAGGTGGATCACCTGCACGACCACCACTTGAGTTTTGTAAACCAATATGAATCACACCACCCAAGAACGTACCGGTCGTCAACACAACTGTTTTGGTATCAAAACGAATACCCATTTGTGTTACGACACCTTTAACAGTATCGCCTTCAACAATCAGGTCATCAGCCGCTTGTTGAAAAATATCCAAGTTTGCTTGATTTTCTAAGGTTTCACGAATCGCGGCTTTATAACGGACACGGTCTGCTTGTGCACGTGTTGCACGTACAGCAGCACCCTTACGTGAATTTAGGATACGAAACTGAATACCACCTTTATCAGCAGCCAACGCCATTGCGCCGCCCAATGCATCAATTTCACGTACTAAATGTGACTTACCAATACCACCGATCGCTGGGTTACAGCTCATCTGCCCCAAAGTTTCAATATTATGCGTTAACAATAATGTTTGTCTTCCCATACGTGCAGCAGCAAGTGCCGCTTCCGTACCAGCGTGACCGCCACCAATTACGATAACGTCGTAAACCTTAGGATAGTGCATAGTGGTAAATGTGTATTCAAAAAATGACAGAGTATTATACAGGAGTTTTCCATTAAATTGACAAAAACAGTCAATATTCTTGTTTTTAACACTCCGTTGAAATGACTACAAAACACACAAAAAGTAACGTTATGTTGCAATTCAACCCTACTGTTAACATAGCGCCCCATAATCGGTAACTTGAACACCACTGTTTTATTTAAGGAATTTCTTATTCTAGATAATGCATAACAAATACTTTAGGAAAATGATATGAACACTAAGCTTTTATTATCATCGCTAATTTGTGGCTTATGTTTCACAACAGTAGCGGCACATGCAAATACCAAATCAAACACAGACCAACTCGCTCAAAAGTATGTGCAAGTATGTAAGAGCAAAAAACAAGGTGATATGGTTTCTTTTGCTCAAAAAGGTGTAATTTTCAATGGTGTTTGTCAACCAAATGACGCAGGTAAATTAGTATTCCAACCACCAATGCCTGCAAGTAATGCAATGCCTGAAACGCAAAGCAAGATTTCAGAAACACAATCTGCACCTCGTCCAGTAAGTGCGCCGATGCAGGCACCAATGCAACATCAAATGATGCAGCAACCACCAGCAATGATGGCACCATCGGGTGATATGGATCAAACTGCTCCATAAACTTATATTTTCAAAAAGGATGCTTAAATGCATCCTTTTTTATGGATTTTGAATACATAGATAGCTTAATTTCTAAAAAAATAGCCTTAAAATTGTAATCAGCTTATTTTATTGTCCCTTTCATGGTCATGAATCTATTACAATAATCGCAAATATATTTTCTTAGGTTTTCCTGTGAACTGGCTACAAATTCATATTACTGTTGATCAAAATCAAGTTGAACTCACCGAAACATTGCTTCTTTCTTTAGGTGCTGTCAGTGTGACTTTAGACGATGCAGAAGATCAGGCTTTACTTGAACCACTACCAGGCGAAACCCCTCTTTGGAATAAAGTTATCGTTACAGGGATCTATCAACAAGACGAAGAAGATCCAATCGATGTTGATACATTAGAAGCTTTCTTAAAAGCTCAACTTCCAGATGTTCCAATGCGCCATGAGTATTTGGAAAACCAAGTATGGGAACGTGCTTGGATGGATTATTACGAGCCAATCCAAATCGGCGAAAAATACTGGATCGTGCCAGAATGGTTAGAACCACCTGAGGCAGACGCGACAAACATCAAACTTGATCCAGGTTTAGCATTTGGTACAGGTAACCATGCAAGCACCTTCTTGTGCTTACAATGGTTAGGCAAAACCGATGTTAAAGACAAAATTGTCATCGATTATGGCTGTGGTTCAGGTATTTTGGGTGTTGCAGCATTGTTACTTGGTGCTAAAAAAGTTTATGCAACCGATATTGATCCACAAGCTGTGTTGGCAACAAAACAAAATGCAGAATTAAATGGCGTACTTGATCGCCTTTATGTTGGTCTCCCTGAAGAGTTTGATCAGGAGTTCAATCAACAACAAGCTGATGTGTTAGTAGCAAATATTTTAGCTGCACCACTAATGGCACTAGCGCCTGAATTCTCAACTTTAATCAAAAGTGAGGGGGAGTTCGCACTTGCAGGTGTAATCGAAGAGCAAGTTGCTGATGTTTCTAGTGTTTACTCTGAGTTTTTTGATATATTAGACATCGAAAAGCGTGAAGAAAACTGGTGTCGCATTTCAGGAAAACGCAAAACAACAATTTGAGAATACTTTTTCTTATGAGTGAAAAACAGACCCGCTGCCCCAAATGTTCAACTGTGTACAAAGTGACCCTTTCACAACTCAGCGTTGCTCAGGGCATGGTTTGTTGCCCAAAATGCATGATCAACTTCAATGCATTGACCAATCTTTTAGATTCAGAGGCGAATGAAACGGTTCCTAGCACTACGAACCGTTCACTCTTTTCATCAATACAACCAGACAGCTCATTTGCAGAAAAACAAATGCAGATATTGAGTATTTTTGATCAAAAAATTGAAAACTCAAATATCGACTTACTGACTTATTTAAATAACTTAAATTACTTTAATACCGAACCCGTTACAGCCCTTCCCAACCTAAACCTTTCGGAAGATGCCTTATTAATAGAGCACGAGCCAAATACTAAACAACACGGATGGCTTTATTACTCTTTATGGGGAATCGGCAATATTGTTTTAATTCTTGTGTTTGCTTTTCAAATATTATGGTTCAATCCAAAGCTTATGCATGAAAGCCCAGCATTGAATCGAATTTTCAATTATGCATGCGGTATTTTGACCTGCAAAACTTTAGACGAACAATATAAGTATCTCAGTTTTGAAAAAGTGAAAGTAAAACGTATCAGCAAAGATGAAACCAAGTTTTCTGGCGTGTTAATCAATCGCCATGAAAACAGCATTTTGATTCCTTCTATTAAAGTTGTTCTAAAAGAAAAGGGTGAAACCATCACCGACATCACATTGAAGCCACAAGACTATCTTGTAGACAGTCTAAAAATGATTCAACGTATTCCATCAAACAGTCCTTTTAGATTCGAATTTACCATTCCAAAAAGCAAAAATAGCTTTGATGACTATAGTTTAGAAATTGTACAGCCCTAAAAGCATAAAAAAGTGACAAAAAAACAAAAAAAAGTGCAGTTAATTTGCTCACTTTTTCACAGACAGTGGTATGATACGCGCCACGAATGCTTTGACCTACATACTCCTCGTTATTTATAGACAATAAAATCGTTAAACGAACTGTGCTTCTATCCCATAAGCGCATTGTTGGTTTTTTTGTTTTTGAAAGTAGGCGGTAACAAATATTTAACTATTGTTACGCTTATTTTTTACACAAATCGAGGAATTGTGGCAAGCTAATAGTCCTTTTGTTTTAGAGTCACTGTTTTAGGATCTAAAACAGGGCTCAGTAATTTAGACCACATTTATATATCGCTTTACCCAAGCGATATTTGATTTTTCGGATTAACACGCATGAATAGCAAATCTCCTATTTTTACGGCTCAATCTGATGTCGCTCTTCGCATCCACGTAGATCGCGCAGTTCGTCATTATTTTGCACAATTGCAAGGTGAGCAACCATCTCAAGTTTATGACATGGTTTTAGCAGAAATGGAGAAACCTCTTTTATCTGTGGTCTTAGAATATACTCGTGGCAACCAAACACGTGCCGCTGAGATTTTAGGCCTTAACCGTGGAACTTTACGTAAAAAGTTAAAAGCTCACGGTTTAATGAGTGAATAATTGATAAAATGCTCACGTTCTCGTGGGCATTTTTTTATGCTTAATCTGTAGACTTCAAATTGTTGACTAAAATCATGACTATCAAACGTGCTTTAATCTCTGTCTCCGACAAAACTGGAATCGTTGAATTTGCTCAAAACCTTGTAGCTCTTGGGGTAGAAATCCTATCTACAGGCGGCACATATAAGTTGCTTAAAGACAACAACATCGCCGTAGTAGAAGTTTCAGAACATACAGGTTTCCCAGAAATGATGGATGGTCGTGTAAAAACACTTCATCCAAAAATTCATGGTGGCATCTTAGCTCGTCGTGGTCTGGACGAAGCTGTGATGCAAGAACACAATATTGATCCGATTGATCTTGTGATTGTGAATCTTTATCCATTTGCTGCAACTGTTGCAAAACCAAACTGCTCTCTTGCTGATGCAATCGAAAATATTGATATCGGTGGCCCGACAATGGTTCGTGCAGCCGCGAAAAACCATGCTTCTGTGGGTATTATCGTAAATGCATCTGACTATGACAGCGTCATTGCTGAATTAAAAGCAAATGGTTCATTGTCATACGAAACGCGTTTCGATTTAGCTGTTAAAGCATTTGAACACACTGCTCAATACGATGGCATGATTGCGTCTTACCTAGGTGCGCGTGTTGGTAAAGTTGAAGGTGAAGCTGACTTATTCCCCCGTACTTTCAATACTCAATTGAATAAAGCACAAGATTTACGTTACGGTGAAAATCCTCACCAAAATGCAGCATTCTATGTAGAAGCAAATGCACAAGAAGCATCTGTTTCTACAGCGAAGCAATTACAAGGTAAAGAACTGTCTTACAACAACATCGCAGATACAGATGCGGCACTTGAATGTGTTAAATCTTTTGCAAAACCTGCCTGTGTGATTGTAAAACATGCAAACCCATGTGGTGTTGCAGTTTCATTAGACGGCATTAAAGCCGCTTACGATCTTGCTTATGCAACTGATCCAGAATCTGCTTTTGGTGGCATCATTGCATTTAACCGTGAATTAGACACGGCTACTGCACAAGCCATTGTCGATCGCCAATTCGTTGAAGTGATCATCGCACCAAGCATTGCTGATGGCGTACTTGAAATCACAGGCGCGAAAAAGAATGTCCGTGTGATGGTATGTGGTGACCTTCCAGCAATTGACGCTCGTGCTCCACAACTTGACTATAAACGTGTAAACGGCGGTTTGTTGGTTCAAGACCAAGACTTAGGCATGATCACGAAAGACGACCTTAAAGTTGTAACTAAGCGTGTACCAACCGAACAAGAAATTGATGACCTTATCTTTGCTTGGAAAGTTGCAAAATACGTGAAATCAAATGCAATTGTTTATGCAAAAAACCGTCAAACAATCGGTGTTGGTGCAGGTCAAATGAGCCGCGTGAACTCTGCTCGTATTGCCGCAATCAAAGCAGAACATGCTGGTTTAGTGGTTGAAGGCGCAGTAATGGCATCTGACGCATTCTTCCCATTCCGTGATGGTATTGATAATGCTGCAAAAGCAGGTATCAAATGTATCATCCAACCGGGTGGTTCTATGCGTGACGAAGAAACAATTGCAGCAGCTGACGAAGCTGGTATTGCAATGGTATTCACGGGTATGCGTCACTTCCGTCATTAATACCCCGAAGTCCCTCTTTTCTGCGATGCCTTAGTCGCATTAGAGGGACTTTTTTATTCTTAACAGGTATATTCTTAAATACGGAAAAGGGAAATAACTTAATAATGAATATTTTAGTTTTGGGTAGCGGTGGCCGTGAACATGCACTTGCATGGAAAATCGCACAAGATCAGAAAGTGGCTAAAATTTTTGTTGCACCGGGTAATGCAGGCACAGCAACAGAAGACAAATGTGAAAATGTTGACCTTGATATTTTAAACAACCCAGCGATCATTGATTTTGCTAAAGCCAATGATGTTGCACTGGTGGTTGTTGGTCCAGAAGCACCGTTAGTCAATGGCGTTGTTGATGCTGCTCGTGCAGCGGGTGTTAAAATTTGGGGTCCAACTCAATATGCTGCGCAGCTTGAGGGTTCAAAAGCATTTGCTAAGCATTTCTTAAAACGCCATAACATTCCAACCGCTTTTTATGATGTATTTACAGAAGTAGATGCAGCTAAAGCCTATGTAGAACAAAATGGCGCGCCAATTGTTATTAAAGCTGATGGTCTCGCGGCAGGTAAAGGCGTTATCGTTGCAATGACCAACGAAGAAGCTTTTGCTGCAATTGATGACATGCTTGCAGGTAACAAATTTGGTGATGCAGGTTCTCGTGTTGTAATCGAACAGTTCCTAGCTGGTGAAGAAGCAAGTTTTATCTGCATGATTGATGGTAAAAACATTCTTCCAATGGCAACCTCACAAGATCACAAGCGTATCTTTGAAGGTGATCAGGGTCCAAATACAGGTGGTATGGGTGCTTATTCCCCTGCTCCTGTTGTAACTGCTGACGTTTTCGAACGTGTCATGAATGAAGTTATGCGTCCAACTGTTGAAGGCATGGCTGCTGATGGTCATGTTTACACTGGTTTCTTATACGCAGGCTTAATGATTGATGAACAAGGTCAACCTCGTGTGATCGAGTTCAACTGTCGTTTTGGCGATCCAGAAACCCAACCGATTATGATGCGTTTAAAATCATCTCTTGTTGATTTAGTTGAAGCTGGTATTGATGGTAACTTACCGAGCGAAGCTGAATGGGATGAACGTAAGTCAATTGGTATTGTACTTGCAGCTGAAGGTTATCCTGAAACTGTACGTAAAGGTGATGTGATTTCTGGTATCGGACAATCTCCTGAAGATACAAAAATCTTCCATGCTGGCACAGCAACCACCGAAGATGGTCATATCATTACTGCGGGTGGACGTGTACTTTGCGTCACAGCATTAGGTGATACTGTACTCGAAGCCCAAATTAATGCACTAGAAGTATGTGGTCAAGTGACATTCACGGGTATGCAATACCGTAGCGACATCGGCTATCGTGCAATTGCACGTGAAAAAGCTGAATAAGCCATTCTCTAAAGAGGCCTTCTTCGGAAGGCTTTTTTATTCCTGAAAATGCATAAAAATAAATTCTATATTCATTATTTAGATATAAAATTCAGAAAAATATATATTCATTATTCCACTGATTCAGCTCAATATCTTTTCTGAAAAATTTATAAAACTATCATCCATTTATATTTACTATGAATGCAATTTCCCTCAAATAATCATACTCTTATACGCTTTAGTTCAATTTACGCCCCTATAACCTTATGTAAATTGTTGGTATGATTGCCCAAATTTTAGATGTTGTTTTTTTGTTAAACCAATGATATTTTTTTATTTATTTCAAATAATTAAGACATTGTAGTTTAGGGATTGAATTACAGCTAGATCCAAATTTGATGATAAAAATAATATGAAGTTTCTATTGTTCAAATAAGTTGTATTAAATTTGAACATGAATATTCATCTATTTTTATAATGTTGCAAGACGCAGATTTTAAAAGCAATTCACATGAATGTTTATGCATGATGCTAATTTGCAACATACAAAATTATTGCAATCACTAATGCTAGAGAAATACGAACATTCTCAACATTATTTCGATTAGGATTTATACATGAAAAAGCTGATTGGTCTTTTTTTAAGTGTATCTGTGTTATTGCTTGCAGCGTGCAGCAAACAACCAGATACAGCATCGACTGAACAAAAAGGTGATGCTGGCGCGTTGCAAACTGTTGTAATTGCTTCTACTGGTTCTGATGCAGACATTTGGCGCTATATCGCAACATTACCTGAAACCAAAGCTGCTGGCGTTAAATTAGAAATTAAAAACTTCACAGACTATGTTGCAATGAATACCGCGGTTGCAAACAAAGAAGTTGATTTAAATGCATTCCAATCATATGCATATCTTGTTGCTTTCAATGCGGCAAATAAAGATAAGATTGCACCTGTTTCAACAACTTACTTAGAGCCAATGGGTATCTACTCAAGCAAAGTGAAAAAAGTTGAAGAGTTTGCTGAAGGCGCAACGATTGCGATTCCAAATGATGGTGCAAATGAATCACGTGCTTTATTACTTTTACAAAGTGCTGGCTTAATCAAATTAAAAGCTGATTTCGACCCTGTAAAAGGCACACCTGCTGACATCATTGAAAACAGCAAGAAAATCGTAATTAAGCCAATTCAAATGGCAACTGCTGTTCGTGTTAAAGACGAAGTGGATGCAATCTTGTTAGGTAATACGCTTGCAATGGAAGGTGGTTTAAACGTTCTTAAAGATGCAATCTTCTACGAACCAATCGATCAAAGCACAAAATTAAATGTGAACGTTTTAGCAACGGCAGAATCACGTAAAGATGATGCTGTATTGCAAAAGGTTGGTGCGTTGTATCACACCGAAGCTGTTAAGCAATATGTACAAGAACATTTTGCTGGTACTAAGGTTGACGTGAACAAACCAACAAGCTATCTCACAGAAGCAAATTCGTAATATAATCCTCTCAACGAAACAGGCAAAGTGACTTTGCCTGTTTTTTCTTTTTTGCTTAGTATTGACGAACATGATCCAATTTAAAAACATTTCGAAACACTATCAGCTAAAGGGTCAGACGATTAATGCGTTAGACCAAATTAATTTAGAAATTCCTGAAGGTAGTATCTTTGGGATTATTGGCTATAGTGGTGCAGGTAAAAGTACGTTAATTCGTTTGATTAATTTGCTAGAGCGTCCATCACAAGGACAAGTCATTATTAATCAAAAAGACTTTACTGCAATGGATGCGCGTACACTTCGTCAAGAACGTGCAAATATCGGCATGATCTTTCAGCACTTCAATTTATTGCAAACAAAGACTGTCTCAGAAAATATTGAAATGCCGCTTAAATTACTTGGGCATAGTAAGATTGAGCGTGAAAAGCGCTTAGCAGAATTATTAGATTTTATCGATTTAAAACATAAGAAAGATGCCTACCCTGATGAATTATCAGGAGGTCAAAAGCAACGTGTAGGTATTGCTCGTGCGCTTGCCAATCATCCTAAAATTCTACTCTGTGATGAAGCAACGTCTGCGCTTGACCCACAAACGACCAAATCTGTTTTAGCCTTATTAAAAAAGATCAACCAAGAGCAAAACATCACCATTGTGATGGTGACACATGAAATGGATGTAATCGAGTCAGTGTGTGATTATGTCGCAGTAATGGAATCAGGTCATGTGATTGAAACAGGTTCAACACTCGATATCTTTAGCCAGCCCCAACATCCAACGACTAAAACATTTATTCAGACCGTGTTACAGCAACAACTCCCTGTCAATATTCTAAATAACCTTGAGCATAAGCATCATAAGAGTATCTATAACCTCCAGTTCTTAGGAACTTCAGCTCAAGAAACCGTTATTCAAGCGGTGATTAAACAATTTGATTTAAGCCTCAATATTCTTTTTGCCAATATGACTGAAATTAACGGAACTGTTATTGGCCAGATGTTTATTCAGCTCTTAGGTGATCCAAATATTATTCAGGAAGCAATTAAATTCCTTGAACAGCAAGGCGTTAAAGTTGAACAATCTGGAGTAAGCCAATGAGAGACTTCATCGTACAATGGCTAACAGAAGTCACAGCACCATTTTGGCATAGCTCACTGTCAATAGATCAATTCGTAACAGCTTTACAAGAAACATTTCAAATGGTGTTCTTCTCATTGTTGTTTGGTTGTATTTGGGGAATGATCCAAGGCATTACATTAGTCGTAACACGCAGTGGTGGTATTTTACAGAATCGCGCGGTTTATTATTTTCTCAATCCAATTGTGAATGCGCTGCGTTCATTGCCTTTCATTATTTTACTGATTGCAGTCATTCCATTAACCAAAATGATCGTAGGCACATCGATTGGAACATGGGCCGCGATTGTACCGTTAACGATTTATGTTGGTCCTTATCTCGGTCGTTTGATTGAAACCTCATTACTCGAAGTAAATGAAGGTATTGTTGAATCCGCTCAAGCGATGGGTGCATCACCTTGGCAAATCATTTTTAAGTTTATTATCCCCGAAGCTCGTAGTTCTCTGATCCTGAACTTAACGACTGGTACGATTTCTCTTATCGGTGCAACAGCGATGGCGGGAGCAGTCGGTGCAGGTGGTATTGGTGATTTGGCAATTTCTTATGGCTATCAACGCTTCGATACTAGTGTTGTGATTTTAACAGTTATTGTTTTATTACTTTTGGTCCAGATGGTTCAAATGCTTGGAGATTGGTTAGCCAAATTACGTTAATCAAGCTCAATCAAAAAGCACTCTTGTTTGAGTGCTTTTTACATTTTAATTTCCTATGGAAAGTAGATTTCGTTCGCAGCCTTGAATGTATTGACATGCAATGGAACTAAATCCTCAAGCTCCTGATACCCCCCTGCCAATACAAACAACATCGGAATTTTCATTTTTTTTGCCATTTCAAAAACCAATCGATCTCGTTCAAACAACAACTCTGTTGTAAACCATTTAGAACCATATTTATCCAGTTGATGACAATCCATTCCTGCTTGATAAATTATAAGATCCGCCTCCCAACGGGAAGCATAATTAAACGCTTCAAAGATCGCTTCTCGATAGAGATCAAAATTACCTTGTTTTGGATGAATATATCGGGTCAGACTGCGTTCATTCGCTTTACAGCCGAAACGGATACCAAAAATCCCAAAGTTGACTAGATTGGTCATTCGGTTGGTAAAAATTGCTGTACCATCACCACCATGCTGATCGCAATCCAAAATAAAGATTCTTTTTTCAGGGAATTGCTTTGCAACCAGCGCTAAACCATTGAATGTGCAATATGCTGCACCAGACTCATAACTTGCATGATGAAAACCTTGTGCAATATTTGCAGCAATACCCTCATTTAATGCGATTTCTGCACCCAATAACTGCCCCGCCTGAACGGATAAAATCGCATCACGTAATTGCGTATTCCAAGGTTTAAACCCTTGTACTGTCGCAAAAGCAGATTCACCTGAGATAAAAGCTTCAACATATTGTGGATTGTGCAATTTCTTTAAAATTTCAACATCAATCAGTCCAGGATCAATGAGCTCAACCATTTTATTTTCATACAGTACATCCGCAACTGCGGTCAATTTTTCCATGCTGTTGGTATGCGTTTGAGCATAATAGCGCGGAGAATAACAAGCTTTTAGCATGGATGTCCTACGCATATTTGATCTTGAGCAATTTCCATGAGTTGGCTCAACTCAGTTGTATCTGGTCGGAACAGCCCATTATCCACTTGCTGTTTAAAATGATAACCAAATGCACGCGCACGATTTTGCGGAGAAACAGCTAAAGTGGTTAACCGTAAAAACCAAAAACCGTTCATTTGTGAAATAGGAATGACATAACCTTTGTATTGCTGATTCTGATGTTTGTCCAAGTGATCTAAATCATAATTTGCAGAAAATAGACTCCCTGCAGGTAACCTTACCCCATTCATCATTAACGGCACTAAGCTGATACAGGAGTGATTGTCACCCATATTCATCTTTTCCATCATAATAGGCTGGTCTTGCTCATCTACAAAGATATTGATTTCACCTTGTCTGAGTAACCGATGATGTGCAATACGTAAGAAGAATTTTTCCGCCATTGGACATGAGCCTACTTTTGGCTTTTCCTCCAAAGACTCACACTCAATCATTTCTAAATTTTTAGCATCTTGCGGGAGAATAATATCCGCGAGTAACTGACAAATTAAAATACTTTCTTCAAGTTCAGCATATTGATACAAGGTTCTTAAAGTCGCTTGAAAATCAACTTCCTGTCTTAAATTTTGTGTAAATGTTTCTTGCGGATTGAGTTTTCCTAGGCAAGTTTCCACATCTGCATTCGTGTCCAAATTGCGCCAAGTTCCTAGCTCCAAACCATATAAAGAAGCTTGATTTAAAATATTCTTTAAACCCTTGGTTTCATATTCTTCAAAAATTCTAAAGTCTTGAAAACCGATCAGATCACGCGGTTGAGAAACAAATTCTGCAATCACCCGTGTTGCTTGAGTATAACCACAGCCCCGACGCTCAGTTTGGTGACTAAAGTGCTCATTCAACATTTCGGTAAGCTTGGCAGACAAAGGGTGTAAATATTTTTTGAAGATAACAACAACTTCATGATCTACCAAATCAGACATAACTTCCCTCGCTTTCTTCTTATGATTTCCCTACATTCGATCTTATGCATTCACTCTATACTTATCTTATTCACTGTAATCTTTTAAATTATTTAGCTTAAATTAAATATCTGTTATTCGAGTCAAGATGAATGTAAATCATTAACTTATAAACCTTTTATATCATCTTTATTCAAAATACTACACTTGTCAACCATAAAGATAATGGCTGATTTCAGTCGTCATATACTGCCCTAAAAAGTCAGTAAAACACATCGAACTCCTACAGCTTTTGCACTATGAATCTTTTACACTTAAACTAATATAATCGGTTAAATTTCACAATTGGCCGCACAATAACCTCTTGAAACAAAGATTTAGGATTCGGCTATGCATTATAAAATTCATGCAATTGACGTTAAAAACGCCTTAAAAAATTATATTTGGTTATTGGAAGATACGCATACCAAAGAAGTTGTTGTAATTGATCCTACTGAGGCACATCTTGTGACACAGTTCTGCGCCGAGCATCAATTGCAATTAAAGCAAATATGGCTGACACATTGGCATCGCGATCATACGGATGGAGTTTCAGGCTTATTGGCAGATCAAAATATTCCTGTTTATGGCCCTCGTGATGAGCTAAGTAAAATATCTTTAATTTCCAATCCATTACAAAACAATGATCATTTCCACTTTAATCATCTCAAAATTGAGATTATTGCAACTCCTGGTCATACTCTCGGTCATATCACCTATTTTATTGAAGAAATCGACAGCTTATTCTGTGGAGATACTCTATTTGCAATGGGTTGTGGTCGTTTATTCGAAGGGACTGCCGAGCAAATGTATCATTCACTCAATCGGCTCGCAGCTTTGCCTATTCAAACCAAAGTGTACTGTACACATGAATATACATTAGCGAATGCCGAGTTTGCCTTAACCGTTGAACCACATAATGTCGCGTTGCAAGAGCGCTTTAGAGAAGTTCAAGCACTGAGAGATGCGGGGCAAATCACACTGCCAAGTACAATTGAATTAGAGCTAGAAACCAACCCTTTCCTGCGAACAGAAAGTGCTGAAGACTTTGCTCGAATTCGCAGTTTAAAAGATCAGTTCTAAACAAGAAATTACATGTTGCGCATTCATTTTTCACTTTAGCAATAAAGTGAAAAATGAAATTATTTTTTACATCTTTAAATACGAAAAACTTAACAATAGCAATTGCTTATTTTGCAACCAATGTTAATTTTATAACTAAAATACAAGTACATATAAAATCTAATTTTTAAGCCAATCTTTTTTGATTACTTCAGTTTTACAATATTTACAAGCCGAAAAATAAATATATGCATCACCCCTTTAAAAATTTTCAAGACACCCTTATTAATAATTACAAGTTCACAAGGAGTTCTGTTATGAAAAACAGAGTTGTTAAAGCAAAAAATTTAGTCGCTTTTCGTATTTGGTTAGAGAAATTAGGATATTCAGTTAAAAACTTAGCAGACAATCGTGGCTTTACTTTTAGTTTTAAAAAAGAATATGGTTTGGTGACTTGTGATCTTTCTGGTAATGCTTTAGCCATGCAACTTGGCGAAGAGTTCGAAGATCATTTAAAAGCATAATGGTAAATTTTGCTGATTAGGGTTTCAAAAGGATAAGGAACCCTAAAATACGATTAACAATTTTTCTTTTATCTTTCCTCGCTGCAATCTCTCATTTTCTGACCATCTGTCATAAAAATAACATTGGAACAAAAGTGATTTCCAAGTATTATATTGCCCTAGTCGAGGGATGCTGCGACAAGTGATCGGTACTAAAGATCAATTTGCCAGGCTCGACGATCGGTTGAACATTCGCTTTAACCAACAACGGCATCCGCGAACAGAATGATCCATACTATTTTTTCTAGGAGATCCTGATGAACGCGGTGAATGCTTCATTTACAGATTATAAAGTTGCTGATATTTCCCTTGCTGACTACGGTCGTAAAGAGATCAAACTTGCTGAAGCAGAAATGCCAGCTTTGATCGGCTTACGTAAGCGTTATTCAGCTGCTAAACCTCTTGCGGGCGCAAAAATCTTGGGTTGTATCCACATGACAATCCAAACTGCTGTTTTAATTGAAACATTAGTTGAGCTTGGTGCAGAAGTTCGTTGGACATCTTGCAACATCTTCTCTACTCAAGATCATGCTGCTGCTGCGATCGCTGCAAGTGGTGTTCCAGTATTTGCTTGGAAAGGCGAAACTGAAGAAGAATACGTTTGGTGTTTAGAACAACAGATCAATGTGAATGGTCAGCCTTGGGATGCCAACATGATCTTGGATGATGGCGGTGACTTAACTGCACTTGTTCATGAAAAATACCCTGCGCTTTTAGAACGTATTCACGGTATTACTGAAGAAACAACGACAGGTGTTCAACGTCTGTTAGAAATGTGGAAAGATGGTTCACTTAAAGTTCCAGCAATCAATGTCAACGATTCAATCACAAAATCTAAGAACGACAACAAATACGGCTGCCGTCATTCATTAAATGATGCAATCAAACGCGCGACTGATATGTTGCTTTCTGGTCGTCGTGCGCTTGTGATTGGTTACGGTGACGTTGGTAAAGGTTCTGCTCAATCTTTACGCCAAGAAGGCATGATCGTTCGTGTGACTGAAGTTGATCCAATCTGTGCAATGCAAGCATGTATGGATGGTTACGAAGTTGTATCTCCATACAAAAATGGCGTACAAACTGGTAAGAAAGAAGACATCAACCATGATCTATTAGGTAACACTGATCTTGTTGTGACCACAACGGGTAACTACCATGTTTGTGACTCAGCAATGTTGGATAGCTTAAAAGCTGGTGCAGTTGTTTGTAACATCGGTCATTTTGATACTGAAATCGATACAGCTTACCTTCGTGGTTATAAGTGGGTTGAAGTTAAACCACAAGTCCACCAAGTGTATCGTTCAGAAGATGAAAGCAATTATCTGATCCTTCTTTCTGAAGGACGTTTAGTGAATCTCGGTAATGCAACAGGTCATCCATCTCGTATTATGGATGGTTCTTTCGCTAACCAAGTCTTAGGTCAAATGCATTTGTTCGCTGAAAAATTTGCTGATTTGCCTGCTGACCAAAAACAAGTTGCGATTCGCGTAGAAGTTCTTCCTAAGAAATTAGATGAAGAAGTTGCTGCTGCAATGGTTGTTGGTTTTGGTGGTGTATTGACACAATTAACTCAAGTTCAAGCAGATTACCTCGGTGTTGCTGTAGAAGGCCCATTCAAATCTGACGCTTACAAGTACTAAGAAATAGAGGGCAGACGTTTTACGGACTGCCCTTTTTTCTAAAATTTCTAAGCAATTTTAAAAAGGATTTGAAATGACGAAACGTGTTCCTATTTCTTTTGAATTTTTCCCACCAAAAACTGACGCTGGTGCAGAAAAATTACGAGTCGTTCATCAAGAGCTACAATTACTCAACCCTGAGTTCTTCTCGATCACTTATGGTGCTGGTGGTTCTACTCGTGAACGAACTTTAGCTGCAATTGATGACTTTAATGGTAAAGGCACGCCTGTTGCACCTCACTTGTCTTGTATCGGTGATAACAAAGCTCGTATCGCTGAGTTACTCGATTTGTATAAATCTCAAGGTATTGACCGTATTGTTGCGTTGCGTGGTGATTTACCATCAGGACAAGTTGGTCTTGGCGAACTCCCTTATGCACAAGACCTGGTACGTTTTATTCGTGAGCATTCTGGCGATCACTTCCATATCGAAGTGGCAGCTTATCCAGAAATGCATCCACAAGCAGAAAGCTTCGATGCAGACATCAAGCGTTTTGTAGAAAAAGTTCAAGCAGGTGCAAATGCGGGAATTACTCAATTCTTCTTCAATCCAGATGCTTATTTCTATTTCATTGACCGTCTAGAAAAAGCTGGAGTGAATATTCCAGTTGCACCAGGCATCATGCCAATTACAAATGCAAGCAACTTAATTCGCTTTGCTGATGGTACAGGTGCAGAGATCCCACGCTGGATTCGTAAGCAACTTGCAGCCTATGGTGATGACAGCGCAAGCATTAAGGCTTTCGGTCATGAAGTGATTGTTAAGCTTTGTGAACGTTTAATTGCTGGTGGTGCACCAACACTTCACTTCTACTCAATGAACCAAACAGAACCAACTCGACAACTCGTTGTTGATCTTGGTTTGAACTAATTTGTAAGAGCCGTACCTAAGCATGAATCGTTTTTATATCGAAACTGAATTAAATACTGAAAATACAATCGAATTAACAGAATCAGTATTTCATCATTGGGTACGTGTGCTTCGAGCAAAAGAGCAAGAACAAGCCATCTTTTTCAATGGAAAAGGTGGTGAATACCTCGTAACACTCACTGAAATTAATAAGAAAAATGCCTTTGTTTCGGTTGATCAATTTAATGAGTTAGATCGAACTGCACCATTTAACGTAATTTTAGGTCAAGTCATGAGCAAAGGTGATCGCATGGATTATGCGATTCAGAAAGCAACTGAACTTGGTGTTACGACGATTCAACTCTTAACCAGTGACCGCTGCGAAATGCGTCTAAAATATGATCGAGATCAAAAAAAATTAGACCATTGGCAATCTGTTGCTATCGCGGCCTGCGAACAATGTGGATTAAATAAAGTTCCCCAAATTCTTCCGCCGATTGCGCTGAATGATTGGGTAAAATCTGAATTACCTACATCTCGTTTTGTGCTTGCACCAAATAAAAATCAAGAAAATGTTTTGCTAAAAAGTGACAATCATCTTGCTTTACTTATTGGCCCAGAAGGCGGGTTAAGTGAAGTAGAAATTGACACTGCCAACCAAAACAATTTTCAAAACTGGTGTATTGGAGATCGTGTTTTAAGGACTGAAACCGCTCCAGTCGTTGCTTTGTCTATTTTAAATTATCACTTCAGTATCAAAGCATGATTGGCATTGCTTTCGATTTGGTTTAGCTGTAATTTAAAATAAAACGCTATTGTGTTTACAAAAAAACATAGACTGTGAACATAGATAAAAAATTAAAAGGACTATTCTTTATATGTTAGGGGCTCAGGAAAAAAATTTGCCACAATTTATCTATACGGATCAAATTAACTATCCTAATCATGTACGTTTATTTGTCATAAGCGTGTTTTGCCTCACCCTTTTGGATTATGTTTTATTTGGATTTTTTTATTCATTTAACCTGAACGTTTTTTCAATTTGGACCGCACTAACACTCATTGTCCTACTTGTTTTTTACGCTATCTGCCATGTTTCTTTAAAACAATATTCTTCTGTCCGCTATGCAAAAAAAACCAATTTAATTTTTCAGGTCATTTGTTTAATAACAGGCTTACTCCTAGGCTCTGGTGCAATCATATTACATTACTTTTTAGCCAAAGATGTTCCGAATATTTCAGGCTCTCATATCTTAACTTTAACGGCATTGTTACTAACATCATCGCATATTATTGCACTTACTTTTTTAACGCAGCATATCCGCTATTTCTTCTTATTTTTTATTCCAAGTATCAGCCCCTTAGTTATTTCGCAACTATTGCATAAAGATCAAGAACACACGCTTTTTTATATAGCTTACTACCTCTCATTTTTCGCAACTTTGCTATGCGCTCAGGCGACATTCAAAATCCATAAACGTCTATTCCAAGTTCTAGAGAAAAATAAACAACTGATTGATGTAGCAGAACAGCACAATCAATGGACAGAAGAGTTATGTCAGCAGTTGCAACGTGAAGTTAACAAATCCAAAGACATCGAAGCGCAATTACAATTTAATAATCACCTATTAGAACAAAAGGTACGTGAGCGGACATTTGATCTCACTGAAATGAACGAGAGCCTGCAAGAACATCGACAAAACTTAGCTTTTGCCCATGAAACAGCGGGCATCCGCCCGTGGGATTGGAATTTAGAAAACCACACTGTCGGCATTACCAACTCGCATCTCAAAGAAGTAACTCGAAATTCAGAAAATCATTATTCACTACTCGAAAAAATTGTTCATCCTGATGATGCTGATCGTGTTAAAAATACGCTCTACAATCACTTATGCGGTTTAAATGATCGTTATGAGGAAACCTTTCGAATCAAGCGTCCGAATGGTGAATGGTCTTGGATTCATGATGTAGGACAAGTCATCCAAAGAAACCCTAAAGATGGGACTCCACTTCGTATGGTTGGTATTCATCGTGATATTAATCAAGAGAAAAAAGATCAAGAAAGACTTAAACTTGCAGCAAGTGTATTTGAACAAGCCTCTGAAGGTATTTTCATTTTAGATGACAACTTCCACTATTTAGAAATCAATCCAAAATACGAACAACTGACTGGTTTAGATAAACAATTTATTTTAAATAAACATATTTTTGAAATTACTAAGCAAAGTAAGCAGCACCACCTTAATTTTCATCTTTCGATCCTTGATACATTATTTGAAGAGCATGAGTACGAAGGTGAATATCAAGAAACCTATGTTTCAGAAAAATCATGTTTCTTGTGGATGCATATCAACGCAGTTAAAGATGAGGCAGATCGTGTTATTAATTATATCGGTATTGTTTCAGATCAAACTGAACGTAAGCATCAAGAACAACGCCTATCTTATTTAACCAATTACGATACCCTCACCGATCTACCAAATCGTTTTTATTATCACCAACAACTGCATCAATACTTGGTAAATGAAGCTTCAATCCAACATCTTGCGGTCATTCGTCTCAATATTGACCGCTTTAGAGCACTGAATGAATTGCTAAGCAATCAAGCAGGTAACGAGCTATTAAAACAAGTGGCACAGCGTTTGCGTATCAGTAATATTGATGCATTGCTGGTTGCACACTTAAGTGCAGATGACTTTGCTATCATTTATGAAATGTCGCCGATTCATCCGCCAATTCACCAACTCTGCAACAATATTGTCGAGGCATTCAGCAAACCATTTTATATTGCTGATCAAGAATACGTTGTCAGTATCTCTATTGGTGTTGCAATCTATCCCGAACATGGTAGACAAGTTGATAATTTAAATACTCATGCAGAACAAGCACTCACTGAGGCAAAGCGTTTAGGTGGCAACACAATTCGATACTATTCAACTGAACGAACCAATTTTGTTGCTAAACATACAGATTTAGAGTTAGACCTTAGAAAAGCAATTCAGAATAATGAGTTAGTTGTCTATTATCAGCCAAAAATTACAGCACAATCCTCTCATATCAGTGGTTTTGAAGCCTTAATTCGTTGGAACCATCCAACTAAAGGTTTGATCATGCCTGATATTTTCATCCCATTAGCGGAAAGTACCAGTTTAATTTCTGATATTGGCCGATTTGTCTTATATGAAGCGGCTAAGCAACTTCAGATATGGAAAAACTTAGGTTTTGCTGATATTCACGTTGCAGTAAATATCGTTGCACAACAGATTTTACGTGGCCAATTACTACATGATATTGATGATGTACTAGAACAATATGCAATATCTGGTGAAAACTTAGAACTAGAAATCACTGAGTCAGCGTTTTTAGAAAATACTGAAAGTGTTAAAACAGTTTTATGTGCCATTAAAGAACGTCATATTTCCATTGCACTGGATGACTTTGGAACAGGTTATTCATCACTCGCGTACTTAACCGAATATCCAATTGACATTTTAAAAATTGACCGCGCATTTATTTCAAAAATTGGCAATCCAAAACAGGATGCGATAGTTAATGCCATGATTGCAATGGGAAGAACGATTGGCTTAAAAGTCGTAGCGGAAGGTGTTGAAACTGAACAACAACGAGATTATTTGAAGCGACAAAATTGTGACATATTACAGGGTTACTTATTTGCGAAGCCATTAACGGCTGCACATGCAACAGAGTTTCTTCAAAAACATATGCAACTGTCAACCGCAAGATATTCCATTTAAAAGTAAATTTAGAGCATTTTGACAGTTTATTTTACGCTGATTATAGATTGTCAATACGCATCTGGTTCACTGAAAATAAGCTTTTTTGACTGTGCGAAAGCATGAACTAGTGCTATATTCTTGTGCACTTATCTTAATATAATAATTAGACATATATATGCCTGATTATTATCGGAACAATCGAGACTCAGATGGACGATCAATCTTTAAAACAAGCCGCTTTGTATTACCATGAATTTCCAACTCCAGGAAAAATCAGTGTGACACCTAGCAAGCAGCTCGTTAACCAACGAGATTTAGCGCTTGCATATTCCCCTGGTGTTGCTGCTCCATGTTTGGAAATCGAACGTGACCCTTCAACTGCTGCAAAATATACAGCACGTGGCAATCTGGTCGCCGTCGTAAGTAATGGTACTGCTGTGCTTGGTTTAGGAAATATTGGTCCATTAGCATCTAAACCTGTAATGGAAGGAAAAGGTGTACTTTTCAAGAAATTTGCTGGCGTAGATGTTTTTGATATCGAAATTGCTGAAAATGACCCAGATAAAATTGTTGATATCGTTGCTTCGTTAGAACCAACTTTTGGTGGTATCAACCTCGAAGATATCAAAGCACCTGAATGTTTCTACATTGAGAAAAAATTACGTGAACGCATGAAAATTCCTGTGTTCCATGATGACCAACACGGTACAAGTATCATTGTAGGTTCTGCGTTATTAAATGCTTTACAAATCGTGAATAAGAAAATTGACGAAATCAAAATCGTTGCTTCAGGTGCAGGTGCTGCTGCCCTTTCTTGTTTAGATTTACTTTGTGCTTTGGGTGTTAACAAAAAGAACATCGTGGTTGCGGACTCTCGTGGTCTACTTACAACTTCACGCGAAGGACTTGACGACTCTAAAAAACGTTATGTTCAAGATATTCAAGCGAAGCAATTACACGAAGTAATGGCTGGTGCTGATATGTTCTTAGGCTTATCTGCTGCAGGTATCTTAACCAAAGAAATGGTTAAAGAAATGGCAGAAAATCCAATCATTTTTGCTCTTGCAAACCCAGATCCAGAAATTCTTCCTGAGCATGCACATGAAGTTCGTCCTGATGTAATTATGGCAACAGGTCGTTCAGATTACCCGAACCAAGTAAACAATGCACTTTGCTTCCCATACATCTTCCGTGGTGCACTTGATGTGGGTGCAACAACGATTAACGAAGAAATGAAAATTGCTTGTGTTCACGCAATTGCACGTATGGCGCACGTTGAAGCTGATGCAGCAACATATGGTGAGAAATCTGCTTCATTTGGACGTGATTACTTAATTCCACGTCCACTTGATCAACGCTTGATTTTAGAAATTGCACCAGCAGTTGCTAAAGCAGCCATGGATTCTGGTGTTGCATCACGTCCAATCGAAGATTTTGCAGCATATCGTCAAAGACTTTCAGAGTTTGTTTATAACTCTGCATTCTTAATGAAGCCTATTTTCTCTCAAGCAAAAACTGATCCTAAACGTATCGCTTATGCTGAAGGTGAAGATGAGCGTGTATTACGTGCTGTGCAAATTGCAGTTGATGAAGGTCTTGCTAAACCAATCTTAGTAGGTCGCACAACGGTAATTGAAGCCAATATCAAAAAATTAGGCTTACGTTTGCAACACGGTGTGAATATTGAAATCGTTGATCAAGAACAAAATCCGTTATACGAAGAGTTCTGGAAAGACTATTATCAAACAATGCAACGCAAAGGTGTAACTGTCGAATACGCTCAACGTGAAGCTCGTCGTCGTTCAACACTGATTGCTGCTTTATTGGTAAAATTCGGCAAAGCTGACGGTATGCTTTGTGGTACGTACAGTAGTTATGACATTCATTTAGATTTCGTACGTAATGTAATTGGTTTAAAAGAAGGTCGTAGCACTTTCTTCACTCTGAATGCATTGATGCTTGAAGATCGTAATTTATTCATTGCAGACACCTATGTAAATACGAATCCAACTGCTGAGCAGCTTGCTGAAATGACTATCTTAGCTGCTGAAGAAGTTCGCCGTTTCGGTATTACACCGCGCGTTGCGCTACTTTCTCACTCTAGCTTTGGTAGTGATCAATTTGATCCAAGCGCTCAGAAAATGCGTGAAGTTCACCGCCTTCTTACTGAACAAGCTCCAGAACTTGAAGTTGAAGGTGAAATGCATGGTGATGCAGCATTAGATGAAAGCATTCGTCACTTTGCCTTCCCTAATTCACGCTTCAAAGGTTCTGCAAACCTATTGATTATGCCTAACTTAGATGCTGCAAACATTTCATTCAACTTGTTGAAAGCAACATCTGGTAATAACGTAACAATCGGTCCAATCCTTTTAGGCGCAGCAAAACCTGTTCATATCCTTACACCAACGACAACAACACGTCGTTTAGTGAATATGACTGCGTTGACTGTTGCTGAAATCCAACAAAGTCAAAACTAATTATCTTAAGCGAAGCTTTTCGAGAAAAGCCTCGCTTAATGCTTGAGAAAACCTCTATTCTGTAGCATGATTGTGTGAAGAATAGAGGTTTTTTCATGCAAGTTTATTTAGTAGGCGGTGCTGTTCGAGATCATTTACTCGGCCATCCCTATCACGAAAAAGATTATGTAGTTGTTGGTGCTACCCCAGAACAATTATTAGCTGAAGGCTACCAACCTGTTGGAAAAGATTTTCCCGTTTTCTTACATCCCAAAACAAAAGAAGAATACGCACTTGCCCGCACTGAGCGTAAGTCAGGTGTGGGTTATCATGGTTTTCAATTTTTTACAGATACCACTGTTAAACTTGAAGAGGATCTGATTCGTCGAGATCTCACGATTAATGCAATGGCGATGGATGAAAATGGCACTGTCTATGACCCTTACGGTGGTCAACAAGACCTTGAACGGAAAATCTTACGCCATGTCTCTGATGCCTTTATAGAAGATCCATTGCGCGTGCTTCGTGTTGCACGTTTTGCAGCACGCTATGCAGCTTATGGCTTCAAAATTGCTGATGAGACTATCCAGTTGATGAAGAATATTGCAAAGACTGGTGAACTAGACGCACTTACTCCTGAACGTGTATGGAAAGAAACATCTCGTGCATTGATGGAAGACCAAGCCGATGTCTATTTTCAAACGCTAAAAGAATGCGATGCCTTAAAAATATTATTTCCTGAAATTGATGCCCTGTTTGGCGTTCCACAGCGCCCTGAATATCACCCTGAGATTGATTGTGGTATACACACTTTGATGGCATTGAAAGAAGCATGTAAAGCAAACTATGCGTTAGAAGTTCGCTTTGCAGTACTTGTACATGATTTAGGGAAAGCTCTTACTCCAGTGGAAGAATTACCAAGACATATCATGCATGAAGAACGCGGCTTAAAGCCAGTTACAGATGTATGTGATCGCTTGAAAGTTCCAACTCTGTTAAAAAATCTTGCACTAATTGTGTGTAAAGAACATCTAAAATGCCACCAAGCTAAAAATCTAAAACCGGGTACACTATGGCGGCTACTACAACGTTTGGATGTTCTTCGTAAACCTGAGAAAGTTGAAGCTTTTGTGCAAGCATGTGAATGTGATGCAAGAGGTCGCTTAGGATTGGAGAGTCGCCCCTACCCTCAGGCTAAATACATTCTTGATGCAATGGAAATTGTCAGAAATATTCGTGCACAAGATCTACCATCTGACATTCAAGGTGCTGAAATAGGTGAAATGCTGATTCAATATCGAATTGAAGCTTTGGCTAAATACAAAGAACAATACGGCGAATAATTTTCTTTTTAATCTTATTGAAATAAAAAACCCAGTCAAAGACTGGGTTTTTTAACTTTTACTAAATCAGTAAAAATTATTGTGCAGCAGCAGCGGCTTGAGCAGCAGCAACTTCATCAGCAAAGCTCATTTCAGCTTTTTTCTCAATACCTTCACCCACTTCGAAGCGAACGAATTGAGCTACAACAGTACCAGTTGCTTTTAATACATCAGCAACTTTCTTGTCGTTGTCGATAACATACATTTGACGATCAAGAGCAACTTCGTTCAAGTATTTTTCAACTGAACCAGTAACCATTTTCTCAACGATGTTCGCTGGCTTACCAGATTCTAATGCTTTCGCTTCAGCAATTTCTTTCTCTTTAGCGATTAAGTCAGCTGGAACAGCTTCAGCATTTACTGCAACTGGGTTGAACGCAGCAACGTGCATTGCAATACCTTTACCAGTGTCAGCATCACCTGTGTAAGAAACAACAACACCGATTTTTAAACCGTGCTTGTAAACAGCCAAGTTTTCGCCTTCAACAATTTGAGCACGACGAACTTGAATGTTTTCACCAATTTTTTGAACCAATGCAACACGAGCTTCTTCTACAGTTGCGCCGTCTTCAAGCTTAAGTTCAGCAATTTTCGCAGCATCAGTTTCATTTGCAGCAAGTGCAGCAGTAGCAACTTTATCAGAGAAGCTTTTGAAGTTTTCGTCTTTAGCAACGAAGTCAGTTTGACAGTTAACTTCAACAAGAATTGCTTTGTTACCGTTTTGAATAATAGTGATCGCGCCATCAGCAGCAATGTTACCTGCTTTTTTAGCAGCTTTTGCTTGACCTGATTTACGAAGGTTATCAATTGCAAGTTCGATGTCACCGCCTGCTTCTGTTAATGCTTTTTTGCATTCCATCATTGCAAGACCAGTACGGTCACGTAATTCTTTTACCATGCTCGCAGTAACTGCAGTCATGTTGATCTCCTAAAATCGGTAGAAAATAAATCTGTTCAACAAAAACGGCCCAAAGAATCTCTGGGCCGTTTGCAATCTCGACGCTTTAATTTGCCACCATTACATGTCGCAAAAATGACAAGCTTGCGTCAAAACGCATTAAGCCTCAGAAGCGTCTTTAGCAGCGTCGTCGCCTTTCGCTTGTGCATTTGCTTGTGATTGAGCATATTCTTTACCAGCAAGAATCGCATCAGCCATAGCAGAAGCATATAAAGTTACTGCACGGATCGCATCGTCGTTACCTGGAATAACGTAATCAACGTTGTCAGGGTTAGAGTTTGTATCAACGATACCGATTACAGGAATACCTAAGTTTTTCGCTTCTTTGATTGCAATCGCTTCGTGATCAACGTCGATTACAAATAATGCGTCAGGTAAACCACCCATGTTCTTAACGCCGCCTAAAGCACGTTCAAGTTTGTCCATCTCACGAGTACGCTCTAAAGCTTCACGTTTAGTAAGCTTAGCAAAAGTACCGTCTTGAGATTGAGTTTGAAGATCTTTTAAACGGTTGATAGATTGGCGAAGTGTTTTCCAGTTCGTCAACATACCACCTAACCAACGGTGATCTACATATGGTTGACCAGCACGTTGAGCTTGTTCACGGATGATGTTAGAAGCAGCACGTTTTGTACCAACAAATAATACTTTATTCTTTTTGCTAGCAAGGTTGTTAACAAAGTTCAAAGCATCATTTAACGCAGGAACAGTGTGCTCAAGGTTGATGATGTGAATTTTGTTACGCGCACCAAAGATGTATTGACGCATCTTTGGGTTCCAGAAACGTGTTTGGTGACCGAAGTGAGCGCCTGCTTGAAGAAGGTCGCGCATGCTTACGTTGTAATCTGCCATTTTCTTTACCTTAAAGTTTGGGTTAGGCCTCCATATATCCGCATTCTCCACCTATTGCTAGGCACCCAGAGTAATGTGTCGATATATGTGCGGATTTTTTACGACTATTGTTATCAGATATTTTCGTAAAATATATTCACGAAAAGCATTTGATAAAATAGGCGGCTATTTATACCATAGACGCTTGCAAATTACCAAAAGTTTTTAGAGATCATGAATACGACTTATACAGCTCCTCGTCGATTAATCAAAACACCTGAAGAAATTGAGAAGATGCGTGTTGCAGGGAAATTGGCGGCTGAAGTTTTAGACATGATTAAACCGCATATTAAAGCGGGTGTGAGTACCTTAGAACTCGATACAATCTGTCGCAACCATATTGAAAATGTACAACAAGCAATTCCTGCCTGTGTGGGTTATGGTGCTGCTCCAGGCCGCCCTGCTTTCCAACACTCCATTTGTACTTCGGTTAACCATGTGGTTTGCCACGGCATTCCTTCTGAAAACAAAATTTTAAAAAATGGTGACATTCTTAATATAGATGTCACTGTAATTAAGGATGGTTATCACGGCGATACCAATATGATGTATGTCGTGGGTGGTGAAACTTCAATTCTTGCAAATCGTTTATGTTCTGTGGCTCAAGAAGCAATGTATCGCGGTATGGCAACAGTGAAAGATGGTTCATATCTAGGTGACATTGGACATGCTATTCAACAATATGTTGAATCTGAGAGATTTAGTGTTGTTCGTGAATATTGCGGTCACGGAATTGGTAATGTTTTCCATGATGAGCCTCAAGTGCTTCACTATGGTCAAAAAGGCACAGGTATGCGCTTAGAAGCTGGAATGACATTTACAATCGAACCAATGGTCAATGCTGGTGTTTGGCAAACTAAGCTTTTAGGTGACAAATGGACAGTAGTAACTAAAGATCATAAATTATCAGCCCAATACGAACATACCATTTTAGTAACTCAAACAGGCATCGAAGTTTTAACAGCTCGCCCTGAAGAAGACTTATCTCGCTTTATGTAATTTATTCTATTTAAATTATTCTAAAAAAGTCACTTTGGTGGCTTTTTTTATTTCTTCATATTTTCTTCATCAATTTATCTAAATCAAACAAAAGTTTTCATAAGCAGAACAATTATAAATTCTAACTAAACAAACAATTTAAAAAAAACCGTTATTTTGAGCAGGATAAAAAGTTTACAAAATCGGACATGGAGTCCCCTATCATGAAGAAGCATGCGCTTTATATTGCTGTCGGCTTTGCCGCAACATTTCCAACAATGAGTTTTGCTAACTCACCTTATTTTAGTTTAAAGGATGGAGACGGGTTTAAACGTTTCTCGATATCTGCTGGCTGGTTGCATGCCATGCCGCAAGGAAGTGCAAATCCTGTAAATATTAATACCAGCGTTGCAGAAGGTACAACTTCAAAAGTTGGTGAGGTATCTAAACAAGCTGTACTAGATGCAGCAGAACGTGATTCAAATCCATTATTGTATGAGGCAATTAAAATCCTTCCAACTGATACCCTACCTTCTCTGCTCACAGGCACGGCAACAGTTAACGGACTATCGAATTGGCAAGCTCAAGGAACTGGGTTAGAAGCAGATGATGTCGATACTGTAGGTATCATGGCTAACTATCACTTTACAGACAACCTCTCCTTGGAAATTAAAGCCGGTATCCCACCAAAAGTAGATATTAAAGGGAAAGGTGATATTTATGCCCCTTTAAGTGGAACTGCCAGCACCTCCCTAGGTGATTTAGGATTAAAACAAGACATTCATATTACTGACCTTACTCAAGGCGGAAAAGCTGCATCAGCACGTGCTTGGCTACCAGCTGTAGAGCTGCATTATCAGTTTGGTAAGTCAGGCGTCAATAAGTTCCGCCCATATGTTGGCGCTGGTGTTATGTATGCTTACTTCAACGATTTAGAAATGAATTCTGGAATTGAGGCTGACCTAATCAAAGCGGGTCATATGATTCAAAATATTCATGATGGAAAAGCAGGTGCTGCATTGGATGGCAAAACATCCTCAGCGGACCCAGTTGTGAAGCTAAAAGCAACGGATACCTTTGCACCCATTGTAACCATTGGAGCAACCTACGATTTCAATCCAAACTGGTTTGCTGTAGGTTCAGTGTCTTATTCAAAAATGAATAACGAAGCAAAAATATATGTGACTGATCGCAATACAGGAAAAGAACTGATTAAGGCAAATACCAAAATTGATATCGACCCACTGATTACATATGTTGGTGTAGGCTATCGTTTCTAGATAAACAAGATATCCTAAAAAAGCAGCTTCGGCTGCTTTTTTTATATAAAACGCGATGTTTTAAGTCATTATGCCTAAAATTTGCGCACCAACTCTAAGCACTTTTTTATGAATTGTCTGACATCATCGTCATTAGTTTTGCTGATTTTTAAATTCAATTTTTTAGTTCATATTTTTCTTTAAGTTTTTTAATGTAAATAAATAATGTGAATTAGTATCTTAAGTTTTACATTTGGTTAATTCATCTTTTTGGCATGACGTTTGCTTAATACCAATTACGATGAATCAACGATGATTCACAAAACATTTTGCTGACGGCCAACGATGTCCGTTCTGTTCGACTTGCTTATGCAGAGTTACGGCATAGCAATAATTAATGACGTACAGTTCAGGAGAAGGCCATGTCCTCAAATATGAATTTAGATGCAAAAAAAGCTACAGAAATAAAATTATTTAGCTTTTCTACACCTGCTATGCGCGCTTTCCATATGACTTGGCTCGCGTTTTTTGTATGTTTCTTCGCTTGGTTTGCCTGTGCCCCACTTATGCCAGTAATCAAAGGCGAGTTCAACTTAACCAAAGACCAAATTGCAAATATCAATATTGCTGCAGTAGCGATTACGATTTTAATTCGGCTTATTGTCGGTCCACTATGCGATAAATATGGACCACGGAAAACTTATACCGCACTTTTACTACTCGGCAGTATTCCCGTTTTTGGTGTAGCTGCGGCTAATACCTATGAATCATTCTTATTTTTCCGCTTATTGATTGGTGCGATTGGCGCAAGTTTTGTGATTACCCAATACCATACAAGTGTGATGTTCGCTCCAAATGTAGTTGGTACAGCAAATGCTGCTTCTGCGGGATGGGGAAATGCTGGTGGTGGGGCTACACAAGCAATTATGCCTTTAATTTTAGGTGCGATCTTGATGTTCGGTGTTGAGCAAGCAATGGGCTGGAGAGTTGCCCTGCTAGTCCCTGGTGTAATGATGCTTATTGTAGGCGTGATGTATTGGAAGCTTACTCAAGATTGCCCACAAGGTAACTTTAAAGAATTACGTGCACAAGGAGTCGAAGTCGGTAATGTTAAAAAAGGTGGTACTGCAATTTTAATGCAAGCTGCTCGTAACTATCGCGTTTGGATTCTATTCACTTCTTATGCCGCTTGTTTTGGTATCGAAATCTTCATTCATAACATTGCAGCAATGTACTACGTCGATCACTTCAACATGGGATTGAAAGAAGCTGGTATGACTGCTGGTATCTTCGGTCTACTGGCATTATTTGCACGTGCGTTGGGAGGCATCGTTTCAGATAAAGTTGCACTTAAAAAAGGCTTAGATGGTCGTACCAAAGTATTATTTGCCCTCGTGTTACTTGAAGGCATCTTCTTATTCGTATTCTCTCAAGTAAACGTTGTAATGTTCGCAATTATTGCCATGACGATCTTCGGCTTATTTACCCATATGGCATGTGGTGCAACCTATGCTCTTGTACCATTCATTGATCGTGATGCTTTAGGTGGTGTAGCAGGCATCATTGGTGCAGGTGGTAATGTGGGTGCAGTTGCAGCTGGTTTCTTACTAAAAGGCTTGCTTGATGTGCAAACATGTTTATCTATCTTAGGTATTCTCGTAACCATTGCAGCGTTTAGTGTCGTTCTTATCCGATTTACAACAGAGCACAAAGTAAAAGAACAAGAGTTATTTGAACAAGCATTACTAGAGCGTAATAGCGCAGCTTAACACCATCTCACATAGAGGATGAGTAAATCACTCATCCTCCCCCAAATTTCAAAAAATTTTATAAAGGATATTCTGATGAATAAATTCTCCTATTCATTAATCACGCTCGCTTGTTTTTCAACACTAACAAACGCTGCAGATGAGTTCTTCTCTCAAACTAAGCTTTCACTCGATAGCCGTCTTCGCTATGAATGGGTAGAACAAGACAACAAACTAAATCATGCAGATGCATGGACATTAAGACTCCGCCCTGCAATTCAAACAGGTTCATGGCATGGTCTAAGTGCTTTTGTGCAAGGTGAAGGAACTGTAGAAATCAATGACGAATTTAATAGCACTCGAAACGATCAAACAAACTATAGCTCCGTACCTGACGCTAAAAACCTACAGCTCAATCAAGCCTATTTGAAATATGTGTACAACCCTAAATTTGACATAACAGTTGGTCGTCAAGTCATTAATTTAGATAATCAACGCTTTGTTGGATCCGTTGCTTGGCGTCAAAACGATCAAACTTTTGATGCAATTGCTTTGAACATTAAGCCATGCAATGAGTTTGGTTTGTACTATGCTTATATAGATCAAGTGAATACTATTTTCGGTAACGAAGACCCTGAACCTAAATTTGTTCAAGCACAAGATGGTAAACAGGAAAGTAAAATTCATTTAATTCAGGCGAAAATGAATTATAACCCGCTGCTAAATGCGACGGTGTATGGCTATTTAATGGATTTTGAAGATATTTCAGCATGGTCAAATCAAACCTATGGTCTACGCTTAACAGGTAAAAAAGATAATTTTAAATACGCAGCTGAATATGCCAAACAAAGTGAATATGCCGACCAGCCTATAAACTACGATGCGGATTACTATGCTTTAGAACTAGGGTATGGTCTTAAAAATAAAGATGTAGCACTCGGTGAAATTGCGATTGGTTATGAAGTACTTGGCAGTGATGATGGAAAAATAGCTTTCCAAACCCCTTTAGCAACCAAGCATAAATTCAATGGATGGACAGATTTATTCCTAGCAACGCCAACCAATGGCTTAACTGATTTATACATTTCTTCAAGCTTTAATGTTTTTGGTAGAGGAAAGTTAGGCACTGAGCTGCATCAATACAGAAGTGATGAAAAGAATATGGATTATGGTCAAGAATACTCTGTTTCTTACTCACAAGCTTTACCAATTAAAGGACTTTCAGCTTTAGCGAAATTTTCAGACTATCAAGCTGAAGAATTCGGTGTAGACACACAAAAATTGTGGCTACAACTCGATTATAAATACTAACTCAAGGAGTAATGTCATTTAATTATCAAAAAACTGTCATCAAAATATCAAATTTGGATGATTTAATAAAAAATAAAAAACAGCTAAAAAAAACGATGAAAAGCTCACTGATTGACCGTCAGTGAGCTTTTTTCTTTAACTAAAAAAAGGCCATTAATTAATAGCCTTTATCATTTTTGATTACATTACTGGCGTTTAGGTAGTGGTATGTATTGTGATTGAGCATTTTGTTGAACTTTGCGCTCACCCACTTTCACCTGAACATTTTCTTGTTTACCCTCACGCTCAACTACGACGTTAATCACACTTTCAGGTGCCTGTAATGCAACATAATTAATCAAATGTGAAGCCGAAGTAATTTGCTCACTATTCACTTGAATAATTTTATCACCACGCTTAACACCTGCTTCGTCTGCAGGACCACCTTTCAGCACATCTGCAACAACAACACCAATTGGTCTAGTCGCCATTACATCTTCATCCAAAGTATTTGGAATTAGACTAATACCCAACCAACCACGTACTACACGGCCATCTTTCAAAATTGAGTTTAAAACTTGCTGACAAACTTTGGCAGGAATCGCAAAACCAATTCCGAGTGAACCACCAGACTGAGAGAAGATTGCCGTATTTACACCAATTAAATTACCCGCAACATCAATCAATGCACCACCAGAGTTTCCTGGATTAATGGCTGCATCGGTTTGAATAAAGTCTTCATAGGTATTAATACCCAAATCCGAACGACCAGTTGCTGAAATAATCCCTTGAGTTACAGTTTGTCCTACGCCAAATGGATTACCAATTGCAAGAACGACATCACCCACTTCATTACCACTCAACTTAAATGGCAGAACAGGTAGGTTATCTAATTCAATTTTGATCACAGCCAAGTCTGTATCGGGATCAGTGCCAATCACTTTAGCTTCAGCACGACGACCATCTTGCAATGCCACCACAATGTGTTCAGCCTGAGCAATCACATGATTATTCGTTAAAATATAACCATCGGCACGAACAATAACACCCGAACCTAAACTATTTTCATTTTGCTGCTGTTGAGGCATTTGATTGCCAAAGAACTCGCGAAATACAGGATCATTCAATAATGGATGATTCATCTGTTTCACTTTTTGAGTGGTAAATATATTCACGACAGCTGGAGCAGCAACTTTAACAGCAGCGTTATATGAGACTACCCCACCAGTTCGAGTTGTATCAACCAATGGTTCTACCTTTTCAGCAGGCATTTTTACACCATCAGAAGCCACAGTTGGTTTTGGTTGATGTGATTTCTGCCAAGCTAGAAAACTAAATACAACCAGAATGAGTAATACCCAAGGTAACCATGTAAATGCACGGCGCACGTCTATTATCCTCTTGGCAAATGTAAGTTATAAATCAGTAATATATTGAAGAACTGGAAATTTCCATCATTGTAAAGTAAATAGCTTAAAATCAATGCAAAAGTTAAAAAAGTTTTGTCTAGCTTTAGTTACATTTAAAAATGTGTTTTATTTACTCCCATAAAATGTTGAACATTTGAGGAATCGCATGGCAAATTTGCATGACATTGTGCAATGGTGTAATCAAACTTTAAAAGCAAACGAATTTAAAGATTACGCACCAAATGGCTTACAAATCGAAGGTAAAGCTGAAGTAAACAAGATTGTTTGTGCAGTCACCGCATCTGAAGATGCAATTGATGCGGCGATTGCCGAAAAAGCAGATGCGCTGCTCGTTCATCATGGTTATTTTTGGAAAGGTGAAGCTTACCCAATCACAGGTATGCGTGGAAACCGTATTAAGAAACTCATTCAAAATAACATTTCTTTGATTGCCTACCACCTTCCTTTAGATGCACATCCAAGTTTAGGCAATAATGTAGCAATTGCTGATTTAATTGGCTTACAAAACCTAGAAGCGTTAGACCCATCAGAAAAGCACCCAATCGGTAATATTGCTTATCTAGATCAACCGCTCAGCCCAGAACAGTTTAAAGCAAAGTTACAAAACATCTTTGATTTTGGCATCATTCATTTACCTTGTAACAAGACATTAATTCAAAAAGTTGGTTTTTGCACTGGCGGTGCGCAAGACTTTATAGCCAAAGCTGCTTCAGAAAACTGTGATGCTTATATTTCAGGTGAAGTGAGTGAACGTACTTTTTATGAAGCAAAAGAACTTGGTGTACACTATTTTGCATGTGGTCACCATGCAACTGAACGTTACGGCGTACAGCGTTTAGCCGATGCTCTTGCTAATCAATTCATGATTGAAGCCGTCTATTTTGAACTCAATAATCCGATTTAATAGAATTGAAGAATCCGATTTTGTTAAATCTTTTTTCCATTCGGGTTATATATTTAAATTAAGTCTTTATTGTGTATAGTTCTTTAAAAGACTGTCCTATTGTCTTTAGAATCATTTACAATAGAGCCACTTAATGTAAAACCCAGCAAATGCAAGGATTGAAACATGACAACCATTACTTTACCTGCACTTCCATATGGCTATGATGATTTAGCTCCGCACATTACTCGCGAAACTTTAGAATACCATCACGACAAACATCACAATACTTACGTTGTTAACTTAAACAACCTAATCAAAGGTACTGACCTTGAAGGTAAATCTTTAGAAGAAATCATCAAAGCTTCTGCTGGTGATGCATCTAAAGCAGGTATCTTTAACAATGCTGCTCAAGTATGGAACCACACATTCTATTGGAACAGCATGAAACCAAATGGTGGTGGAAAGCCTACTGGCGCGATTGCAGCTAAAATCGATGAAGCTTTTGGTAGCTACGAAAAATTTGCTGAAGAATTTACTGCTGCTGCAACAACTCAATTTGGTTCAGGTTGGGCTTGGTTAGTTGCTGACGAAGTAAATGGTAAATTATCAATTACTAAAACTGCAAACGCAGATACTCCACTTGCTCATGGTCAAGTTGCAGTATTAACAATCGACGTTTGGGAACATGCTTACTACATCGACTTCCGTAACTTACGTCCAAAATACATTGCTACTTTCTTAGAAAGCTTAGTGAACTGGGACTATGCAAATGCAAAACTTGCAGGTCAACCAGCAGGTGTTGAGAAATAATTATTATTTCTTGAATAAAAACTGCCCACTTCGGGCAGTTTTTTTATGCATACAGCTTCAAAAGAATATTTATCAAGCAAACAATTCATTTTCTTTACTATTCTTGTTGACGACATAGGTTTTCATGCCTAAAATGCGCATCAGATTCTCCAATAGCTCAGTCGGTAGAGCGACGGACTGTTAATCCGCAGGTCCCTGGTTCGAGCCCAGGTGGGAGAGCCAAGATTCTAAAAAGCCCTGATCATTGATTGGGGTTTTTTTTATACGTACAAATTAATATTTAGTTTGATCGAAATACTATTGTTACCACCCTTGACTCTAACCCACCAAAGAAATCATTCTTCTCAGCATTCGTTAAACTACTTACAATTGTTGAATGACGAACTGCTTGTCTCGTAGATAGATCAAAAATTCTATTCCCACTACTCTGAAGAACCTGTATAGAATCAATTGCGTTATTTCTTGATATATTAAATTTCACTATATTACTTAAATTTGCACTACCAGTAGGGACTTCCCATAAACTCATTATTTCTTTATGAACTTTCTCTTCTATTGATTTACTTCTATCACTTTCTGTTAAAGCTGGATCATCCACCTGATTATCATTAATATAAAATTCGAAGGGTTGCTCGACTCTAACAGGATAATATTTACCATTAAACTGATACGGATAAAGACTAGATTTCTTGATTTCAGCCACCACCAAAGCATCTAACTCAACAATACCACTACTTTTCTTAATTTTTGATGCGACTACTTCCCCTTTCTCATTTACATATACCAAAATATTCAGATCCCTATTTTTACCTTGTAATAAAGAAGGATTAACTAATATTTGCGGTATTTTTTTCCATTTTAAGACATGACGATCAATATTAATAAATTCAATGCTCTTAGCATGAATACCCTCTACCCAAATGCACAATAATACAACTACTATTTTTGATAAAAATCTCATTTATAATTCTCAAAGTTGTTATTTTTATATCCCAATTCACTATCTCATTACGATGAGATAGTGACCTGTGCGGGCACACCACTATGGAAACGAAAGGTATCGTCTGGACTTATAATCAGGTTCTTTTCCACTTCACGAATATGCTCAATGCGTTGCTGAATAGTCTCTTCTGGATCTTTCAGTTTCGCTGTTTTTGCAACATCCAACGCTAAAGCCAGATAGTCCTCAAAATGGCGAGATTCAGACTTAAGCAAGTAGCGGTAGTAGCGCCCCAGCTCATCATCAACAATCGATGCCAGTGCATGGAAACGTTCACATGAGCGCGCTTCGACAAATGCACCAATAATCATCACATCAATTAGAGCCTCAGGCTCATAGGTACGGATTTCTTTACGTAATCCACCTGCATAGCGCCCTGCACTCAAACCCTTCCACTCTTGGCCACGTTTGTTCATGAATTCCAAAACCTGCTCATAATGCAGCATTTCTTCACGCACTAATTGCGCCAATTTCACTTGTAGGTCAGTAAAAAAACTATAGCGGAACATCAAATTCATAGCCGTACTTGCTGCTTTTTTCTCACAGTTGGCATGATCCTGGATTAAGATGTCGAGATTATTCAGCGCCTCATCTAACCATACTTGTGGCGTTTTACAACCCAAAAATGCAATAACGGGTTGCATTAGCTCATCATAATTCAAACTACTCATCAACTTATCTCACAGCAGCTTGAATCGCTGCTTTCATATCTTTAACTGCTTGAGAGAGCCCAACAAACACGCTATCCGCAATAATCGAATGCCCAATATTTAATTCATGGATTTGCGGAATTGCAGCAATTGCAGCAACATTATCGAGATTTAACCCATGCCCTGCATTCACAACCAAACCTTTTGCTGCTGCGTATTCGGCACCTTTGATAATACGGACTAATTCTATTTGCTGTTCTGCATCAGTTTCCGCATCTGCATAAGCACCCGTATGGATTTCAATGGTTGGGGCACCACATGCCACAGCGGCATCAATCTGTGCCAAATCTGCATCGATAAATAAAGACACATCACTACCAATTGCTTTGAGTGCTTGAGTCGCTGCTTTGACTTTTTCAAAGTGACCGACAACATCCAAGCCACCTTCTGTCGTCACCTCTTGTCGACGTTCTGGTACAAAACACACATGTTGAGGCTGAATCTCTTTTGCAAATGCGACCATTTCATCTGTTACAGCCAACTCTAGATTCATACGCGTTTTTAATAACGGGCGCATACGACGTACATCATCATCTTGTATATGGCGGCGATCTTCGCGTAAATGTAAAGTAATCCCCTCTGCACCCGCCTCTTCACAAACCAAAGCAGCTTGAACTGGATCAGGGTAAGTCGTGCCACGCGCTTGTCTTAATGTCGCAACATGATCAATATTTACACCTAAAATTACAGCCATAAAAATATCCTAACATTTACTCTCTAAACATTTAAAAATGCTTTAAGAAAATTAAGTTTGTGTACTTTGAATCCACAGCTGACGGCTTTTTAATGGCCGATCGCCTAATAAAGCACTAATCATCTGACGATATAGTTTACCCAACAATTGCAGTTGTTCTAAAGAAAAATCTTGACCATCTTCATAGCTTTGCATTGAAGTAATTAGAGCACCAGAAAGTGTAGAACGTGAAGCTTGCCTTACTGGTAAAAATCCATCATTGAGTTGGAATTGATAATGTTGCAAAGCTTCTACTGCTGTTTGATTTGCATCTACAGAAAAATCGATTGCATAACCTAGTTCTTGTAATAAAACATGTTCAAACTGTCGAAGAATTTGTCGAAGAAATAAAGCGGCTTGCTCATGCAAAGCAAGTTGCTGTAACTGCAATAAAATCAGTTGATATTGTTCAAATGTTTGTGGCATTGCCTCTTCCAAAGTACAAAGACGCAATAGAATTTCATTCAAATAAAAACCAGCAAAAAACGCATCACCGTGGAAAAATACAGGTTGATTGAGAATTTCTAATTTTGTGAAATTTTTAAGTTCAGATTTACCCGTCGCTTGAATACGAATCGGCTGATATTGAGGTGGAGGAATTTGTCTTAAAATTCCATCCACCCGACCATATTCTTGAGTAAATAAATGCACAATATGGCTTTTTTCACGATATTTACGATGATGAATTAAATAGCCATGTAGGACTTCATTACGCATCATAAAACGATACTAGTCCTTTTCTTTCTCGTCCTTTTCATCATCGCCATCAGGAATAACTGCACCAACCACAGCTGCAGTCCCTTTCACCACGCCTTTTGTGGTTTTATAGGCAACTTTAACAGGGACTGTAACTATTTTAGTAATACAGCCCTGTAGCAAAAAGACACAAGAAACAATTACAAGAGCTTTAATCATCGCAGAACCTCTTAGATATCGCTATAACCTAAGCTTTTTAAAGCGCGTTCGTCGTCAGACCAGCCACCTTTAACTTTTACCCAAAGCGTAAGCATGATTTTTTGTTCAAACATTTTTTCCATGTCTGTACGTGCATCCATACCAATACTTTTCAGCTTTGCACCTTTATCACCAATTACAATGGCTTTTTGTCCTTGACGCTCAACAAAGATCGTTGCATCGATATAAGTACATGGTGGTTTTAAGCGTCCTGTTTTTTCATTTACAGTTGCTTCTTCTGTTTTAAATGATTCAATTTGTACCGTTAAATCATATGGTAACTCTTCACCCAACTGACGCATGATTTTCTCACGAATAATTTCACTCGCAAGAAAACGCTCAGAACGATCTGTAATTTGATCCAATGAATACAAAGGTGGCTGATAAGGTAAATACTTTTCAATCGTGTCACGCAAATGTTCTAAATTCGCGCCGCGTAAAGCGGATACGGGAACAATTTCAGCAAAATTCATTAACTTCGCTCGTTCTTGAATCAGTGGCAATGCTTCATTTTTGTTTTCAAAAGTATCTAACTTATTAATTACAAGAATCACTGGCATATCTGCATTTTTCAGCTTTTCCAAAACAAGCTCATCGTTTTGAGTCCACTTTTGTGCATCAACAACAAATAAAACCAAATTCACATCACGTAACGCCGAATGTGCCGCACGATTCATCATCTTGTTAATCGCACGTACTTCTTTCTTATGCATACCTGGCGTATCTACAAATACTGCTTGTGATTTTTCGCGCGAATCAATCCCCACAATCTTATGACGCGTGGTTTGTGGCTTACGGGATGTAATAGAAAGCTTTTGGCCCAACAGGTGATTCATTAATGTTGATTTTCCAACATTAGGTCGACCAACAATTGCAACAAAACCGCTTTTAAAATCCGAAGGAATTGTCGTTCCTTGCGAACTAAAAAATTGATTAATTAAATCATTACCATCTTGCTGTTCAGTAGCTTCAGATGGATTTTGAGGTAAAGGATTTTCATTTGAATGAGACATCAGGTTATTGCTCCAATAATTTTAAAATTTCTGCCGCTGCCGTTTGTTCGGCAAAACGACGACTTGAGCCCTCGCCTTGAATTTTTGGCAATCCCTCAATCAAACATTCCACTTTAAAATGTTGATTTGGGGCATCACCCTGAATATCTACAACCTCGTAAACTGGGAGAGGTTTTTTACGTGCTTGTAAATACTCTTGTAACCGTGATTTGGGATCTTTGAGTTGATCAGTTGGTTCGATATGATCTAAATAAGGTTCATACCATTTTAGCACAATGCTTTGTAGCAAGTTCAGATCATTACAGTCTAAATAAATAGCGCCAATAATTGCTTCCACCGTATCAGCAAGAATGGATTCTCGATGGTGACCACCTGATTTTAACTCGCCAGTACTTAGAATTAATGACTGACTAAGCTGCAAATCATTTGCAATTTTCCCTAGCGCTTCTTGACGAACTAACGTCGCACGCATACGCGTTAAACGCCCTTCATTTTCTTGCGGGTAAGTACAATATAAATAATTGGCGACAATCATTCCTAATAATGAATCGCCTAGAAATTCTAGGCGCTCATAATTATGCTTATGACTCACAGAACGATGGGTTAAGGCAAGTTTTAGCAAGTCAATCTGCTTAAACTGGTACCCTATTCGCCCTTGTAATCTTGAATCATTCAGCTTGCTTTGCAGATTTTTGGTCAAAAGTCTTCTCAAAAGTCATAACTAAACTAATATTCAGCATAAAAGGCTTACGCACTTCATACTTCTTCTTTACGATAAGATCATCTTTGTAAGTGACCTGAGCAATATCCTTAAAATGGATATCTCTTATATTGTTCATATCTAAACGTAAATCCATTTCATTAGAAAACTTAGTAGGTGAAATATTTTCAGGGCTATCTTTTAATAGACCTTCAATTTGTGTATCAACTACTTTGTCATCCCAATATGCTGGCCATATAGCAATAACAGCTTTAACTGTAATCGCGAATAAAACCACCCCAAATAAAATTGCAATATACGAAGCCCCTTGTTGAGATTTACGCATTTGATATTTCCTTTATGTTTTTATTAGTCAATCTTACCATTTCGGTTAAAACTTGGAATATTAAATCCAGGTTCTTTATGCATCCATACATAAAAAGCACGACCCGTTAAATTCGTTTCAGGTACGAAACCCCAAAAACGACTGTCCGCACTTTGATCTCGATTATCACCCATTGCAAAGTATTGTCCTTGAGGAACTGTCACTTCCCAATCTTGACCATTACTTTGAATAAACACATCATTTTCTTTCGCAACAAAAGGAACTAAAGATTCAGCACCTTTTAATTGTGCAAACTGGAATTGTTCAGCCAAAGGATTTCGTCCATCTAAATAACGAATCAAATGCTGGTGTTCCCCTAAAGTTTCTTTAAAATAATAAACCATAGGTGTTTCTAGCTGATCTTTCTCACGCGTAAACTCAGTCGCAACTTTTGCAATTTGTTTACCATTAATAATCAACTGTCCTGCCTTAAACTGAATATGATCACCTGGTAGACCAACTACTCGCTTGATATAGCTAATTGTTGGTTGAGGCGGATAACGGAATACAATAACTTCACCACGTTTAGGTTCACCAACATTCAGCACTTTAGTATTGACAATAGGTAAACGCACACCATAGTCAAACTTATTAACTAAAATAAAATCCCCTGTCTCCAAGGTCGGTACCATAGAGTCCGAGGGAATGTTAAAAGGCTCATACAAGAAAGATCGAAGAATTAAGACGACAGCTAAGACTGGCCAAAAATCATATGCCCAAGTAATAACAAAATTTTCCTGATCACGCCCTTTATTCGCTCGCTGTTTAAACACAAACTTATCAAGCAACCACACCAAGAAAAAAATCAGCGTAGCGGGCACTAGAATCAAATTAAAATCAAAATCCACAAATCCTCACTCGCAGCCTTGCTGCTCGTCTTACGGCTAGAGAATGATAAGGCTCTCTAGCCTTATTTTTTATCGATCTACTTTCAATACAGCTAAGAACGCTTCTTGTGGAATTTCAACACTTCCCACTTGTTTCATGCGTTTCTTACCTTCTTTTTGTTTAGAAAGAAGTTTCTTCTTACGCGAAACGTCACCACCATAACATTTAGCCAATACGTTTTTACGCATCGCCTTTACAGTAGAACGTGCAATAATTTGCGCACCAATAGCGGCTTGAATTGCAACATCAAACATTTGACGAGGGATGAGATCCTTCATTTTCTCAACCAATGCGATCCCACGATGACGCGCATCCTGACGATGGCAAATCATTGCCAACGCATCCACCTTCTCGCTATTAATTAACACATCCACCTTAACTAAAGATGAACTCTCAAAACGTACAAAGTTATAATCCAACGAAGCAAAACCACGCGAGCAAGATTTCAATTTATCAAAGAAATCCATCACCACTTCAGCCATCGGAATCTCAAAGGTAACTGAAACCTGATTACCTAAGAATTTCATATCCTTTTGAACACCACGACGTTCGATACATAAAGTCATGACATTACCAAGATATTCTTGTGGAACCAGAATATGGCACTCAGCAATTGGTTCACGTAAATCTTCAACTGTTGAAGCATCAGGCATTTTTGAAGGACTATCGATATAAATCGTTTCACCCTTTTTAGTCACAGCTTCATAAATCACTGTTGGTGCTGAACTAATCAAATCTAAATCGTATTCACGCTCTAAGCGCTCTTGTACGATTTCCATATGCAGCATGCCTAAGAAACCGCAACGGAAACCAAAGCCTAAAGCATCAGAACTTTCAGGTTCAAAAAACAAAGCTGAATCGTTAATCTGTAGTTTTTGTAGGGCTTCACGGAATGGTTCAAAGTCACTTGAATCAATCGGAAATAGACCTGCATATACCTGTGGTTTTACCTTTTTAAAGCCAGGTAAAGTTTGAACTTCTGGTGTAGATACCAATGTAATCGTATCGCCGACTGGCGCACCAAAAATATCTTTAATCCCAGCAATAACGAAACCAACCTCACCTGCTTCAAGGATATCCGTTTCAGTATGCTTAGGGTTAAACACACCAACTGAAGTCACAGGATGTGCTTGTCCTGTTGACTTAACAAGCATTTTATCACCCTTGCGGATACGGCCTTGTTTAATACGAACAAGCGAGACAACGCCTAGATAGTTATCAAACCATGAGTCGATAATCAAAGCTTGTAAAGGTGCATCACGATCACCCTCAGGTGCAGGAATAACATCGACTAGACGCTCTAGAACACCTTCAACCCCAAAACCTGTTTTTGCTGAACATGTTGGAGCGTCAGTTGCTTCAATTCCGATAATCTCTTCAATTTCATGAATCACACGCTCAGGTTCAGCCTGCGGTAAATCAATTTTATTGAGAATTGGTAGTACTTCTAAGCCCTGTTCAATTGCGGTATAACAGTTCGCCACAGATTGAGCCTCAACGCCTTGTGCAGCATCAACAACAAGCAAAGCTCCTTCACACGCAGCTAAAGAACGCGAAACCTCGTAAGAGAAATCAACGTGTCCAGGCGTATCAATAAAGTTTAATTGATATTGCTGACCATTTGGATGCGTATAATAAAGCGTAACTGATGCCGCCTTAATCGTAATCCCACGTTCACGCTCAAGCTCCATAGAGTCTAATACCTGAGCTTGCATTTCACGATCTTGAAGGCCACCGCACATTTGAATAAAACGGTCGGCCAAAGTCGACTTACCATGGTCAATATGAGCAATGATCGAGAAATTTCGTATATTTTTGATATCTACGGATTTTTTAGCTTGCGCCATGGGTTACCTTGAGAAAATAGAGCGCCCTATACTTATAAAAAGCAATGAGCCAAAATGGTTTAACAAAATTGTTGGGGATTATAGCAGAATGACATTTTAAAGTATTCAAAATAATTCTGCGCTTTTATACCCAAACTCAAAGCAATAGTGACTTAACACTCTCATTTTTCCACATAGGAAATTGAAAAATCCATTGGATCTAATTCATTTGAAATGGGCTGATAAGCCTGCGTAAAACTCGGCGACATACGCTTTGGTCGACCAGTTGCAATTTCAATACATGCCCATTTGGTATTTCCTACGAATAAAACACTTTGATCTTTTGGTCGATAAAATGCGTACTGACGGAATGAATAGAGCGCATTAATGTCATCCAACCAAGTTCGTAAAATAATCTCTTCACCCTCAAGCGCAGCTTTACGATATTGAACATGATGTTCAACCGCCACCATCGCATGTTTTAACTCTAAATATTGGGTTAAGCCTAAACCCAATGTTTCTATATGTGCTGCTGCAACATCCTGCATCCATTGGATATACATCACATTGTTGACATGACCCAATACATCAATATGTTGTGGTTGAACCTGTATTTTTAAATCAAAAATTGTACTCATAATTTTTTTCGTGCTTCAACAACAAAAGTTCAGTGCCGTACATTAGTCTAAACAACTCAGTATTACAAAATAAAAAAACCACCCTATCAAATAGAGTGGTTTTCTCATTTATTTGATTACTTCGGTAAACGCAATCCTAAAATTGCACGTTGGCCTTGGCGAATAATCGTTACTCGCGCAACGCTATTTTTAGGTAAAGCGGCAACCGTTTTTGCAAACATTTGACTGTTCGTAATTGCCGTTCCATTTACTTGAACAATAACATCGCCAGCAACGATATTAGATAGAGATGCTAATCCACCACGTTTAACATCTTGAACCAAAATTCCACCACGAACATTTAAACTTGCTAATTCAGCTTCTGTGAGTGTACGGATACTCATACCCAACCCACTGGTTGGATTATTTTTGTCTTCTGCTGCTGGTGTATCATCAGGTGCCGTACCCAATGTCGCTGAAATTGTACGTGTTTTATCATCACGTAAAATCTCTAACTGAATTGTTTGATCTGGTGCAGTACGGTTCAACACATTGAGTAAATCACCTGTACGAGAAATCGAAGTACCATTGATTTTTAAAATCACATCACCTGATTTAAGCCCAGCTTTTTCAGCAGGCGATTTCGGTGTAACTTGATTAACTAGAGAACCTTCTGGTTTTGGTAATTTATAGGCTTCCGCTAAATTTCGATCAATATCTTGCAACATAACGCCTAGATAAGAACGTGTCACTTTGCCATTGGTTTTAAGCTGTTGAACAACATCCATTGCAACATCAATTGGAATCGAGAACGACAAGCCCATATAACCGCCCGTACCACTAAAAATACGAGAGTTCACACCAACCACTTCACCCTTCTGATTGAAAAGTGGTCCACCAGAGTTACCAGGGTTTAAAGCAGCATCTGTTTGAATAAATGGCACTGATGTTTCGCCACTCATGTTACGGGATTTAGCACTCACAATCCCTGCTGATGCTGAGTAATCGAAACCAAATGGAGAACCAATCGCCAAAACAGGCTCACCGACTTTTAACTGGTCGACATTACCAACTTTTAATTCAGGAAAATTCGTACCATTTACTTTTAGTACAGCAACATCAGTACGTTCATCACTACCAACCAATGTCGCATCAAGTTCACGGCGGTCATTCAATGTGATACTAATTCGTGATGCATTTTCAATAACATGATGATTTGTAACTAAGTAACCATCTTTACTAATGAAAAATGCACTTCCATAAGCTGTTTTTTCTTGTGGTCCCTGCTGTTGAGGGATAATCACTTGATTACCAAAGAAACGGCGTAAGATTTCAGGAACCTGTTGTTGCAATAACTCTTCCTGAGTCATTTTCTTCACAACATTCACACTCACTACAGCTGGACTAACCTGCTCAACGAGATTTGAAAAATCTACTGGAGCTGCGGCATCGACTTGAGCTGCTGCTACTGTAAATACCGCTGCAAACATTCCTTGTTGTAAATATCGACTTTTCATGAAGCAAGAACCTACATACTGATGATCGAATAAAAATTTAAGGTTATGTTGTATCATAACCATTTCATACGTTTCGTTAAAAAATGTTTATATTTTCAATGTATACAAAGAAATAAAAACCTAAAATGTGAATAAATTGTGGAGGAAAATTAATATAACCACTGTTCAAAACAGGTTTTATAATGACCAACTTAAACTCACATTAAAAAAATGTTCCTAAACGTAATCGCATGATTATTGATATGTAGCAATACAACAAAACAAGCAAATTATTGACTCATTCGCCAAAAAATCACTCAATTCTAAGCAGATTAGCTCTTGCCTTTTTGTTCAAAAAGCGTTGTCATTAGCGAACGTTTGAAATTGAAGCAGATCGACATGCCTGATTTAGAAACAATTCATCATTTTGACATGATTATTGTGGGCAGTGGCGGTGCAGGTTTAAGCCTAGCACTCTCTTTACCAAGTCATTACAACATCGCGATTTTAGCAAAGGCTGCGCTCACAGAAGCGAGTACCTATTATGCTCAAGGTGGTGTTGCTGCGGTATTAGATGAGACGGACTCAATTCAACAACATATTAATGACACGATGATTGCAGGTGCACATTTATGTGAACTAGATGCAGTAAAGCATACGGTCGAAGGTGGCAAACCCTCCGTTGATTTTTTATTAGAACAGGGTGTTCAATTTACATTAGATGATGATGAGCAACTCCACTTAACGCGTGAAGGTGGTCACTCGCAGCGTCGGATTATTCACTCAGCCGATGCAACCGGCAAAGCAATTTCAACAACTTTAGTTGAGCGTGCAAAAGAAAGAAAAAATATTACAATTTTTGAAAACTATATTGCGATTGATCTCATCACAAAACACAAACTTGGTCATTTAGGTGAAAAGAATAGAGCGATTGGCTTATATGCTTTAGATGAGAAAAATGAACAAGTCCATACCTTCTTAGCGCCATTTACAGCACTGGCTTGTGGCGGTGCAATGAAAGCATATCTTTATACGTCTAATCCTGACATTGCAACAGGCGATGGTATTGCAATGGCTTATCGAGCAGGTTGCCGTGTTGCTAATATGGAATTCAATCAATTCCATCCAACTTGTTTATACCATCCCAAAGCGCGTTCTTTCTTAATTACCGAAGCAATGCGTGGCGAAGGTGCTTATTTGCGCTTACCAGACGGCGAGCGTTTCATGCTACGTTTTGATGAACGTGCTGAACTTGCACCGCGTGATATTGTGGCACGTACCATCGACCATGAAATCAAGCGCCTAGGTATTCGCCATGTTTGGCTAGATATCACCCATAAATCACCAGAATTTATTACCGAGCACTTCCCTACTTTATATGCACGACTTATTGAACTTGGTATCGATATCACCAAAGATATGATCCCTGTCGTTCCAGCTGCACATTACACCTGTGGCGGTGTTGTCGTTGATGAGAATAGTCAAACCGATTTAGATGGCTTATATGCGATTGGCGAGACCTCGTATACAGGTTTACACGGCGCTAATCGTATGGCAAGTAACTCACTTCTTGAATGTTTCGTGTATGGCATGAGTGCAGCTAACGATATCCAACAAAAATTTGATTCGGACTTTAAATTCCCTACTGTACCGTCTTGGGACGAGTCTCAAGTTACAGATGCGGATGAAGATGTAGTAATTCTGCAAAATTGGGATGAGTTGCGTTCAACTATGTGGAACTATGTCGGTATTGTTCGTACCACCAAACGTTTGCAACGCGCCTTACACCGTATTGAAATGTTGAAACGCGAAATCACTGAGTATTATCAAGATTATCGTGTCAGCAAAAACTTGATCGAATTGCGTAACCTAGTTCTAGTTTCGGAAATGATTGTACGTTGCGCGATGGAGCGTAAGGAATCTCGTGGTTTACATTACACACTTGATTATCCTGAGCTTTCTAATGAAATTCGTAAAACAGTTTTGACTCCACCGAATTTTAAGGTGGAACAGCCGTTGGTGAATGAATAACACCCAATTTATTCATCTATTATTTTTAATTGGCACTGCCTCATATAAACAGAATAATTAGATCTCGTTTGTATAGGCAATACATTACTTTGAAGGATCAAAGTAATCAAAATCCCTTGTTGGGCAGAGGGTACATCCTTGTTACCCCTGTCCAACTGGCGGCATCCATGCCGCCGACCTCGATAGTGAATAAGAACTTGAATTCAAATACTAAAAATCAGGCTATTTTCAGATTTACTATTGCTTAACGTCTATTTCAAATATTGCAGCGCCTCGCCAAACACAACATCCGCATTCTGTGTTGCATCCAAACGCTTCATCCGTTCAGGTTCTGCTTGCCACAAAGCCTCATAACCCTCACGAACTTTAGCAAAGAAACTTAATTTCTCTTGCTCAAAACGATCCAATGCACCACGCTCTCGAGCACGGGTCATTCCCAGCTCAATCGGGGCATCTAGCCAAAAGGTAATATTCGGCATTTTCGCGACAAAAGTTTGATTTAACAATTGCAACTTTTCCTGACTTAAACCACGTCCAGAACATTGATAAGCAAAGCTGGCATCAGTAAAACGATCACTCAGCACAATCTTGCCTGCTTCTAATGCAGGTAAAATCACTTGTTGTAAATGTTGAGCACGCGCCGCATAAATCAATAACAGCTCGGTATCATGACTCATTTGCTCTTCATGATTCACCGCCAATAATAACGAGCGAATCTGTTCAGCCAAAGGCGTGCCACCTGGCTCACGAGTTAATACAACTTCTTTACCTTGCTGTTCAAAGTACTGATGAATTTTACGAATCAGTGTTGTTTTTCCTACACCTTCCGTACCTTCAAAACTAATAAACATCATTCACCTTGCTTTTTCTTTGAACGTAGCACAGTTAAATATTCTTGAACTGCACGATTATGGTCTTCTAAAGACGCTGTAAATTTATGACCACCATTACCTGTGGCAACGAAATAAATATTTTTGGCATTATCAGGGTGCATAGCCGCTTCAATCGCTTTTTTACTTGGCAATGCAATTGGTGTTGGTGGTAAACCATTAATAGTATAGGTGTTATAAGATGTAGGCGTACGCAAGTCATTACGTGTGATATTGCCTTTATAATTATCGCCCATGCCATAAATCACTGTTGGATCAGTTTGCAAGCGCATACCTATTTTTAAGCGGCGTACAAAAACACCAGAAACTTGCTGAAGCTCACTATCCAAACTCGTTTCTTTCTCAATAATAGAAGCCATGATCAATGCTTCATATTTATCTTTATATGGCAGATTTGGAGCTTTATTTGTCCAAGCCTCATCTAATGATTTCATTTGGCGATGATATAAATCCGTTAGAATTTTTTTATCTGTTTCACCTTTAGCAAAAAAATAAGTATCAGGTGCAAACAAACCTTCTGGATGTGAATACGGAATATCAAGTGCTTTTAACAATTGATCTTGAGGTAAATCCAAAATTGTTTTTGTTACATTTGAATCTTTTTTAAGATTTTGAACAAGCTGCTTAAATGTTGTCCCTTCTATCACCAAAATACGATTCATCTGTGCATTTTCGGCATCAGAAAACATCGATAAAACTTGGCGAATACTCATTCCCTGTGTGACTTCATACACACCAGCTTTCATACTGTCATGGATTAAAAACTTTTGATAAAGCTTTAACACAATAGGTAAGCTAACTTTACCCTCTTTAGCTAGGCGATCAATAAATCGAGAGTAAGTATCCCCAGATGAGATCACTAAAAGTTGCTTTTTGCCATCAACAGGGTAATTTTTAAAAAGATTTGCCCATAAAATACCAAATATAACCAAACCTAAAAGGAAAATAGCAATCCAAAAGGCTTTGAAAGTAGATTTCGGTTTAGCTTTTGGCTTTTTCTTGCTTTTGCTCGTGTTTGGTGACTTTGGCATATTAATCAATCTGGTTAAGTTTTAAAGTATGAAATAAATCAAGATACGGCTGTTGAGCTAAAACTCGATGATCAAATCGAATTACGGCTTTCATAGGATGTAAAGCATTACAGAAAAATAAACTCTGAATCTGCCCAAGCTCATGCATTTCGACACAACGCTGTTCACATTTCACCTGATATTGTTGCATCAGAGAAAGTATTTTTGCTCGCATAACACCGTGGACGCCATTATAACGAAGTTCTGGTGTAATCCATTGATCATTTATACGAATGAAACAATTACTGCTCACCCCTTCAACAATATTTCCCTGAACATCACTCACCAAAGCCTCTAACCAGCCTTGTTGATCAGCCTCTTGCTTTAATAACACTTGTTCTAAGCGATTTAATGTTTTCAGTCCAACAAGATGAGGCATATTTAAACCTAAAGCATGTTTAAGTAAACCACTTTCAATCCATTCTGGTTGAAAAGCTTGCATGACTCTTGGGTAATACCACACATAAATATCCGCTGCATGTAAAGGCAAACTATAACCACGATCACCTTCACCACGACTAATAACCACTTTTAAAGTGCCATTTAGTTGAGAATTCTGCTGTTGCAGTTGTTCAAGTGAGGATTCAATCAAAGATAAATCTGCATCTAAACTTAAACTTTGGCAGGCCAAAGCTAAGCGAGCAAAATGCAGCTCTTTTAACTCAAAATTGTTTTGGAAAAGTCGAGCAGTTGTAAAACAACCATCACCGTAATGAAAAGCGCGATCAAGCAAAGGAATAGACTCAATCAGTTGTCCATTTTTATAGCATTGCATGATCCAAACACCTTTCAAAATTTTGCATATAGTCGCACTAAATAGCAGAACAACCTATTGATTTTAAAAAATTATAACAACTTAAAATTTATAAATAAAAATTTCTTTTTTATCAATAATTCAGCATAGCTTATCTCATTTATATATTTCTCTATTTTTCATATCAAATTCGATTTTAATTATTTTTTTTGCAAAAAAACTGGCGTTATGCTGCATCCATATTCCAAACATACATTGAATTTTTAGGGGTTTTCATGCGTTTATCTCAAATCAAAGTTGGTATTATTGCCACACTATTATCAGTTTCCTCGTTTGCTGCTCAAGAATTCTTGAACGTTTCTTATGATCCTACGCGTGAGCTATATACGGATTTTAATAAACAGTTTGGTGCATTTTGGAAACAGCGTACTGGGCAAGATATTGATTTCAAGCAATCACATGGTGGTTCAGGAAAGCAGGCACGAGCTGTCATAGATGGTCTAAATGCAGATGTTGTGACCTTAGCGCTTGCCGCTGATATTAATGAAATCGCAGAAAAGGCAAAATTATTACCAAGCGATTGGCAAAAGAAATTACCAAATAATTCGACACCTTATACCTCAACAATTGTATTCCTCGTTCGTAAAGATAACCCTAAACAAATCAAAGATTGGGGCGATCTCATTAAACCCGGTGTAGAAATTATTACACCAAACCCAAAAACCTCTGGCGGTGCTCGTTGGAACTATTTGGCGGCTTGGGCATGGGCGAAACACCAGAAAGGTGGCAACGATGCAAAAGCGCAAGAATTTGTTCGCCAAATTTATAAACAAACCAAAGTGCTTGATTCTGGCGCTCGCGGTGCAACTACGACTTTTGCTGAACGCGGTATTGGCGACGTCTTATTGGCTTGGGAAAATGAAGCTTATCTCGCAGTACGAGAGCAACCAGGTAAATTCGAAATTATTACGCCATCTCTTTCAATTCTTGCAGAGCCACCAGTTGCCATTGTAGAAAAAAATGCAGCAAAGAAAGGCAACTCTCAAATCGCTCGTGGTTACTTGAACTACCTGTATTCACCAGCTGGGCAAGAAATCGCTGCTCGTAATTTCTACCGTCCACGTAATGCCGCAATTTTAAAAAAATACAGTACAACCTTTAAGCCACTTAAATTGGTGACGATTGATCAAGAGTTTGGCGGCTGGAATAAAGTACAAAAAACTCACTTTGATAATGGTGGTGTATTTGACCAGATCGTAAAACTCAACAGTACAGGTAAATAAAATCTCTCTCTTGCATGGGTGCAAACGCAATTCGTCGTTTAGCGTGTAGTTCCCAAGAGAGATTTTCAGGGATTCTAAGGAGAATAGACATGATTCATACTGTAATTGTTCCCGGTGTTGGCGGTAGTGAAGCACAACATTGGCAGTCTTGGTTACAACATAAGCTCGTGTCTAGTTCTCGCGTTGAACAAACTTATTGGGATCGCCCTGTGTTAAGTGAATGGATTACTCAATTTGTTAAAACTGTTGTTGCAGCTCCAGCACCTGTCCAAATCGTGGCACATAGTTTTGGCTGTTTAACTAGTGTTGCTGCACTCGCTGAACACCCAGAACTCAGAGCAAAAGTGAAAAATCTAATTTTGGTTGCGCCTGCAAATCCTGCACGTTTTGGTGAATCAGGTTTCGCTCGTCATAGTTTGACTGATTACAAGCAATATTTTCATCAACTTAAAATTGACGTACCAGCCACGTTATTGATTAGTGAAAATGATCCGTGGTTAGGTTATGCCGATGCGCTACAACTTGCTCAGGCTTGGAAACTAACCCCAATCAATTTAGGTGCTGTTGGTCATATCAATGTCGCATCTGGATTTGGCCCTTTCCCTGAGATCCTGAACTACTTGCTGCCTGAAAAAAAGATGCTGCCAATCCCTCGAATGAGTCAGGCAAATTTTAATTTGAAATTTGCCTAACTTTACTCTCGTGTTTTTAGCATTCATATTATTTATTTGCTTGTTTTAGCAAACATTTCTCTTTGAGGAAATATCATGTCGCAGCGTTCCCGAGTGCTGCCTGGGTTTGGTCTATCATTAGGCTTTACCCTCGCTTACGTGTCTTTGATTGTGCTTATTCCTTTATCTGCTGTCTTTATCAAATCTTTTGGAATTGGGTGGGATGGCTTATGGGAAATTTTAACTTCACAACGAATTTTAAAGTCCTTACAGCTTAGCTTTAGTGCTGCATTAATCGCTGCACTAGTTAACGTTATTTTTGGCTTGTTACTGGCTTGGTGTTTAGTACGTTATAGCTTTCCAGGTAAACGGATTGTTGATGCATTAGTTGATTTACCTTTTGCATTACCAACTGCTGTTGCAGGTATTGCATTAACCTCTTTATATGCCCCAACAGGCTGGATTGGACAATATCTTTCCCCTCTTGGGATTGAAGTGGCTTATACCCCTATTGGTATTACCCTTGCTTTAATCTTCATTGGTCTACCCTTTGTGGTCCGTACTGTTCAACCAGTACTCAGTGATATTGAAACAGAACTGGAGGAAGCTGCTTCTGCCTTAGGTGCAAATCGTTGGCAGACCATTATCAAAATCATTTTACCAATACTATTACCTGCATTGCTCACTGGGTTCGCTTTAGCTTTTGCCCGCGGTGTCGGTGAATACGGTTCCGTGATTTTTATTGCAGGCAATCAACCCTATAAAACTGAAATTGCCCCCCTGATGATCATCTCTCGCTTAGAGGAATATGATTACGCAGGTGCAACGACCATTGCCGTAGTCATGCTCATTCTGTCATTTGCCATTCTATTTTTAATTAACTTAGTACAAGCATGGGCGAGCCGTCGCACTGGGAGAGTTGCACAATGAGCCTAAATACCAACAGCAATGCTTTAGCTCTCAAACTTCAAAGTCGAGATGCAACTCGCGAACCGACATGGGTTCGTTTTAGCCTAATCAGCGTTGCCTTAATCTTTTTCCTCAGTTGTTTAATCTTGCCGCTGATTTTGGTTTTTGTTGAAGCATTTAAACAAGGCTTAGCGGTTTATATCAATGCGTTAACCGATTCAGATACTTTATCAGCTGTAAAACTTACCCTAATTACGGCTGCAATTGCCGTCCCTATTAATGTTGTGTTCGGTGTTGCAGCAGCATGGGCTGTTGCAAAATTCCAGTTCCGCGGTAAAGCCATCTTAACCACCATCATTGATATGCCTTTCTCGGTATCACCTGTGATTGCTGGATTAATGTTAGTTCTAATCTTTGGCACACAAGGTTGGATGGGTGGCTGGTTAATGGATCATGACATCAAAATTTTGTATGCCATCCCAGCGATTGTATTAGCCACTATTTTCATTACCGTTCCATTTGTAGCCCGTGAATTAATCCCTTTGATGGAAGCTCAAGGCACAGAGGAGGAAGAGGCAGCGATAGTACTGGGTGCTTCAGGTTGGCAAACCTTTTGGAAAGTAACCTTACCTAATATCAAATGGGGTTTGATCTACGGTGTGATTCTGTGTAATGCCCGCGCAATGGGTGAATTTGGTGCGGTCTCAGTTGTTTCAGGACATATCCGTGGTCAAACCAATACCTTACCGTTACATGTAGAAATTCTTTATAACGAATACACTTTTAGTGCTGCATTTGCTGTGTCTTCACTATTGGCATTTCTAGCAATCATTACATTAATTTTAAAAACTTGGCTTGAAGCTCGCCAAGACCAAGCAAATGAACATCAATCCAATCAAAATCAACCTAGCCACTAAGGAATAAGCACATGAGTATTCAAGTAAAAAATATTGAAAAACACTTTGGTGCATTCCATGCGCTGAAAAATATCTCTTTAGACTTTCCTGAAGGTGAATTGGTAGCCTTACTTGGTCCTTCAGGTTGCGGTAAAACAACATTATTACGCATCATTGCAGGTTTAGAATCTGCCGACGGTGGACAGGTTTTACTTGAAGGCGAAGATGCCACAGACATTCACGTCCGTGAACGACAAGTAGGTTTTGTATTCCAGCATTATGCTTTATTCCGCCACATGACTGTTTTTGACAATATTGCCTTTGGTTTACGCGTTCGCCCACGTGCAACACGCCCATCAGAAGCTGAAATTAAAAAACGTGTGACTCGCTTACTTGATCTCGTTCAACTTGGCTTTTTAGCAGACCGTTATCCAGCCCAGCTTTCAGGTGGTCAACGCCAACGCATCGCTTTAGCACGTGCACTCGCTGTTGAACCGCGTGTTTTATTACTAGATGAGCCATTTGGCGCACTGGATGCAAAAGTTCGTAAAGAATTACGCCGTTGGTTACGTACTTTACATGATGAGCTACATATCACCTCGATCTTTGTAACGCACGATCAAGAAGAAGCTTTAGAAGTCGCAGATCAAATCATTGTCATGAATAAAGGTGATGTCGAACAAATTGGCTCACCACGAGAAGTTTATGAAAAACCAGCAACGCCATTTGTTTTTGATTTCTTAGGTCAAGCAAATCGCTTTGAAGGTGAACACTCCAACGGTATTATCCATATCGATGAAAATCGCATTCAGCTTCCAAATACTGTTGAAGCACCACAAGGAAAAGTAATTGCATTTGCAAGGCCAAATGAATTACATATTCATACCCAACCTCAGAACAACACCATTGAGGCTACTTTCCTACGTGAAGTATGGATAGCTGGGAAAGTTATTGCTGAATTACAAGATCGTAGTGGACGTACGATTGAAATTTTATTAAGTGTAGAAGAGGCAAATGTACACCAATTCAAACCAAATCAAACTGTTTGGATAAGTGCAACTCAACTTCATTTATTTGCAGACCAAACGACGCAAGTTGCTTAGAATAATACCTTGAGGATGGTTAAAATGTTCTTGCTGAACTTTAGCCGTTCCTCACCTTTTATGCGGAAAATGATTATGAACTTTCAACAACTCAGAATTATTCGAGAAACTGTTCGTCAAAACTTTAATTTAACTGAAGCTTCAGCGGCACTTTATACCTCCCAATCAGGTGTCAGTAAACACATTAAAGATTTAGAAGATGAATTAGGCGTGCAACTTTTTGTGCGTAAGGGCAAACGTTTACTTGGACTCACTGAGCCAGGTCAATCTCTCTTGAGTATCGTTGAACGTATGTTGGTTGATGCTGATAACATCAAACGTCTTGCCGATGATTTTAATAAAGTCGATGAAGGCACACTTACAATTGCAACGACACATACCCAAGCACGTTATGTTTTGCCTCCTATTGTGAACCAATTTAAAAAACTATTTCCCAAAGTGCATTTGGTTCTACAACAAGCTAGCCCCGTTGAAATTGCTGAAATGTTGTTACAGGGTGAAGCAGATATTGGTATTGCGACGGAGTCATTAACTACTGAGGAAAATTTGGCGAGCGTACCTTATTATGAATGGCACCACAGTATCATCACCCCGAAAGATCATCCTTTAGCAAAACTAGATAAAATTAGTCTCGACATTTTAGCTGAATACCCACTCATTACTTATCATGGTGGCTTCACAGGTCGTTCAAAAATCGACAAAGCATTTGAAGATGCACATCTGCACGCTGACATCGTCATGTCTGCTTTAGATGCCGATGTTATTAAAACCTATGTTGAGCTCAATATGGGTGTCGGTATTGTCAATGATGTTGCTTATGATGCTGAGCGAGATTATCGTTTGCAACAGATCAAAACAGGTATTTTTGGTACAAACACAACGTGGATCGCAGTTCGTAAAGGACATTTACTTCGTGGTTACGGCTATGAGTTCATTTCACTATGTTCGCCAAAAACAGACATTAAAGCACTAAAAAAAGTAGCCTACCCTGAAGAATAAATAAAAACAAAAGGCACATAAAAGCCTTTTGTTTTCTTTAGATCATAAAAAACGAGCTTAAAGCTCGTTTTTATATCCAGTTGTTTAGAACTTAAAGCTCACACCAACTTTAGCTACTGGCATCCATTCATAACGTGATTTATCACGAATGTTTGCTTGTTCTTTCGCAATTTCATCATCTAGATTAGCACCACTACCATTTGAAGCAGTACCACCATTCACATTTTGTAAAGTTGCTGTTGGGTTACCTGTATAATAAGCACCAACCTCACCGAATACACCAATGTTTTTATATACTTGAGGTGCGATACCAACACCTACATATGGTGCGATATCATCTTTGTAACGCATTTTACCTGCAATATGAACATCAGAAGTCGCATTAAAATCAGTATTATTTACAGTAAAGTTACGGCCTTGGCTCACTCGGCGATCCAGTGCGTAATCATTATCTAAATAACCAACACCTGTTGCGACATAAAGTGAATTTACAAAATTATTTGCACTTGTACCCCAAGGACGGATCTCAGCATTCAAATATGCTGTTTTATTATCCATATCTAAGTCATATTTAGATCCATTTACTTTAAGATCATCAGACCAAGAAATGTCACCACCATTATAACCAAGGCTTAAACTTACGTATGGGTTCACACGATATGAAATCGCACCACCATAACCTGTCGTACCAACTTCAGCACGTACAGAAACTGGATCTAAATATGAAGGGAAAGCATAAACTGATTCCTTCACAATTTGTTCATCTGCTGCAAATGCAGTACCTGCAATCGCTGTTAATGCACCTGCTGCTAACATAACACGCAAAGCTTTCATTGGAGTCTCCTCAAAAAATGCTCTTATTTAAAAATGTATAATTGTTACTTGTGGGATTAGCATAAAAGAATGATCGCCAACTTTTTATACAGAAAATGATTACTTTTTGTTATTTTTTGATACAAATTCAGAATAATTGTGAATTGTAAAATAATGAATAAAAAACAATAAAATCCGTTTTTATTACAATTTTGTTGCATAAATTTAAAACAGTTTATTGTAACCACTTTTTTCAAAGCTAATTGATCTAATTTAGTGTAAAATCTTCAAAATTTTTTTGGAAGATGGAAGATCATGTCTCAGCTTTCTACAATCATTGAGCAAGCATTTGAAGACCGCGCCAACTATAGCGCAGCGGACTGCCCTACTGAAATTCGTCAAGCTGTTGAAGAAGCTTTGACTGGCTTAGACAACGGTACACTTCGTGTAGCTGAGAAAATCGATGGTGAATGGGTTGTTCACCAATGGTTAAAAAAAGCAGTTTTATTATCATTCAAACTTAATGACAATAAACCAATCGAGTCTTGTGATCTTCGTTTCTATGACAAAGTTGATACAAAACACGCAGGTTGGACTGAAGAACAATTCAAAGCAGCTGGTGTACGTGTTGTACCGCCTGCTGTTGCTCGTCGTGGAAGTTTCCAAGCAAAAAATGTTGTGTTGATGCCATCATATGTCAACATCGGTGCGTATGTTGATGAAGGCACAATGGTTGACACATGGGCAACTGTAGGTTCATGTGCACAAATTGGTAAAAATGTTCACTTGTCTGGTGGCGTTGGTATTGGTGGTGTTTTAGAACCATTACAAGCAAACCCAACAATTATTGAAGACAACTGCTTCATTGGTGCACGTTCTGAAATCGTTGAAGGCGTGATCGTTGAAGAAGGCTCTGTGATTTCAATGGGTGTTTTCATCGGTCAATCAACCAAGATCTTTGATCGTGAAACAGGCGAAATTCACTACGGTCGTGTACCTGCTGGTTCTGTTGTTGTTGCAGGTAATCTTCCTTCTAAATGCGGTACATACAGCTTATATGCTGCAATCATCGTGAAAAAAGTTGATGCTAAAACTCGTGCTAAAACGAGCTTGAACGACTTATTACGTGCAGACTAATCTGTCATTTATTTAAGGAACTTAACCGTTCCTTGGAGCTTCAGTCGCTCCTCGTCTCTACGATCAGACATGGTCGTAGAGATTTTGTTTTTATATAGCATGCTGCTTTTGTTATAACTGTTTGTGGTAACTCTTTATGGCTTCCTTACGTTCTTCTGCAATTCCTGTCTCTGATCCTGCGGCTGGGCTGCGTATTACTGAGATTTTTTATTCTTTGCAAGGCGAAGCGAATACCTTTGGTTTACCAACCGTATTTATCCGCTTAACAGGTTGCCCACTACGCTGCAGTTATTGTGATACGACTTACTCCTTTGAAGGTGGTGAGCGTTTTTCACTTGAACATATCATCGAAACAGCAAGCCAATATAAAACACCTTATATCTGCGTCACAGGTGGAGAACCTCTGGCACAACCGAATTGCTTGATTTTGTTGCAACGTCTTTGCGATCTAGGTTTTCAAGTTTCTCTCGAAACCAGTGGTGCTTTAGATGTATCAAAAGTTGATTCACGCGTTTCTAAAGTACTTGATTTGAAAACACCCACTTCAAAAGAAGATCATCGTAATTTATTGAGTAATATTGATCACCTCACGCAGCACGATCAAATCAAATTCGTCATTTGTAATCGAGAAGACTATGAATGGTCTAAACAGCAACTTGAACAATTTCAATTGCAGGAAAAAGTGAGTACAGTTTGGTTCTCACCAGCCTTTGCTGTTGAAAAAGGTGCCGTTGCCTTACCTGCTTTAGCACGTGATTTGGCACAATGGATTTTAGAAGACCATCTCCCCGTTCGGTTCCAACTACAGTTACATAAACTGTTGTGGAACGATGAATCTGGTCGTTAGAAAACTTTAAAAGTTCGTTCTCAAAATAGATCAGCTTTTTTCAAATTTATTTTAGGTTGAATCATGGAAAATAATATGCGTTCTCGTGCCATCGTATTATTGTCTGGTGGCTTAGACTCAACAACTTGTCTTGCTTGGGCACAAGCAAACTATGAGTGTATAGCTTTAAGTTTTATGTACGGTCAACGTTCAACAACAGAACTTGATGCAGCTAAAACACTTGCGAAACGTGCAGGTGTTGAACATCGTGTGATTAATATTGATTTGGGTAACTTAGGTGGCTCAGCACTTACAGATCATAACATTGATGTTCCAGAGCAACTACAAGAAGGCATTCCTGTAACTTATGTTCCAGCTCGTAACACAATTTTCCTCTCTTATGCCCTAGCTGCAGCAGAGGTTTTTGATGCTGAAGCGATTGTGATTGGAGTAAATGCTGTTGATTATTCAGGATATCCAGATTGCCGCCCTGAATTTATTGATGCTTTTGCAAATCTTGCTCGTCTTGCAACAAAAGCAGGTGTTGAAGGAAAACCACTTAAAATTGAAACACCTCTGTTACATTTATCCAAAGCGAATATTATACGCTTAGGGATCGAACATGGCGTAGACTATAGCCAAACGGTATCCTGCTACCAAGCAGATGCTCAAGGACGTGCATGTGGCAAATGCGACAGTTGCCGTTTACGTCAACAAGGTTTTATCGAAGCAGGTATTGCGGATCCTACACGTTATACTGAATAGACGATATAGGGTAATAATTAGGTACAATATATGAAGTTTTTCAAATCAAATCTTATTCTTTCTACAATGATGTCAGCTGCTGCATTACTGGCAACAGGGGCTCACGCAGCTGATAATCCTTTACAAACTGCGTATAAAAGTACCAATGTTAAAGCAGCATTGATCAACGTATGTAAAGATCAAACTGCGAAAGGCGGTAAACTCACTTCTGCAGAAGTAAGCAAATTCTGTGGTTGCCAAATTGATGCTCAAGGTAAAGTGACCGAAGCGCAAAAATGGGAAATCCAAAGCGCGATCAATGCTAAGAAAAGCCCTAGTTCTTTAGCTTTTGTACAAAAGCAAAATAAAGACTTACAAGCTTGCTTAGGTGCACCGCTCGTTTCTAAGCTAGAAAAGCTAACTGAAGAAGCAATGAAAGCAGCTCAAAAAGCGCAGAAAAAATAAGCCTTTGTTGTTCTAAAGAAAGCCTGCATTTTGCAGGCTTTTTTTCTTTTCTGTTAGACTCTATTGATCTTAATTCAGTTGAATTCGCATGCAAGATCAATGGAAAACTAACGCCAATCATAGGCGATCTATCGTGTCATTCAGTGGCGGTAAAGATAGCTCTCTCGCGTTATATCATGCGCTACAATCAGGCACAGTAATTGGTTTGATTGTCATGCTGGAAGAGCAAGGACAACGATCACGTTCACATGCTATGCCTCTTGATATTATTCAAGCACAAGCAGATGCAATTGGTTTACCTGTTTTTATGACATCTTCGAGTTGGGCTGATTACGAAGATAAGTTTATAGATTTAATGAATCAAGCAAAGCAAAAAGGTGCTGAAGTTTTAGTGACAGGTGATCTGGATATGCCCCAACAAGGTTGTTGGCACGATCGCGTGACCCAGCAAGTTGGTCTTAAATTGGCAATGCCCCTTTGGTTACGCCCACATCGTGAAGTCGTGGAAGAGTTCATCAATTTAGGTTTCCGAAGTGTCATCGTCACTGTAAATTTAAAGCTCGGTATGAAAGTCGAAGACCTTGGCAAAATCCTAACCTTAGAATATATCCAAGAACTTGAAAGCCGTGACATCGATCCATGTGGTGAAGGCGGTGAATTTCATACCACGGTTATTGATGGACCAATTTTTAACAAAGCTATACCTATACGTCAGTGCAATATTGTTTATCATGAAGAATATGCTTTTCTACCACTTGAATTAGATCAAATTTAATTTATTAAAAGGATGCACAATGTCTGAGAATATTGAATTACCAAATCACGTTTTCCCAACAACACAAGGCGAAATTAATCTAGCCGAGATAGCAAATGAATGGCTGGTGTTATACTTTTATCCCAAAGATTCAACACCTGGATGTACAACCCAAGCTGTTGGTTTTTCATGCTTGAAAGATCAATTTGACGCTTTAGGTTGTCAAATTATTGGTGTATCTCGTGACTCAGTGAAGGCACACCAAAACTTCACTGAAAAGCAATCACTAACCATTGATCTCATCAGTGATAAAGAAGAAGTGCTGTGCAAACATTTTGACGTAATTAAAGAAAAAAATATGTACGGCAAACAAGTGATGGGAATCGAGCGATCAACTTTTATTTACCACAATAAGCAATTGGTTAAATCTTACAGAAAGGTTAAAGCTGCTGGTCATGCTGAACAGGTATTAGAAGATTTAAAAGCATTACAAGCTGGATAAATTGATATTTAAGTACTAAAGGCGAGTTTTAAACTCGCTTTTTTACTGAAGTAAATTGATCAGCGCTTTATTCTTCACGTATGATAAAAAAACTAAAAAAATTACATTTAAGACATCGCCATGGACAAGCTCATACTTCTTCTTATTTTTCCTTTTTTTATCTCCGCATGTAGTGTAAATGCACCAGATAGCTCGACACAAGTCTCTCCTAGTGTGAATCAAATTTCAAAATCTGCGATAGAAATTACTTGCCAAGATTTACAAAATCCAGCTTATCAACAATCAATTTTAAATGCGATTAACGAAATACGACAATATCCACATCACTGCGGCCAAAAACGCTATCCAGCTGTAGCGCCTCTAGTTTGGAATAGTCATTTATACAACAGTGCATTTGCTCAGTCAGAAGACATGGCAAAATACAATTTTCTCGGTCATGTCAGCACTACGGGCTTAGACTTGAAAGCGAGATTAAAGCTTTATCACTTCAAAGGACGTGGCGGTGGTGAAAATGTTGCGCGCGGTCAGAAAAACTTAAATGAAGTCATGGCAACGTGGCTTGCGAGTCCAGTGCATTGTGCAAATCTAATGCACCCTAAATTCACGGATTATGCACTTGCTTGCACATCCGACCGATCTGCAAAACAAAAGGCTTACTGGACTCAACAGTTTGGTGTTCGTTAGTCAGTCTGTAATTGATATTGAAAAACTTTCGCCATAATTTTCCATTCACCATGATCAAAAACGAAGGTTAGCGCATCATAAAAATATTTAGGTGAAATCGCACACTCTACATGTGCGACTGCCAGCTGATCATTGAGTAAATGAATTGACATAATTTTATCCTGCCTTGCTTCATGTTTAGATGCAGGTGAAATGCGCTGTGATACCATTGCAAAATAGGTTTGCATGTCCAACTTTAAAATGGGTTTATCCGTGGCATTGATATAAATCGCGTCAGGGTGAAACACATCATTCAACTTGCTCACATCACAAAAATACAAAGCATCAAAATATTTTTGTAGCTGCGAATGGATTTCAACTATTGCTTGCTGACTCATATTTTTACTCAACTTGATGAACTGTACATTTTGCTTGTTTCTGCCGTAAGGTCGTAACCGACTCCCCTGCAACCCCCCAATTATCTGTATCAACCTCATCGATCACGACAAAGGTAGTGGCAGGATCTTTATCGAGTACACGAACACCCAACTCTGTTGCTTCTTGAATCAACTGCTGCTTTTGCTGTTGTGAAACATTTTCTTTAGTGATCTGAATTAAAATATAAGGCATTTCATTTTCCTTGTGATGATTTTTATTATTCAGTTTCCGCCATGATTGCATCCAGAACCGTTTGTCGATTGGCAACACGCTGCATAAAACTGGTTAAATACTTAAAATGCGTAAGCTCTAAACCAATAAACCCAGCCCATCTTGTCACCACAAATAGATAAATATCTGCAATGCTCAAGTCATTTCCTGTTAGATAAAGCTGCCCAGTGAGTTGTTGATCGATCCATGCATAATGTTGGATTAGAATTTCAGTAAATAGTGCTTTTGTCTGCTCACCATAAGATTCATGGAAAAATGGTGAATACGCTTTATGAATTTCAGAGGCAATAAAATTCATCCATGCCAAGACTTGATAACGTGGCAATGTATTGATTTTTGGTAGTAAATCATCACGCTTTGCTTGATCAACCAAAAACTGACTAATGATCGCTCCTTCAGTTAACAACTGACCATCATCAAGCTGTAAGAGTGGAACTTGCCCTTTCGAATTCAACTGATAAAAATCTTCGCCGGATGTAGTCAGGTGTTGCTGTAAGTCGACTTTGACCAATTCAAAAGGGATACCAATTTCTCTTAAAACAATATGAGGCGCTAAAGAACATGCATTTGGTGAATAGAAAAGTTTCATAAAATCACTCCATCATTTGAGATAAAGCCATCTTATTATTTACATTAATGTGCTTAAACAGCATACAAATCAAATCATTTTTTACATGGTGTAATCAATGACACAACTCAAAAGAATGATGTTCAGCAGTGTCGAACTTTTTTGCTTAGTTGCTGAATATGAAAGTTTTTCCAAAGCCGCATTACATGCCGGCGTTAGCCCCGCGGCGGTGAGTCGTTCAATCTCCCGATTAGAAAAACGTTTAACCACGCCACTTTTTATTCGAACTACACGCCAAGTCCGATTGACCACACAAGGAAAAACCTATTTTGAGGAATGTAAACAAGCACTAAATCAAATTTTAGAAGCAGAACAGCATCTCAAAAACCAAAATCAACAACCTACAGGACTGATTCGCATCAGTGTGCCAACACCTTATGGGCATTATCGAATCTTGCCATTATTGGCAAAATTTACACAGCAATACCCAGCGATTGAAATTGATATTCAACTGACCAATAAGAATGTAGATTTCATTGCAGAAGGTTTTGACTTGGCGATTCGAGGTAGACAATTTGCCGATTCAAATTTGATTGCACGTAAACTAGAACAAGCAGAGCTTATCGTGGTTGCATCACCAATATATTTAAAACAATTCGGTGCACCACAACAGCTTGAAGATTTACGGCATCATCAATGTATTCAGTTTGTGCTACCAAGCACGGGTAAAAATGTACCGTGGCTTTTCAACATCAACCATCAGACCATCGAATATATGACCAACGCTAAACTTCGTTGTTTGGATGATATTTTAGGCACGGTGACATTAGCTAAGCACGGGGCAGGCCTATTACAAACTTATCGATTTATAGTGGAAAAAAAACTCGAAAGTGGTGCGCTAATAGAAGTATTAACTGATTTTTCTGGCGCATCTCGCCCATTTTCTTTGCTTTATCCATCAAAAAAACACGAGTCTTTTCATATCCGTGTTTTCATTGATTTCCTAATCGAAGCGTTAAAGCCGTAAAATGATTAGGTTAAATTGCTTTTATCTTCAGCAAAATATTTTCGTTGCAATTCCGCATAGACATTCGTCTTTTTAAATTCACTCAGGAATTGAATTGTGCCTTCAGGAAAATATTCCTTTTGAATATCACCACGATAATACGCCTCTCGCATCGGTGTCGCCGAGATTGCCCCTTTTAAGCTATCCAACTCCACCATTTCCCATTCAGGGAATAGGCTCAGGTAATAAGATGATTCATCTTTAAAATGACCAATCAAACCAACCTTTGCATCGGGCTGAATGACGCTATTAACCAAATCTTTAACTTGCTTCACCCACTTTTGATCATTATAAACGTCAACAACATGCACAAAACGAATCCGTTTCTGATCCTGTTCAGAGAAGTTGGAAAGAATCATTTGCTCACGTTCTATCGCTAAAAATGGATTCTTAATATTTCTCTCGGGCTGTGCTGAACCGAGAGCTAAAATCACAGATTGACTTTGTTGTAGTGCAATTTCAATGGTTTGCAGATGTGCCAAATGAAATGGCTGAAAGCGTCCAATAAAAACAAGATAGTCAAATGTGTACATAGGCTTAATTTCACTTTTTGTGAACTCATCAGTTGCACTATATTCAGTAAATATGCGACATAATGAGGGCACTTAAAAAATCAATCTGGATTAAAGCAAGGATAGTACGATGACACTTAGCTGTATTCAACAACCTCATCAACATTTGCAAGCAAATTTAGAAGATGGCGTACTCACCTTAGCCATTAACCGTTCAGAAGCAAAGAATGCGCTTTACGGCGAATTGTATCTTTGGATCGCCCAAGCATTAGATGAAGCTGATGCAAGCAAAGAAGTCCGTGTCGTAATTTTCCGTGGTGCAGAACAAGACTTTACCGCGGGTAATGACATGAAAGACTTCATGGGTTTCATGCAAAAACCATACGAAGGCAAAGCAGGTGATCAACCTCCATTTGTCCTATTAAAAGCAGCAGCTCGTTTCTCTAAACCCCTCATTATTGCAGTGAAAGGTGTTGCAATTGGTATTGGCGTAACGATTTTATTACATGCTGATATCGTCTTTGCAGACAATACCGCCCTATTCCAAATTCCATTCGTAAGTTTAGGTCTTTCTCCTGAAGGTGCAGCAAGCCGTTTATTAGTGAAGCAAGCTGGTTATCAAAAAGCGGCTGAATTATTATTCACGGCGAAGAAATTTGATGCTGCAACAGCGGTTAAGGCAAATCTTGTCAATGACGTAGTTGAGGACGTTTATGCAACTGCTCAACAAACTGCACAACATCTAGCGGCATTACCGTTAGCATCATTAAAACAAAGCAAAGCACTCATGAAAAAAGACTTGGCTGAAATCATCGCTTGTGTAGATGACGAAGCAGAAATCTTTATGCAACGTGTTCGCTCACCTGAAATGATGGAAGCTGTACAAGCATTTATGCAAAAACGTAAACCTGACTTTTCTCAGTTCAATTAATGAGACAATAACTCATTAATAAAACGAAACCACTTCATTGCAAAATCGAGGTGGTTTTTTTATTGAACGTCCCAATATGAATATAAAAGTTTTAGGAAAATATCAAACTCATGTCAGATCAAAATCAAGCTGAAAAAAAGCGCTATTATGAACCTGCCCCACAAGATATCGATATTGCCAACTTCCGTAAGGTGGTTGAAAGCAGACGCTCTGTGCGTAAATTCACCGACAAACCGATTCCAAATGAAGTTTTAGATGAATGTTTAAATTTGGCGCTACTTGCACCAAACTCATCCAACTTACAACCTTGGACATTTTATGTCGTTCAAAACCCGAGTAAGAAAAAGCAACTTGTTAAAGCGTGTCTAAACCAACTTGCTGCGAAAACTGCCTCTGAATTGATTGTCTGTGTTGCTCGTACAGATCGTCTGGATGAAATGGCAAAACGTAATATCAGCGAGTTTCCTTTTCCTGAAGCGCCGCCTGCTGTTCAAAAATATTATCGTTTTATTCCATACAATTACAAGACAGGCTATTTCAATGCCTTAGGTAACTTTAAAAAAGTGGCTTTCAAAGTTGTAAGAACACTTGATAAACAGCTTCCTGTTACTGCTTTTAATGCTGCTGATGCAAAACTATGGGCAACTAAAACTACTGCGCTTGCTTGTGAAAACTTAGTCTTGGCTCTACGTGCTTATGGTTTTGATAGCTGTATGATGGAAGGCTTTGATGAGCCTTTGGTTCGTAAAATCTTAAAATTGAATGATCAACAATACCCTGTGATGGTGATTGGTGCGGGTGAACGTGCCAAAGACGGCGTATTCTTCCCACAATATCGTTTTGATCGTGATTTATTCATTCAAAAAGTATAATTATTCAATATCTAATATTTGGATAAATTCAAAGGCAGGCTCTTCATAAGGATGGCTTGCCTTTAATGCTTTGGCGACAGTACTGGCTTTATCTTTTGGGACAATGGTTTCAACCCGCCATTCTTCAAGTTGTTCGAGTTCATCTAATTTCCCAAGAAAAGGATTTGCACCTTTAACAGGCTTAAATTGCCCTATTCCTTTCACTTGCCAAGCACAGTGTTCATAATTGCCAATACCACCAGCACCCGCTTCAAAAATAGCAAGTTTGGTTGACTCTAAATGTGATTCAGGTACGTAATAAATAAGCTTAAGCATAGTTTTGATGATGTTAATCTTTATATGATCATCCAATCATAAGCTCAAAAATAATGAAAAATCAAAGTGAAATATTCATCACAAGGTAACTTACCACGATAAACATCACTTGGATTATGATTGTTAAGCTAAACCAGAACCAGCCTTTGTCTTTGGTATACGCTGTCCTTATATGATTCTCATGTTTCATCATATTGTTCTCCGAGTTTTATAATCATTATTGAGAAAGCAAAAATTGAACCAATTTAAATAATAGTAATTAAACTAATTAAGATGATAAAATAACCAATTACAACTAAAAATGATATAGGTCATCAAAATGGGATAACTTCCAAGCAAACTCTTTTTCTACAAAAAGAAAAACAACAAATACATCAGAACACACCATTAATTTTTACTGTAGATGATGTGTTCTCAAATCAAGAATGTTTTTCATTCATCGAGCTTAGCAATCAATATCATTATGAAACAGCTGATATATTCCTAAACTCAGCTCGTCAAGTGTTCACCAATGTTAGAAATAATAAACGAGTGATTTATGATGATGTTCAGCTTGCTGAAACACTATTTTCCAAACTTAAACATTTACTGCCTGAACAATTGAATGGCTGGATATTAAGTGGCTTAAATGAACGTTTCCGTTTTTATCGTTATGAAAATGGTGAAACGTTTAAGCCACATTGGGATGGAATTTATGAAGTGAACGATTGGCACAGTAGCCAACTGACTTTATTGATCTACCTCAGCGAAGATTTTACGGGTGGAGAAACAATTTTTTACCGTGATAGTAGTATGCTGAAACCATGTAAGGAAACTCAAATAGCAAATATCCAACCAAAACTTGGGCAGATTTTATTGTTTGAACATCAACAGTTACATGAGGGAGCACCCGTGCTTTCAGGTCAGAAATATGTACTACGTACCGATGTTATGTATAAACATCCAATACACTTTAAACATCAGGATTCTTAAATCCAATAAGCTGATATATGTAAAAGCCATTTCATAATGGCTTTTATTTTTCCAAACTAAAATATCTTCTTATAAAACCCAGCGCTTCCAGAAAAGTCTCGTGCCAATCTGCATTCGGTTTTTGATTTAATGAAAACCAAAAGAACTCAAAATCTAAACCGCCACCATCCTGACAATGATGTGTCCAAGTTTCAGCTAAATCTGCGCTTACCTTACATAAATAGAAATACCAATTTTGCTGGTTAAATTTAATTTGAAAGTTTCCAATAAACTTTGGATTCGGCTCAGCGATCAGTCCCGATTCCTCAAATAATTCACGAATAGCTGCATTTTGATGATGTTCATCTCTTTCAATTGTCCCTTTAACAAGTTGAATACCTGCAAGTGGATGTTTAAAAACCAATATATCCAACTGTTGTTTCTGACGTCTTAAAACAATAGGAACAATTTTTTTCATAATTCATATCAACAAAATAAGCCAATTTAACTGATTAGATTAAATTGGTTACATAGATGATTCAAACAAATCAAAGTTTAAATTTTTAGATAGTTTAGTGCTGATCTATTGCCCAATAATGTCATACTTTTTCTTAATCTCTTGATTGATCGCAGCTGAGACATATATCTCACTTTGCTGATTGCCACTTGCAGCAGAACAACTCACTTCTACAGTAGATTTTGGCTCGTGATATTGTCCAAAAGTATTTGTATTACCATGAATACGATTTTCGATTGCACTTGAAAAAGGGTTAATCGCATTTGTTTGTGGAAATACCACACTGCTGATCATTTCGTTTGAAGAATTAAGCACTTTAAAATTCAAACAACCTTTTGCAATCATCAACTCAGAAGCCCGCAACATTGCAAAATCATTGGCTTGTTTTTGTGAAGTCTTCTGATTGCCTTTGAACGTTACTTTATAATGATTCTGAGATAATTCAGTTTCAGCAAAGCCATTTTTCCCAATCAATGAATGTGGTTGATACGTTGTTGAACATCCAGTTAGTAGTGCAGATATGATTAATATTTTTTTCATAGTGTGGTTCCCCTCTCACGTACAGAAGAATACCACAATAAAACAAATTTAAACAAAATAACTTTTATTATCAATAATTTAAATTTAATACACTTATATAATTTATTCTTCTGCAAAATCGACAACTTGCAAAAAAAAATGCCACTAAAAAAGTGGCATTTTCAATCATCGGTTGTTTAATTAACCAATAAATTTACGTGCGTTGCGGAACATACGTAACCATGCACCATCTTCAGCCCAATCTTCAGGCTTCCAAGAATGCTGTAAAGCACGGAAGTTACGCTCTGGATGCGGCATCATCACTGTTGCGCGGCCATCTTTAGAAGTTTGACCTGTAATCGCCTCAGGTGAACCATTCGGGTTCAATGGATAATGCTGAGTTGGATTACCCAAGCTATCCACATAACGCAAGATCACTTGATTCTCTGCATTTAAAGCAGCAATTTGCTGTTCAGTTGCAACCAAACGACCTTCACCATGCGCAACCGCGATTGGTAAAATCGAACCTTGCATATCTTCAAGCAATACAGAAACAGATTTCTCTACGCGAACATTCACTGCACGCGCTTCAAATACTTCTGACATGTTACGGTGGAAACGTCCCCAATGCTCTGCACCAGGAATCAGTGGTGCAAGTTGAGACATCATTTGACAGCCATTACATACGCCTAAGCTGAATGTATTTTCACGATGGAAGAATTGTTCGAACTGATCACGTAGTTTCGCATTGAACAATACTGATTTCGCCCATCCACCACCAGCACCCATCACGTCACCGTATGAGAAGCCGCCACATGCCACTAAACCTTCAAAGTCCCTTAAGCTCACACGACCTGCAAGTAAATCACTCATGTGTACGTCGATAGTATTGAAGCCTACTTTGTCAAAGGCTGCCGCCATTTCCACATGACCATTTACACCTTGCTCACGCAAAATTGCCATATTTGGACGACGGGTATTGATAAACGGCGCTTCAACTGGCTCATTCAAGTCATAAGTTGCTTGTGCAATTAAACCTTTATGGTTTTTATCTGCAATCAAAGCAAACTCTTGATCAGCTGTTTCAGCATTGTCACGTAAACGTTGGATTTGATGAGAGACTTCAGCCCAAGCTTGTTGTAATTCAACGCGCTCAAGCGTTAAACCATTTACAACCAATTGATCCGTGGTATTTACACGACCAACAACAGCAATTGCATCTTTCAGGCTTGATGCTGCAACTTCAACTTCTAACTGCGCCCAATCAGCAGCAGTAATTTGCAGTACGGCACCAATTTCTTCAGCAAATAGGCTTTCTGTTGATTGATTTTGTAATGCTACACCTAAGCGTGATGCAAACATCATCTCGGCAACAGTTGCTAATAAACCACCATCACCAATGTCATGGTAAGCCTTGATTAAACCACGATTGTTCCAGTCTTGAATCAAGGCAAAGAATGCTTTGAAGTCATCAAAACTATCGACATCAGGTGTCACCGAACCAATCGCTTTATACACTTGTGCAAGGATCGAACCACCTAAACGGAACTGCCCTTTAGATAGATCAATACGAACCAGTACTGAATCAGCTAAGTTCTTCAATTCAGGCGTTAAGGTTTTACGAACATCTAGAACTGGTGCAAATGCAGTGATTACCCCTGTCATTGGCGAAGTAACAGCTTTGTCTTCACCATCATTCCACGTCGTACGCATTGAAAGTGAATCTTTACCCACTGGAATTGCGATGCCTAATGCAGGACACATTTCCATACCAATCGCTTTCACACCTTCAAACAAGGCTTGGTCTTCACCTTTTTGACCAGCTGCTGCCATCCAGTTTGCTGAAAGTTTGATATCGCTGATTTGTTCAATGTTGGCACAGGCAATATTGGTAATTGCTTCAGCAACCGCTAAACGTGCAGATGCCGCAGGATTTAACAAAGCAACTGGTGGACGTTCGCCCATTGCCATTGCTTCACCCGTGAAGCCTTGCAAACTTGTGGTGGTTACTGCTGCATCAGCAACAGGCACCTGCCAACGACCCACCATTTGATCACGCGCAACCATTCCCGTAATCGAACGGTCGCCAATGGTAATCAAGAATGATTTAGAAGCCACTGTTGGGTTCTTTAATACGCGGAAAATCGCATCTTTCAAATCAACTTTTGCTACGTCAAAGTTATTACCTGTACGCTCAATCGTTTCATATGAACGTTGCATACGTGGCGTACCGCCCAACATGACTTGCATTGGGATGTCGACTGCATTGTTTTCAAACAATGGATCTTCAACTGTTAAATGACGTGCTTCTGTCGCTTCACCTAACACGGCAAATGGACAACGTTCACGCGCACAAATTTCTTCAAACTGTTCTAAAGATTCTGGACGAATCGCTAACACATAACGTTCTTGTGCTTCGTTTGACCAGATTTCCATTGGGCTCATACCTGGCTCTAAAGATGGAATCTTACGAAGGTTTAATACTGCACCTAACTCATGGTCATTCACAAGTTCAGGCATGGCATTTGATAAACCGCCCGCACCTACATCATGTACAGATACGATTGGGTTGAAGTCTTCTAAACGCCAGCACGTATCGATCACTTCTTGGCAACGACGTTCCATTTCTGGATTTTCACGTTGTACTGAAGCAAAGTCTAAGCTCTCGCCCATCGTACCGCTGTCTACAGATGATGCAGCACCACCACCTAGACCAATCAACATGGCAGGACCGCCCAATACAATGAGCAAATCACCTGGTTGAATCGCATCTTTTTCAACGTGGTCAGGACGAATGTTACCGTAACCACCAGCAATCATGATTGGCTTATGGAAGCCTTTCACTTCACCATTTACATTTTGTTCGAAAGTACGGAAATAACCATTTAATGCAGGACGACCAAACTCGTTGTTAAACGCTGCACCACCTAATGGACCTTCAATCATAATCTGTAATGGCGAAGCCATACGTGAAGGTTTGCCGTAGTTTTCTTCCCAAGGTTGTTCAAAACCAGGAATATTTAAGTTCGAAACAGTAAAGCCCGTTAAACCTGCTTTTGGTTTACCACCACGACCCGTTGCACCTTCATCACGGATTTCACCGCCCGAACCTGTTGCAGCACCAGCAAATGGAGCAATTGCTGTTGGGTGGTTATGTGTTTCAACCTTCATTAAAATGTGAGCGGCTTGGCTCTTATATTTATAAACAAAGTGACCATTTTCATCCGCTTTCGGATAAAAACGCATCGTGTCATAACCCACGATCACAGACGCATTGTCTTTATATGCTGACAATACATCTGTTGGAGACTCTTTATAGGTATTCTTAATCATCTGGAACAATGACAATGGTTGTTTTTCACCATCAATTGTCCATTCAGAACCAAAGATTTTATGACGGCAGTGCTCAGAGTTTGCCTGAGCAAACATCATCAACTCGATGTCATTTGGATTACGACCCAGCTTGGTAAATGCTTCAGTTAAGTAATCAATTTCTTGCTCAGATAAAGCAAAGCCAAACTCATTGTTGGCTTTAACTAATGCTTCTTTACCTTGACCCAAGATATCAATTGAGTTTAATGGCTTTGGCGCTGTTTCTGAGAACAAAGCTTTTGCATCATCAATTTGAGCAAAAACACTCTCTGTCATACGGTCATGTAATGCCAATTTCACTTCATTCGAAATCTCTTTCACACCTTTCAGTGTAAATAACAGACCACGCTCTAAACGGTGAATTGGAGTATTACAGTTTTGAAAAATATCCGTTGCTTTAGACGACCACGGAGAAATTGTCCCTACACGCGGGGTGACTAAAATCTGGATTTCATCACTTGCAGCTTGGCGAAGTTCGAAAGATTGACCATCGTTTAAAAGTTGTAATGCCGATTGATGTTGCTGCTCGTTGAGCGCTTGATCAAACAAATAAACCCACTGGCTGTCAAAAGATTGAACAGAACTCATTGACGCTAAACGGTTTAAGAGTTGAGTTTTCTTAAAAGAAGAATGTGCTGCTGCACCGGCCACGATAAACATGTTGACTTTGGCTCCACGGGCGGGTCTGACGAACCTACCACAATGTGACTTATGAGAGAGCGCATATTCTACTGTGAAAGCCTCATTTCAGCTAGCCATATCCATCTTAAAAATCAGAGTTTTCTACCCCAAATGGTCTAATTTCTATTAGCTTTATCTGTTTTACTTTATTCGTAACAATTCATTTACTTCATTCATCAAGGATACATGATTATTTCAACCTTTATATTTATGCACCAAGATCGAGATATAATTTATTTATTCGATCCTCATTTCGAATAAAGCCTTTTATTGTATTTTCAATCCCTCAACATTAATAAGACAAACTATGTCGCACTACGCTAGTGCTTTAATCTTTTTTTTGGCATGATGCATTGAACTTAGTTTGAATAATGATAAATGGAACAAATGCGTTGGTTAGAGTTGCTTTCTGCAATTCGTTTAGGTAGTAAAAAAAGCAGTACAGAATTGGCTCGAAGCCCTTTCCATAAAGATTATGACAGAATTATATTTTCCCAAAGCTTTCGCCAACTGAATAGAAAAACACAGGTTCACCCACTGACTCAGCATGATGGTATCCATACCCGCTTAACCCATTCGCTTGAAGTCTCTTGTATTGGACGTTCATTAGGGATGCTCGCAGCCGAAAAAATTAAAGATGAATTACCGATGTGGATCTCACCTGCTGATGTTGGCGCGATTATCCAAGCGGCTTGCTTAGCACATGATATTGGTAATCCTCCCTTTGGTCACGCTGGCGAATATGCAATTCGTGAATGGTTTGATGATGCATCACATCGAGATTTTTTAACAAAACTTACGCCAGAAGAAGAAGCCGACGTGCGTCAGTTTGAAGGTAATGCACAAGGTCTTCGTTTACTCAGTCGAATTGACTATCACCCCGATGATGGTGGGATGCGACTGACTTGTGCGACACTTGGCGCTTATTTAAAATATCCATGGCTTTCAAAAACGATTGATGAACAAGGTGATACGCCATCACATCAACGTGCAAAGTTTGGATGTTACCAATCTGAAAAAGAAATCTTAAAACAGCTTGCGGAACAACTCGGTTTGATTCAGCTTGGTGACTATCATTATTGTCGTCATCCACTAACCTATCTATTAGAAGCAGCTGATGATATTTGCTATGCACTGATTGATTTAGAAGATGGCATCATTCTGAATATGTTGAATTATGCAGAAGTTGAACCAATTTTTCTTAATCTAATTGCAGATTATGGAATACCTGAAGAACTGCATTTACCACATACCACATGGCAACAAAAAATCGCAGCTTTACGTGGGCGTGTAATGAAACGCTTAGTCGATGAAGTCACAACTGCTTTTGCAAAGCATCATTATGAGATCATCACAGGTCAGCTTAAAGGCAGCCTTCTACAATATTGCTCACCCGATATTGAAGCAGGTATTCAAACAGCAAAGAATCTTGCGCGTGATCGAATTTTTGAGCATCCACAAAAATCAGGTTTAGAGATTATTGCTCATCAAAGTTTGCAAACAATTTTAGATGCTTTTGTGCCATTAACGATGCCACATAAGACATTAAGCTTTAAAGAACAGCGATTGATGTCAATTTTGCAACATTCGGGCGTAAATCTGCAAAACAACCATTATAATAATATTATGCAAGTCTTAGATATTATTAGTAAGTTTTCTGACCACCAAGCGTATAGTTTGGCACAAGAGCTACAAGGCAATAAAGTTGGATTCTTTTAATGGATAGATTTGTTGATCAAGGAGTTTATAGCCTATCTCTTCTCAAACCTGAAATCTGGGTACATTGTCCATCTTGTCAGAAGCTTGCAAAAATTATCGAAATAAAGGATCGAGAATCAGAAACTGTAAAGGTCTTTTGTACTCAGTGTACCTATCGCAAAGCGTTACAGCATATTCGTATCCAAAGTTATAACTACATGAGCTATCACTTTAATTTGAATCAAAATATGACTGAATGGAGTGGTGCATGTGAAGTCGAAATCAATACAAAATGTACAATATGCAAGCAAGGAAAATACAAATACCTTCAGCAATATGCTCGTAAATCACTTATTCCAAGACAAATAGCTGTAAGTTGTAATTTTTGCCTACGAGAAAATAAGTTTGATGACTCTGTCTATATTTTAAGGAAGGTCAGTTATTCTAAAGTTGGCTTTGATCCCTATTATTCATATTCATTATTTTTAAATATTGCTGTTCGGCAGGGTCAAATCTGTACTTATAACCCAACACATTTAGGAATATTAAAAAGTTTTATACAAGCTGGGCTAAGAGAACGTAAACTTCCTAACTACAATCGCAGTTATTTCTCACGTCTACCTGCTTGGGTAAAATCTAGTCGAAATCGAAAAGAAATTCTAAAAGCCATTTTGCGTTTAGAACAAATGGCATCTACTATTCAACCATTAACAAATAAGTGAAAGACTCGATGATCGGATGTTTAATTGGCGAAGTGTTTGCCTTAGAAGCCCCAACAGTATTACTCAATGTAAATGGTGTGGGTTATGAAATCGACACACCTCTTTCGACATTTTGCCAATTACAAAAAGGACAGAAAGTCACGCTATGGACGCATTTAGTTGTTCGGGAAGATGCTCAGCAACTTTACGGTTTTATTGATTCGCAAGAGAAAACTATTTTCCGTACACTACTCAAGGTGAATGGTGTAGGCCCAAAAATGGCGTTAGGGATTCTATCAACATTAAGTGTAGAACTACTCATCCATACGATTGAACATGATGATCTTAATACACTCGTTAAAGTTCCGGGTGTTGGTAAAAAAACAGCTGAACGTTTAATGATTGAGCTACGAGATCGTTTCAAAGCATTGGCTCAAACCACAAGCAGCACAACAAATACCACTGCAACTCAAATACAATTTATGGCAAATTCACCTGTTGCTGAAGCTGAAGCCGCTTTACAATCTTTAGGCTATAAACCTGCGGAAGCACAAAAAGCGGTTGCTGCCGTAAAAGCAGATCATAGTGAATCTGCCGATATTATTCGTGCTGCGCTTAAATCAATGATGAAGTAACTTTATGCAAGATCGTCTTATTAGTGGAACAGAAAAACCCGAAGATCATTTTGATCGTGCCATTCGCCCAACATCTTTAGCTGATTATATTGGTCAACCTGTGGTTCGTGAGCAAATGGAAATCTTCATCGGTGCAGCTCGTGGTCGTGGCGAAGCGCTAGACCATACATTGATCTTTGGCCCACCAGGTTTAGGTAAAACGACACTCGCAAATATTATCGCACGTGAAATGGGTGGAAATCTTAAATCAACTTCTGGCCCTGTCTTAGAGCGTGCTGGTGATTTAGCAGCCATGCTGACCAATTTAGAAGAAGGTGATGTGCTGTTTATTGATGAGATTCATCGTCTTTCACCTGTGATTGAAGAAATTCTCTATCCCGCAATGGAAGACTATCAGCTCGACATCATGATCGGTGAAGGTCCAGCGGCTCGATCAATTAAGCTCGATTTACCGCCATTTACACTCGTTGCAGCAACGACTCGTGCAGGTCTACTAACCTCACCTTTACGTGATCGTTTTGGGATCGTACAACGTTTAGAGTTTTATTCTGTCGAAGATTTAACTCATATTGTCACACGTTCGGCAAACCTCATGGATGTACCTATTACTCATGATGGTTCAATGGAAATTGCACGTCGCTCACGCGGTACGCCACGTATTGCTAATCGTCTACTCCGTCGTGTCCGCGACTATGCCCAAGTTAAAGGCACTGGTGAAGTGACACAAGACATGGCTCAACGCGCTTTAGATATGCTCAATGTTGACAAAATGGGCTTAGATACCTTAGATCGACGCTATCTGAGTATGTTACTTGAGCGTTTTGAAGGTCGCCCGACAGGTGTTGAAGCTTTAGCAGCAGCAATGGCTGAAGATAGCGGCACATTAGAAGATGTCATCGAACCTTATCTTATTCAACAAGGTTATGTGATGCGTACAGCCCGTGGTCGTATTGCCACCAATATGGCTTATTTACAATTTGGTATGACTCCCCCTGAATAATATAAAAACATTCTTAATAAAATACTTTCTATAATGAAGCAATTAAAATAATATACAGATTATTCTAATTGCTTCATTATTTTATTAAGGGTCGAAATGAAAAATAAGTTATTAACAACAACATTTTATAGTAGCATTGTATTATTAACAGCTTGCGGTGGTGGGAGTGATAGCAACAATAATGAAAACTCTTTTCAAAGCAAAGAAAAAGTAGACTACACCAAAGCAGAGACAATTGAATCAATTTATGAACCAATAACAAATTTATCTCAAGATCAAAACAACATCTTATTAATCGGTACTGAGTTTGCTGAAAGTCTCTATTACGGTATTTATGCTAATAATAACTTTAAATGTTCGGATGGATCTTATACAAAAAATAGCGATAAGAGCATTACATTTAATAAATGCTCATTTCTAGATTATGCCAACGACGACAGCATCATTACACAGTTACGAGTTATAACCATTTCTGGATCAGTAAACAGTAAAGAAACACTTTATACAGATTCAGGCCGTTATGAGACTACGCTAAAAAACTTCAAAATCACGCCATCAAATAATGATACAATTACTTATAATGGCAGTATTATCAGCAAATACAGTTATAACAATGCTCAATACCAAATTAAAAAAATGACTTTTAATGTTTTTGATAACGAAACAAAGGAATCGAACCAACTAATTGCTAACAACTATCAACTCAACGTAAATAATCTGACAGTAACTAGTCAAGGAAATGTCGAAGGAAATCCAGACAACAAAATCTTCTCTGTGAATTTCAAAAGTGATATTAGATTTGAAAACATTAATGATAAAATTGCTTTCTACCCTAATTCAGCAGATATCGTAATTGAAGATACGAATAATGTGAAAAATTCAATTAAGATTTCGAATACGAGCAATTACAAAGCGCTCATTCGAGCTTATGCCGATGGAATCACAGTGGCCGGATATCCTAAAACGATTGAATGGTCTGACTTAGAATAAAGATTATTTATTTCTTTTTGAAGAAGCCCTACTTGTTAGGGCTTTTTTTATCAGCACCAAGAATATGTTATTTATTACTATTTCTTTAGTCTCATCGAGATCTTATCATTCCCTCATTGCTCCCAGTACGAAACCAATAGGTAAAAGAAATGGCAAATCATTTTGAGTTCAATATTCGCGTTTATATCGAAGACACTGATGCAGGCGGTATCGTTTACCATGCCAACCATATCCGCTTCATGGAGCGTGCACGTACTGAATGGCTACGCGCAGCAGGTGTTGATCACTACTGGCATCAACAAGACTACAACTTCGTTGTTCATCAAATTCAAGTCAAATATGTACGCCCAATATTAATGGATGATTTAATTACCGTTACAGCACGTGTTATTTCGTGTAAAGCAGCATCATTTGTGTTGCAACAAAATATTTATCGTGGTGAAATCTTGCTGGCTTCAGGTGAGGTAACGTTGGCATGTTTGAATAAAGAATTAATGCCACGTAGACTACCTGAGGAAATTCGTGATCTGATTCAAAAAGAATTAGCACAGGACTAAAAATAAACTTTCGGCACAGCAACTTATGGCAACTAACCTAGAATCTTCCCTGCATATTTCTGATTTGATTTTACAAGCAAGCCCTGTTGTACAACTGGTTATGCTGATCTTATTACTCGCATCCATTTATAGCTGGTATTTAATTGCCAAATTGCATATGGGTTTCAAGAAAGCAGGTCAAGAGGATGAACATTTTCAAAAAATGTTCTGGTCAGGTGCCGAATTAAATACGTTATATAACAATGCTCAACTCAACTCTAAACGTCGTGGTTTAGAAGATATCTTCTATCAAGGTTTAGGAGAGTTTTTCAAACTTCAAAAACGTAAAGCAGATACCAACCAAACCATTGAAGGTACTGAACGCATCCTTCGTGTTGGTTTAAGCCGCGATCAAGGTGGTTTAGAACAAGGCTTGGGTGCTCTCGCAAGTATCGGTTCAGTTGCCCCTTATATCGGTTTGTTTGGAACGGTTTGGGGCATTATGAATGCCTTTATCGGTCTGGCAGCCGTTGATCAAGTGACTTTAGCCACTGTTGCCCCTGGTATTGCAGAAGCTTTAATCGCAACCGCAATTGGTCTTTTTGCAGCAATTCCAGCAGTACTTGCATTTAACCATTTCACTGCAAAAGGCGAATCTATCTATTCTGATCGCGCATTATTTGCAGAAGAAATGGTTGCTCTTCTACAACGTCAGTCAATTGGAACGACACAGGAAGATGCATAATGGCAATTCAGCGCTCAGGACGTTTTGATCGTATCAAAAAACCACTTAAAAGTGATATGAACGTCGTTCCCTATATTGACGTCATGTTGGTGCTCCTTGTGATTTTCATGGTTACGGCACCAATGATCACCAGTGGAATCAAAGTAGATTTGCCGCAAGCAAATAATCATCCTATCGAATCGAAAGATATGCCTGCAATGGTAACGATTGGAAAAGATGGAAATATTTATCTGCAGTATCAAGAATACAAGGATAGTGAACCCCTATCGCTAGAACAACTTGAAACAGTCCTAAGCGATGCTCAAAAGCAAGCTGAACAAGACAACAAACAACTAACTGTATTGGTCAATGGTGATAAGACACGCCCTTACGGCGAAGTTGTATCGCTCATGGCAAGTTTGCAAGAAGCAGGTTTAACACAAGTTGGTTTACTTACAGAGCCATTAAAATAAGCTATGAAAAAAATTCAAGAGCCTCCATTTAAGCAAAATGCGATCGCACTGGGTTTCACACTCGGTGTTCATGCAATCGCGATTGTTGGCTTGCTTTTTTTAGGCTTGAGCAAACCACCTGAGCAGCCAAAAAAACTGACAACAGTTTTAGTAAAACCCGAAGATCTTCCTCAAATCAATGATGAACAAGCTTCTGCAGAAAACCAAGCAAATGAAGTGCAAAGTCAGATCGTCGATCAAACCTTGCCAGAAAATATTCCTGTCGTACCGCCCAAACCAACGACTCAACAACCAAATTTGGAACAACAAAAAGCTGAGCAAGAAAAGTTAGCCGAACAAAAACGTAATGCTGATGAAGCTGCTCGTGCTAAAAAAATTGAAGAGCAACGCAAACTTGCTGAAGCTCAAGCACAAAAGCAACGTGATGAAGCAGAAGCCAAACAAAAGGCTGATGCTAAACGCAGAGCTGATCAAAAAGCGGAAGCTGACGCTAAAGCACGCCAAAAAGCTGAACAAGATGCCAAATTGAAGCAGCAACAGAAAGCTGCAGAAAATGCAAAGTTACAAGCTCAGCAAGATGCCAAGCGCAAAGCTGATGCAGAGGCTAAACGTAAAGCTGACGCAGAGGCTAAGCGGAAAGCCGATGCAGATGCCAAAGCTAAGGCTGATGCAGACGCTAAACGCAAAGCTGAAGCAGAAGCTAAACGTAAAGCCGATGCAGATGCTAAACGAAAAGCTGATGCGGATGCCAAAGCTAAGGCTGACGCAGAAGCTAAACGCAAAGCCGATGCAGACGCTAAACGAAAAGCCGATGCAGACGCTAAACGAAAAGCTGATGCGGATGCCAAAGCTAAGGCTGACGCAGAAGCTAAACGTAAAGCCGATGCAGAGGCTAAAGCTAAAGCTGATGCAGAAGAAAAAGCTGCTGCTTCGAAAAAAGCTGAACAAGATGCTGCACAGAAAAAAGCGGAAGCTAAACGAATTGCATCAACTGCTAAACGTGATTTTACTAACAAAGTTCATGCAGCTTGGAAAGTTCCCCTAGGTAACACAGGTAAAACTGTAGGAGTTAGATTTTTATTATCTGACTCAGGTCAAGTTCAATCCATAGTAATCACAAAATCAAGCGGGGATGAAGGATTAGATGCAAGTATCAAGACAGCGATTCAAAATGCAGCTCCCTATCCTATGCCAGAAGATCCTGATGCACGCAGAGAAGCAAGAAATGTAACTTCTACTTTCACAGCAAAATAGTAATGAATAGTTAACATGCTTCGTTTTTAATAGCCGAAAGCATGTTAAGTATGTTAAATAATCAACTGTCTCAAAACACCAGCTCAAGTAATTGTAATTATGGAAAATACGCGTAGACATCTTATTTCTTTGGCAGTTCTTACAGCGATTAGCTTAACTGTACCAGCCACAACCTTTGCACAATTACACCTAGAAATTGCAAAGGCACCCGAACAAGCACCAAAGATTGCGATCGTTCCTTTTGGTAATGACAATAATGCGCTCTATCCCATCATTGAAAATGACTTAAATCGCTCAGGTCGTTTTACAAGTGCATCACAAAATCTTCCTGCGACTGCACAACTCAATCAGATCCAAGCGGACAATTGGCAAAGTGCTGGCGTTCCTTATGTTGTCGTTGGTCAACTTAAACCAATTGCAGGCAATTCTTTTGAAGTCCATTACCAGCTATACGATGTACAAAAACGTCAATACTTACTCAACGAAGTGTTAACAGTTCCAAACTCAAGAGTACGCCAAGCGGGTCACATGATCAGTGATGCAATTTATCAAGCATTAACTGGTATTGCAGGTGACTTCAGCGGCCGTATTGCTTATGTATTACGAAATCAAGCGACTCCAGCTCAACGTTATACATTACAAATTGCTGATACAGATGGCGAACAGCCGAAAACTGTACTTTCATCACGCGATCCTATTCTGTCACCGACATGGTCACCTGATGCCAAGAAAATTGCTTATGTCTCATTTGAAACCAAACGCCCTGCAATTTATATGCAAGATTTAGCAACGGGTGAAAGAGAAGTTTTAGCGAGTTTCCGTGGTTTGAACGGCGCACCAAGTTTCTCTCCAGATGGCAAGTCTATGCTCTTCACAGCATCTATGCATGGAAACCCAGAAATCTATCAAATGGATTTAGGAACTCGCCAAGTAAAACGAATGACTACGGACTCAGCGATTGATACTGAAGCACGTTACGCACCAGATGGAAAATCATTTATTTTTACCTCTGACCGTGGCGGCTCTCCACAAATTTATCGTTATAGTTTTGATGATGGATCAGTTAAACGACTTACATTCAAAGGTGCGTTCAATGCACGAGGTACATTGAGTGCTGATGGCAAAAAAATTGCACTTGTTCACCGACCTAGCGGCAGCAACTACAAAGTCGCGATTCAAGATATTAATACTGGCATCACAAATATCTTAACCCCAACAAGTCTAGACGAATCACCAAGCTTCTCACCAAATGGACAAATGGTGGTTTATGCAACGCGTGAAGGTAATCGTGGCCTGTTATCAATCATGTCAACAGATGGTCGTTTCCGTATGAACTTGCCAAGCGAACAAGGCGAAGTTCGTGAACCAGCTTGGGCACCAAAATAAATTCAATCTATTGGAGATTCAAATGAATATTAAATATTTAACACTTCCACTTATTTCTGCAACGCTTGTATTTACAGGATGTGCAAGCCGTAAACCAGCAGCTGAAATTACAGCTGGTAATACACCAAATGGTTCAACTACTGTAAGCACAGAAGGTTTAAGCGAAGATGCTGCATTAAATGCACAAAATCTAGCTGGTGCATCTTCTAAAGGTGTTACTGCTGCAAATAAAGCATTTTTAGCTAAACGTGTTGTTCATTTCGACTATGACAGTAGTGATTTATCAAATGAAGACTATCAAACACTACAAGCACATGCTCAATTCTTAGTTGCAAATGCCAACTCAAAAGTTGCTTTAACAGGCCACACTGATGAACGTGGTACTCGTGAATACAATATGGCACTTGGTGAGCGTCGTGCAAAAGCTGTAGAAAGCTTCTTGATTACCAATGGTGTAAATCCACAGCAACTTGAAGCTGTGAGCTATGGTAAAGAAGCACCTGTTAATACAGGTCACAATGAAGCAGCTTGGAAAGAAAACCGTCGTGTGGAAATCAACTACGAAGCAGTACCACCATTATTAAAATAATAATGATTTAGCTTCAAATAAAAATGCTCACATATCGTGAGCATTTTTTATGTTTGAGATTCTGCATCATCTTTTTTATCAGATGGCTGCATCGACTCAATCATATCGTGTTTATTAAACTCTTTATATTCAGGCTTTGATTCGTACTCTTTCCACGCCTCTTGCACATTTTCTTTAGAAATCTTTTCTAAGTTAATTGGCTCACTTGGCGTTGGGGTAGCGTCAAAATTCTTAGTCGACATCTGTGCTCTCCAAACTTCCTGTCTAGTATGCGATCAACATAGCATGTAATCTGTCGCTTGTAATCATAAAAGCAACATAAATAAAGTAAGATAATTTTTATTTTCAAGCGTTCTCATCTAGAATAGCCGCATTCTTTTATCAATTATTGACGCGGCTAAATCGGAGCTATTCAATTATGTCAAACCTTACCTTGTCCCAATATCTAGAACAACAAAATGGGAATTTGACACCAGAGTTGGCACAAGTCATCGAAACAATTGCAAATACATGTAAGACAATTGATCAGGCATTACAAAAAGGTGCTTTGGCAGGTATTTTGGGCAGTGCTGGTAATGAAAACGTTCAAGGCGAAACTCAAAAGAAATTAGATGTTATTTCTAATGATTATTTAATTGATGCTTTAAAAGTACATCCTCAAGTTGGCGGTTTAGCGTCTGAAGAATTAGATGATTTCACGCCTGCACAAGAAAATGGCAAATACCTCGTGTTATTTGATCCATTAGATGGTTCAAGCAACATCGACATCAATATGTGTGTAGGCACAATCTTCTCAATCTTGCCAGCAAAGAATGCCGTAACGCAATCTACTGACTTCATGCAAGCAGGTACAGAACAAGTTGCTGCGGGTTACGTATTATACGGCCCATCAACAATGTTGGCACTTACTGTTGGTGCTGGCGTAGTGTTCTTTACATTAGATCCAGTCACACAAACCTATCTACTAACCACCGAACAAGTTCAGGTGTCAGCTGATACACAAGAATTTGCAATTAATGCATCGAATCAACGCCATTGGGAAAACCCTGTAAAACGTTATATTGATGAACTTTTAGCAGGTAAAACTTCAGTTCGTGAAAAAGACTTTAATATGCGTTGGGTTGCATGTATGGTTGGCGACATTCACCGTATTTTGTGCCGTGGTGGTATCTTCCTCTACCCTTACGATTTAAAAGACCCTAAAAAAGCAGGTCGTTTACGTTTAATGTATGAAGCAAACCCAATGAGTATGTTAATCGAACAAGCTGGTGGTGCTTCAACAACAGGTCGTGTTCGTATTATGGAAATCCAACCGACAGAATTACACCAACGCGTTCCTGTCATTATTGGTTCTAAAAATGAAGTTGAACGTGTGACAAGCTATCACTAATCCAATCAAAATTTGATACTCGGAAACATCATCCACAACCTACGATGTATCAAAAATTTAAATATTTCACAGACATGATGAGATATTTTAATGAATAAAATCGACAGGTTTTGTGGATGACTATGGTTTACCTACTTTTCTCTCAAGAAAAGTAGGTTTAACCGAAGGCTAACCCTTAAATAAGATGAGAACTTAGCCTGATACTGCTAAACCATCCTATTCATTGAGCCTAAATTTATTAGACAAACTCTTATGGCCATTATTTTCCTAGAATCAAAAGACAATGCAAAAATCAAACATTTGCGTGGGCTGATCGAGCTGAATAGTGCCCGAAAGAAACATCAGCAAACCGTTCTAGAGGGTACTCACCTATGCCTAGCGTGGTTACAACAACAAAAGAAAATCTTTTCACTATTTACCACTGAACAAGCATTAGAAAATTCCGAGTTACAACAAGTCTTTGAGCTTCATCAAGGGCATATTTTCGTTATCAGTGAGGTTTTATATAAAGATTTAAGTACACTCGGTACAACATTACCTTGTTTGGCAATCATTGATTTACCACAGAATCCTGCACAAATTGATTTTACTCAAGACACTTTAATTCTTGAAAATGTCCAAGATCCAGGCAACGTAGGTACGCTTTTACGCTCAGCCGCAGCAGCAAATATCAAACAAGTTATTTGCACACAAGGATCTGCATCACTTTGGTCACCGCGTGTATTGCGCGCAGGAATGGGCGCACACTTTAGCTTAGTCTGCTTTGAAAATATTCAACTTGAAGACATTCTTCCGCAATTTAAAATTCCAGTTTTTGTTACGAGTTCCCATCGTTCAACAAGCTTATATAGTAAGGACTTAACACAAGCTTGCGTATGGATTTTAGGAAATGAAGGACAAGGTGCAAGTAATTATGCCCTCGAACATGCTGAGGCGGTTGCGATTCCACAACCAGGCGGACAAGAATCTCTGAATGTTGCAATTGCTGGATCAATTTGCTTTTTTGAAATGGTTCGCCAACGTCAGTAAAACGTTAATTTATTTTAAATACGATTTTTTTACTGAGAAAATCAATTACACTACTAAAAATAATTGCTTAAGTTGTCAACGAATCCACCATTTTCAACGTTATATGGTTAATGAATTGGAAATAATGGTGGGTGTCCATGACAGGATTTTCCATCTCTATGGATTTAGCACCGAAACAGGCTCGAACAGATAGCAGTACTGATCACAGTACTGTTGAACAACGTCTGCGTTTTTTTATGCAAGATGTTACTGGTCGTGCCCTAGTGATGATGGAAAGTGCGACACAAGGACAACAAGGTATTGCAATGGATTTAGTCCAAGAAGCCTTTATTTCCTTACACAAATCATATTCTGATAAAAGTACAGAAGAATGGTATCCCCTTTTCTATACTATCCTTAATAACAAATTACAGGATTGGCGACGTAAAGAAGCGCGTCGAGCAAGCCCATTTTCTCTATTCAAAAAAGTGAGTCTAGATGACGACAATGAAATTATTGATGTCGTCGATGAATCCACTCCAAATCCATTTGAATTTCTCAATCAAGAAGTAACAATGGAAGAAATTCAGGTAGCGATTAACCAGCTACCTGTAAGACAACAGCAAGCTTTTATGTTGAGAGCTTGGGAAGGTTTTGATACATCTACCACAGCTCAAATTATGGATTGTAGTGAAGGCAGTGTAAAGACACACTATCATCGTGCAATTCAAGGACTCAGAATCGCTTTAGAGCATTTAAATCCACATGGAGGATCATCAGATGAATAACGATGAGTTCACAAAAAAAGTGACTTCCAAGCTCGATCAACTTGAGAAAGAGCAATATCACAACAAAATGTTAGTGATGAATCATGTTCTTGATACTGTTCAAAAGAAACCAACGTCTTACTACAGTATTTGGAAAATGACTGGCTTTGCTTTTGCAGCAGCACTTATGGGTATTGTTGTATTACCCAGTTCATTGCAACTTGCAGACAAACAGCAAAATCAAGTGATCGTAAATCCAAAACTTTCACCACAAATGGTTGAAGATATGGAAATGTTAATGGCCTTTGGTGAAGATAGAGTTCCTCATGGCAGCTAAAAGAATTGCTCTTGTTGTATGCACACTCAGCCTGCTACAAACCAGTTTTGCTAGTTCAGAGCGTTTTTGGGTTTTTTCTAAACCTAATAAACCAACAACTGAAGAAGCTTGGGATGATCTATCGCCTGAAGAACAACGTGTATTGATTCAACGCTATCAAACACTAAAAGAAATTCCGACAAATCAAAGTACTCAGCTCCAACAGAGAATGGAGTGGTTTACTCAACTGCCAGAAAATGAAAAACAAAAAATGCGTGATGTCTGGCAAAAGATGAGCACACAAGAACGTAATACGTTGCGCAAAAGAATGCAGAATGCCAGTGTTGAAGAAAGATTGAACATCCGAGAAGAATACTTAAGTAAATACTCTGAACATTAATTTCAGAAATTAAACTATGCATAAAAATAGCGCCTAAAGGCGCTATTTTTATTGAATCAAATTTTGAGTGTGTAAATAATTCTGTGTAAATGCAGATTTAAAAATACTTGGTTACACGCTCTTCAAAAATGATACTAAAGCGATTCATGGCAGCTTTCCAATTCTGAATAGGCATCGTCCATTTTTTGCTTGCTGCCATAATC